>Ga0123336_10001940_pt1 | contig 18383 bp, 14 predicted proteins | sample SSSSmetaG_FD_96466 | JGI IMG/M metagenome (GOLD analysis project Ga0123336, IMG submission 96466) | Glacier valley bacterial and archeal communities from Borup Fiord, Nunavut, Canada, to study Microbial Dark Matter (Phase II) - ​SSSS metaG | ecosystem: Environmental > Aquatic > Freshwater > Ice... | reverse complement strand
GAGGATGGTCATGGGAAAACCCCTTTTCTGAACGTCGGTCGGATTGTCCGACCCACGTCTCATGAAAGCAACATTTGTGCCAACCGGTCGAAGTTGCCCACAGTCCGCTTTTGGAACGAGTCCATAACGATCGCGGCTGTAAAGAATTCCGACACTTTCAGGGTTCGCGCCGACGCTGCGGGACCACGACCCGCGAGTAGGCCAAGCCAAATGGATCCGATGCAGCAACCCGCCGAATCGGCCGGTAGCGCAGCATTTGCCGATGCAATATGCGGCATTACGTCGCGAACCGATCAGTTAGTGTGCCGACAGGCAAACGGGTGCGGGACAAAAGGGCGCGTCTCGAGCATTTCCGGTTTCGGCTCGTTGTAAATTCGTCAGCCGGAATTCGGCCGCCCACAGCAACACACCGCTGCCCTCGCGGCTTGTCGACCGTTGCATCCGCGCGTCCGGGGGCACCCGCACCTTCCCCTCGCGGTTTACGTTCGCTAACTGTTCGCCCGATGGCGATCGCCCCCGTCCCCGAACCCGCCTATCTCGCAGGCCTGAACCCGCCGCAGCGCGAAGCCGTGCTGGCCACCGAGGGCCCCGTGCTGCTGCTCGCGGGTGCGGGCACCGGCAAGACGCGCGCGCTCACCGCCCGCCTGGCGCATCTGGTCGCAACGCGGCGCGCGTGGCCGTCCGAAATCCTCGCGGTCACCTTCACCAACAGGGCCGCACGCGAGATGCGCCACCGGGTGGGCGAGCTGATCGGGGAAGCTGTGGAGGGCATGCCGTGGCTGGGCACCTTCCACGCGATCGGGGCCAGGATGCTGCGCCGCCACGCCGAACTGGTGGGGCTGAAGGCGAACTTCACCATCCTAGATACCGACGATCAGCTCCGCCTGATGAAGCAGGTGATCGCCGAGGCCGAACTCGACGAGCGCCGCTGGCCCGCGCGCGCGCTGGCCGGGTTGATCGACCGCTGGAAGAACCGGGGCTGGGTGCCCGCGAAGGTGCCGCCGGGCGAGAGCGCGGCGTTTGCGGACGGGAAGGGGGCGGCCTTGTATGCGCGCTACCAGCAGCGGCTCGCACAATTGAACACGGCCGATTTCGGCGATCTGCTGCTCCACAACGTGACGATCCTGAGCGAACACACTGCCATCCTCGAGCAATATCAGCAGCGCTTCAAATATATGCTGGTGGACGAATATCAGGACACCAATGTCGTCCAGTATCTCTGGCTGCGGCTGCTTGCCCAGACGCGGCGCAATCTGTGCGTGGTAGGGGATGACGATCAATCGATCTACTCGTGGCGCGGCGCGGAAGTGGCGAACATCCTGCGCTTCGATCAGGATTTTCCGGGCGCGACCGTGATCCGGCTCGAACAGAATTACCGCTCCACCCCCCACATCCTTGGGGCTGCGGGCGGGTTGATCGCCAAGAACAGCGGGCGGCTCGGCAAGCAATTGTGGACGCAGGTGAACGCGGGCGAGAAGGTCGGCGTCATCGGCGTTTGGGACGGCCCCGAGGAAGCGCGCACCGTGGGCGAGAAGCTCGAGGCGCTGCAACGCCAGGGCGCGACGCTCGACGATGCAGCGATCCTCGTGCGCGCAGGCTTCCAGACGCGCGAGTTCGAGGACCGCTTCATATCGATCGGTATGCCCTACCGCATCGTCGGCGGTTTCCGCTTCTACGAACGCGCCGAAATCCGCGACGCGCTGGCCTATTTCCGCGTGGTGGTCTCGCCCGCCGACGATCTGGCGTTCGAACGCATCGTCAACCGCCCCAAGCGCGGGCTGGGCGAAAAATCGGTCGCGGCACTGCACCAGGTCGCCCGCGCGCGCGGCACCAGCCTCGCGCAGGCCGCCGCCGATCTCGCGCAGACCGACGAGCTGAGCGGCGCAGCACGGCGCGCGCTCGCCGATCTGGGGGCGAGCTTCACGCGGTGGCGGGGGCAGCTCGATACGATGGGCCATACCGATCTCGCCCGGGTGATCCTCGAGGAAAGCGGCTATATGGCCGCGTTGCAGGCGGACCGGTCGGCGGAAGCGGCGGGGCGGCTCGATAACATCCAGGAACTGGTCCGCGCGATGGAGGAGTATGAATCGCTCCCCGCGTTCCTCGATCACGTCGCGCTGGTGATGGACAACGACGCGTCGGACGCCGAACCCAAGGTGACGCTGATGACGCTCCATGCGGCGAAGGGCCTCGAATTCCCCTATGTATTCCTGCCGGGCTGGGAAGAGGGGGTGTTCCCGTCGCAGCGCAGTCTGGACGAGGGGGGGAATGCGGCGCTGGAGGAGGAGCGGCGATTGGCCTATGTTGGCCTCACCCGCGCACGGCGGCGCGCATGGGTGCTCCACGCCGCGAACCGGCGGGTCTACGGCCAGTGGCAATCCTCGCTGCCCTCGCGCTTCGTCGCCGAATTGCCGGGCGAGCATGTGCACGAGGAGATGACGATGACCGGCGGCCCCTCGCTGTGGCGCGCGCATCTGGGCGAGAGCGATCCCTTCGCGCACCTGGCGCGCGCGGGGGTGCGCGGGCCGGGGTTCCAGCGCGCGGCGGCGGGCGGGGGCCGATCGGTGGACAAGGGGCCACTGATCGAGGCGCGCGCGTCCTCGGTGACGGTGGGCGGGTCGGCACGCGGCGACATAGCGGTCGGCGGGCGCGTGTTCCACCAGAAGTTCGGCTACGGCCGGGTGACGGGGATCGAGGGAAACAAGCTCGAAATCGATTTCGAGAGCGCGGGTGCGAAGCGGGTGCTCGACAGCTTCGTGAACGTTTCGGGCTGAGCCTACTCTCCCGCGCTCGGCCCGCACCAGCCGGGCAGATGCTGCGCGCCGGGATCCTTCGCCAGCACGAGTGCCTTTGCGAGCGCCTTGTCCCAGGCGGACTCCACCTGCTTGCGCGCGATCCGGCGACGGAGGTAATCCGCCCAGAGAAACTCGGCGAACGGCGTCGTATCCTTCGCATAGCCACCCTGCCGTCGCAGCTCGCCCGCAAGGCTGCGGAACGGATCGTCCTTCATGTCGCCGATCGTTCGCGGCATGTCCCCCATCGGCTGCCGCTCGCCCTCGCAGTCATACGGGTGGCACCAGCCCTTGTTGTCCACGAACACCCAGAATTCGGGTTTGCCGAGCGCGGACAGGTCCTCAACCACATCGACTGCGATCTCTTCGAGCCCCTCGTCGAGCAATGTGCGCGCGAGATGGTGGTGATCGATCACATAATGTTTGCCCTTGGGCCCCAGCAGCACCGGGATCATGTGCTGCCCCAGATAGGTGCCCTCATGCGCACCGGCGCGTGCCCGCCACTCGGAACGCTTGGCAGCGACCTCGCGGTATCCAACCGTCATCTGCGTGGGGCGGAGATCCTTCACCGGGACGGGCCTGAGGGTAGGTTCGCGCGTTGTCATAAAAATGTCATACAAACGCCGCTCGCAAATAGCGAGACCCGGATGGCGGAACGCGGGTCCGCGGAATTTGCGCCCGCGCTTGCTCGTTACGGTGGCGAACGCGACGCGTCGCGCTGTTGCGTGGCGCAGCGCTCGATCACGCCGGTTCGCGAACGGGTTCGTCGAGGGATTGCGGCTACGGCTACGTCCGCAGGGTCGACACAAACATTACAAGATCGGTTTGGCAGTAAATGTGCTCGAGCGTGTGCTGCACGCTATCGTGCAAAACCTCGATATGATCGTTACAGATATGGAAGATTCTGGTGCCAGCCTTGCGCCATAACGACAACGACTCGGACTGTCGGGATTTTTTACAGTATTTACAAGCTACCGACTTTCGCAAGCCGCCAACTTGCACTTATGCAGGCAATATTCATTGCGTTAACTATTCCGGCACGCATTCTGCGCATCAAGTTTGCGCGGACAAACCGGGAGTGCCGACAAAGAGGTATATAGCCGCAACAATTATGACCGTCCTCCCCGTTTCGGGTGCCTCGCATGCCGCGCCCACCGCGATCGATCTCGGCAGGTGCGGGCAACTTTGCCGTGCTTGGGAGCTCGACCGTCACCAGCGCGGGCGCAACTGCGATAACGGGCGATGTCGGCGTCTCGCCCGGCACCGCGATCACGGGTTTCTCACCCGCCATCGTTACCGGCACGGTCCACGCGGGTGACGCGGTCGCTGCGCAGGCGCACAGCGATCTGGGGACCGCCTATGGAATCGCAGCCGGTCAGGCCTGCGGCACCTCGCTCACGGGCCAGGATCTGGGCGGGCTGACGCTCACGCCCGGCGTATAGTGCTTCGCCTCCTCCGCCGCGCTGACCGGCACATTGACGCTTGACGCCGGAGGCGATCCCGCCGCGCGCTTCCTGTTCCCGATCGGCAGCACGCTCACGACCGCAGTCGGCTCGACGGTGAACCTCACCGGCGGAGGCTTCGGCGCGAACGTGTTCTACCAGGTCGGCAGTGCCGCCACGCTCGGCGGCAACACCGCGTTCACTGGCAATATTCTGGCGCTCACCAGTATCGGGCTGGGCACGGGGGCCAGCATCCGGTGCGGCCGTGCTCTGGCGAGCAACGGCGCGGTAACGCTCGATACCAACACGATCACGATCGACGGAACCGGCTGCCAGCCTGTCATCTTGCCGGTCGCCGAACCGGGTGCGGTGGCGCTGTTCGGCACGCTCGCCATGCTCGGCCTGACCGTGCGGCGGCGCATGGCGGGCGTTTAGCGCCGCTACGAACCGGCCCCGCCGCGACTGGCAAAACCGCAGCACGCCCCCTATATCGAGCCCATGCGGCGGGGCGCGGTCCAACCGGGGAATGAAGGCGGCGCGATCGTGCCGTGGCGCTTCGTCGTGGGCGCGCTGCTGCATCTGATCGTCCCCGCGTGGCTGCTCGCGCTTGCGGTCGGCTGGTTCGCGTCGCCCCCGTTGCAGGCTTCGCGCGCAGCGGTGCTGGGCGCGCTGGCGACGCGCAGCCTGATGTTCCTGTTCGCCTATGCCGCGCTGATCCTTGTCGCCGGACTGCTCGCCGCCGTGCTCGATCCATGGTTGCGTGCGCGCCGCCGCCGCCGGGAGGCCGCCGATCCGGCGGCATTGGCGCGCGCATCCTCCGCGCGCCTCGAAGCCGCGCTCGCCTCCGCCGCGCCTGTCCTTGCGGGCGACCGCGCCGCAGCAGCAGCGCTGGCCCGGCTACGGACAGCGCCACTCGATCACACCGATCCGCGCGCGCGGCAGGTGGGTGCGCACATCGCCGAAGCCGCGCAGAGTTTCGGCCGCGCGCTCGCCGCCGCCGCGCCGGATCGCCGCGCCGGGATTGCAGCCGACGCCGCGCGCACGCTCGCGCATCTTGCCGCCGCTGCCGACGCGCTCGCCGCTGACCCAGCGTCTGCGGCCGAGGAGGAAGCTTCCCGCCTCGCGCGCTTCGTGGAGCTCCGCTACGCGCCCGATCCCGCTCTCGATTTGTCTCGCTCGCACTCTGGATAGCGCGTAATTTCTTCGTCACCGCCCGACATGTGCCGGGCCAAACCATAGGGGCAGTTCCGATGCCGGATTTCTACATCGCCAGCGCCATCGCGGTCGTCCTCGCGCTGGCGTTCGTGATCCTGCTCGCGTCACGCTGCGTGCGTTACGTGGGCAACAGCCGGGTGGCGATCGTCGAGAAAATCTGGTCGCGCGGCGGCTCGGTCCCCGGCGGCTTCATCGCGTTGCGGGGCGAGGCAGGGTTCCAGCCCGATGTACTGCGTGGCGGCTATCACTTCTTCGTGCCCTTCCAGTATCGCCTGCACCCACAGCCGCTCGTCACCATCCCGCAGGGGCAAATCGGCTATGTTTTCGCGCGCGACGGCCTGCCGCTGGGTCCCGCGCAGACGCTCGCGTCCAATGTGCGCACCGCCGCCTTCCTCGATGTGCGCGCCTTCCTGCGCGATGGCGGCCAGAAAGGCCCGCAGCGCACCGTGCTGCGCGAAGGCACCTACGCGATCAACCTCGCGCAGTTCGTGGTACTCACCCGCGACCAGATCTACGGCCTGATCCTAGACAATAACGATCGCGAACTGTTCGCGCAGATGCAGGGCGTGATCGTCGGCCGCCAGGGCTTCGACGCGGTAGTGATCAAAAATGCCGACGACATGATCGGCGTGGTGACCGTCCACGACGGCCCCGCGCTGACGGCGGACCAGATCATCGCGCCGCAGGTGGGCACGCACGAAGACGATGCCGCCACGTTCCACAACAGCTTCCAGGATCCCGAGAAGTTCATCGCGGCCGGGGGCCGCAGGGGACGGCAACTGCAGGTGCTGGTGGAAGGCACCTATTTCATCAACCGCCTCTTCGCCACGATCGAGATGGTGCAGAAAACGGTGATCGAGGTCGGCCATGTCGGCGTGGTCGTCAGCTACACCGGCGAGACCGGCGCGGACACGTCGGGCGAGAGCTATCGTCACGGCGAACTGGTCGATCGCGGCACGCGCGGCGTCTGGAGCGAACCGCTGCTGCCGGGCAAATATGCGTTCAACACCTATGCGGGCAAAATCCTGATCGTGCCGACCACCAACTTCATCCTGAAATGGGACCATGAACTGACCGGCCCGCACAAGTTCGACGAGAATCTGTCCGACGTATCGCTCATCACCAAGGACGCGTTCGAGCCTTCGCTGCCCCTGTCGGTCGTCGTCCATATCGATTACCGCAAGGCACCGCTGGTGGTGCAGCGCTTCGGCGACATCAAGAAGCTCGTCGAGCAGACGCTCGATCCGATGGTGAGCGCGTATTTCAAGAATGTTGCGCAGCGAAAGACGCTGATCGAGCTCCTCCAGGAGCGTTCGGACATCCAGATGCAGGCGGGCGAGGAGATGCGCGCCAAGTTCGAGGCCTATAACCTAGAATTGCAGGAGGTGCTGATCGGCACGCCGCGCGCGCCATCGGGGAACGACCAGATCGAGAAGGTGCTCCAGCAGCTGCGCGAACGGCAGGTGGCGCAGGAGCGCGTCGCGACCTACGAGAAACAGCGCGTCGCGTCCGAAGCCGAGAAGGCGCTGCGCGAGGCCGAGAGCCGCGCCAAGCAGCAGACCGCGATCACCGAGTCCGAGCTTTCGATCACTGTGCAGGAGAACCAGGGCAAGGCCGCGCTCAAGCGCGCGACGCAGGATGCCGAGCAGACGCGCACGCTGGCGCGCGCCGAATCGGATCGCATCCGCATCATCGGCGAGGGCGAGGCCGCGAAAGTGGTGGCACTCGCGGGCGCGGAGGCCGAGCGGATCACGCGCACCGGCCTTGCCACCGCCGAGACGATCGAGAAGCAGGCGGCGGCATCGGGCGGCGCGCAGTTCCAGTTGACCCGCCAAGTGGTGGAGCGGCTCGCCGAGGCGCTCGAGAAATCGGGCGTGGACATCGTGCCGCGCGTGCAGATCAACAATGGCGGCGAGGGCGGCCAGCAGGGTGCAGGCGGTCAGCTGTTGCAGGCGCTGATGGGGATGCTCGTCACAGAGAAGAGCCTCGCGCTGATCGCCGAACCCAAAGCGGCGAACGACGGTGCCGGGCACGACCGCCCCGCACACCCGGCGATCGCGGCGGAGTAGGGCGCGACGCGGCATCGCTCGCGCCCGACCTCCTCCGCCCTTCGGGCATCCTTCTCTTTGACGGGGGAGGTGGCGGCCAAGCCGACGGTGGGGGCGGGCCAGGCAAGGTTTGCGCGAGGGTGGACGCCGTCGCGCGCTACTCGCCCCCCACCGGCCTCGCCAGCAGCCGCTCGACCACGCCCCCCACGTCCGCTCCGGCAAGCAGGTCCGCCACCGCGTCCGCCACCGGCATCGCCACCCCGCGCACGGCGGCATCGGCAGCGAGCACGGGAGCGGTCGCCGCCCCCTCCGCCACGCCGCGCCCGCCCGCCAGCGCCTCGGCTACGCCCACGCCCTCGCCCAGTGCCGCGCCCAACGCCATGTTGCGCGACGCCACCGAGCCGCAGGTGAGCACCAGATCGCCCAGCCCGCTCAGCCCCGCCATGGTTTCCGCCCGGCCGCCGCGCGCCACGCCGTAGCGCGACATTTCCGCAAAGCCGCGCGCAATCAGCGCCGCGCGGGCGTTCTCCCCCAGCCCGCGCCCGATCACGACCCCCGCTGCGATCGCGAGCACATTCTTGACCGCGCCGCCGACCTCCGCGCCGACCATATCGTCGCTCGCATACAGCCGGAACGCGGGCGCGCCGAGCCGCGCGGCCCAGGTTATGCCGAGCGCGGTATCGGGGCAGGCGAGCACCAGCGCGGTCGGCAGCCCGCGCGCGACCTCGGCGGCGAAGCTGGGGCCGGAAAGAACCGCGAGCGGCGTGCCGGGCAGGCACTGCGCCGCGATCCCGGCGGGCAGCAGCGCGGTCCCGGCCTCGATCCCCTTGGCGCACAGCAGCAGCGGAGGCATCACGCCGCTCACCGCCGCGAGTTCGGCCAGCACGCCGCGCAGATGCTGGACCGGCACCGCAAGGATCAACGCGTCGCACGCCGCCATGTCCGCCAGCGCGCCCGTCGCGCGCACCGTGCCGGGCAATGCCACGCCGGGCAGGAACGCCGGGTTGCCCGCGCCCGCGTTGACGCTCGCCACCACGTCCGCCTCGCGCGCCCACAAGGTCACCGGCCCGCCCGCCGCCGCGCGCGCGGCGAGCGCGGTGCCCCACGCGCCACCGCCGATTACGCCCACATGCCTCACGCGCGCACCCCCGCGCCACGCACCGCCTCCGCATCGGGATCGAGCGGCCAGCGCGGCCGCGCGAGCGCGTCCAGCCCGTCGGGCGCCAGCCCTGCGTGGATCCGCTCCACCCCCGCCCACGCGATCATCGCGGCATTGTCCGTGCACAGCCACAACGGAGGTGCCACGAACGCCAGCCCGCGCGTATCGGCTAACGCCTGCAACGCGCTGCGCACCGCATGATTGGCCGCAACGCCCCCCGCCACCACCAGCGCACGCACCGGCCCTGCATGTTCGATTGCCAACCGCGTGCGATCGACGAGGCAATCGACCACGGCCGCCTGGAAGCTCGCAGCAAGGTCTGCCTCGCGCCCCGGTCCGCTCGCCTGCACCGCGCGCAGCACCGCAGTCTTAAGCCCCGCAAACGAGAAATGCGGCTCCTTCGTGTGCAGCAGCGGCCGCGGGAAGGCGAACGCACGGGGGTCGCCGCCTGCCGCGGCGTTCTCCACCGCTGGGCCACCCGGAAATCCCAACCCCAGCATCTTGGCGGTCTTGTCGAACGCTTCGCCCACCGCATCGTCGATCGTGGTTGCCAGCCGCCGATACGCGCCCACTCCGTCCACGCGGAGCAACTGGCAATGGCCGCCGCTCACCAGCAGCAACAGATAGGGAAACGCTAGCCCCGGCTGCGCGAGGCGCGGCGAGAGCGCGTGGCCCTCCAGATGGTTGATGCCGTAAAGCGGCTTGCCCGTGGCCAGCGCGAGCGCCTTGCCCGTTACCAGCCCCACCATCACCCCGCCGATCAGCCCCGGCCCCGCCGTCGCGGCGATCGCGTCGATCTGCGCCAGGCTCACCCCCGCCTCATCCAGCGCGTCGGCGATCATCGGGGCCAGAACCTCCACATGCGCGCGCGCCGCAATCTCGGGCACCACGCCGCCGAACGGCCGGTGCGCGGCGTCCTGGCTCGCTACACGGCGGCTAAGCACGGTGCCGTCGCCCTCCACCACGGCCGCCGCAGTCTCGTCGCAAGAGGATTCGATGCCCAGCACCAGCATCGCCCTCCCCTAGGGGGTTGCATGGCGCGCGCCCACCCCGGATGAACGCGCATGATTTTACGATTGGGAACACGCGGCTCGCCGCTGGCACTCGCGCAGGCGCACGAAACCGCTGCCCGCCTCGAAGCGGCGGGTCATGCGCGCGTGGAGATCGTTCCCGTCTCCACCACCGGGGACCGCATCCAGGACCGGCCGCTCGCCGAGATCGGCGGCAAGGCGCTGTGGACCAAGGAACTCGATGCGGCGCTGCTCGAGGGACGGATCGATATCGCGGTGCACTCGATGAAGGATGTCGAGACGCAGCTTGCCGACGGCATCGTGATCGCGGCGATCCTGCCGCGCGCGGACGTGCGCGACCGGCTGATCGGCGCGGCTTCACTGGCAGACCTGCCGCACGGCGCACGCGTGGGCACATCCTCCCCGCGCCGCGCGGCGCAGCTCGCGCGGGCGCGGCCGGACCTCGAAATTACAAGCCTGCGCGGCAATGTGCAGACGCGGCTCGACCGGGTGGCGGCGGGGGACATGGCGGCGAGCCTGCTCGCGGCCGCCGGGTTGATCCGGCTGGGCATGGACCATATCGGCCACGCGCTCGAGGTGGAAGACTGGCTTCCCGCCCCTGCACAAGGCGCAATCGGGATCACCGCGCGCGCGGGCGACGTGGCGATGCTGGCGCGACTGGCGGCGCTCGATCATGCGGCAAGCAGCACGGCGGTGCGCACCGAGCGCGCGCTGCTCGAAGCGCTCGGCGCGACGTGCCGCACTCCGGTGGGTGGGCTGGCGCTGGTGGATGGCAACACGCTTTGGCTGCGTGCCGAGATCCTCGCGGAGGACGGGTCCGAGCATATGGCGGGCGAACGTCGCGCAGCAGCAGTCGATGGAGCGGCGGCTGCGCGCGATCTCGCGGCCGAGCTTCTCGCGCACGCCACCCCGGCATTGCGCGCCGCGTTCGCGGGGCCGCCATCGCCACGGTCCTGATTGTCCGGCCCGCGCCCGATGCCGCTGCGACCGCCACGCGGGTGGAAGCGAACGGGCACCGCGCGGTCGTGGCGCCGATCATGCAGCCGCGCACACTCGCTTGGGACTGGCCCGAAGCAGCGTTCGACGCGCTGCTCCTCACCTCCCCGCGCGCGCTGGGAGACGCGCGCGCGCCCACCCACCTCGCGGCCGTGCCCGTCCACGCGGTCGGCCCTGCGACGGCCGAGGCCGCGCGCCGGGCAGGCTTCGGCGATGTCCGCGAAGGGCCGGGCGGGGGCGGGCAGCGGCTCCTAGATACGCTCGAGCCTCCGCCCGCGCGCCTGCTATGGCTCGCCGCACGCGATCGCACCGCGCTCGTGCCCCCGCCTGGAACCGCGCTCACCATCGTGGAGAGCTACGCGGTCGATCCCGTGGCCCTCGGCGCCCAAGCTCTGGCGCTACTTCGCGCGGGCGAGATCGACCGCGTGCTGCTCCACTCCGCGCGCATAGCGGCGCATTTTGCATTCCTGATCGACCGGGCGGCGGTCGCGCGCGCGACGGTGGCACTCGGCGCGCTCTCGCAGGCGGTGGCGGACGCGGCGGGGGCAGGGTGGCGCAACGTGCGCGTGGCCATGCGGGCTGACGATCCGGCCCTGCTTCACGCATGCGGACTGATGGCACCGGGATACGGCGCGGTTGACGATCCCGCCGGCGGCTAGATCGGCAACCGCTGCCTGCTCACTGCCCAGCCCATGAGCGCGGCGGACTTCGCGCGTTTGAGCAGCGCAGCCGCATCGCGGACCGTGAACGCAGCGCCGGTCGTGAAGTCCGGCAATTCCTTCCAGCTCACCGGCGCAGCCACGGGCGCGTTTTCGCGCGCGCGGGTTGAGTAGGGAGCAATCGCGGTCGCACCGCGGCCGTTGCGCAGATAATCGATGAAAATGCGGCCCGCGCGCGCCTTTTTGGCGAGCGTTGCGGTGTAGCGGTCCGGCCGTTCGGCGGCGGTGGTGCGCGCGAACTCGAGACACCATGTCTTGACCGTCGCCCAGTCGGCGTCGGGCGCGATCGGCACGATCACATGCACGCCCTTGCCGCCCGAGAGCATCGGCCAGCTTTCCAGCCCGCGTGCCCGCAGCCGCGTGCGCAGATCGAGCGCGCCCTCGATCACCGCCGCGAAGCCCAGGCCCTCGTCCGGATCCAAGTCGAACACCAGCCGGTCGGGCTTTTCCTCCGTAGGCACGTGGCTGCCCCAGATGTGGAGTTCGAGCGTGCCCATCTGGATCGTCGAGAGCAGGCCTTCGAGGGTATCTATATAAAGATAGGGCTGGCGCACTTCGCCTTCGGAAGTGATCTCGTGCAGATCGATCTGGCGCACCGCCTCGCCGAAGCCGCCACTGTCATGCTTCTGGAAGAAGCAATGCTTGCCGCGCCCCTGCGGGCAGCGGACGAGACTGAGCGGGCGGTTGGCGATCTGGGGCAGGATCAGCGGCGCGACTGCGGTGTAATAGTCCGCGAGCATGCGCTTCGTGATGCCGCTCTCGGGGAAGAGGATGCGATCGGGATTGGTGAGGGCGGTGGGTGCCGCTCCCCCACCACCCCACGCTTCGCGGGCGGTCCCCCTCCCCCGCTTCGCGGGGGAGGTATAATCTTGACCTCCCCCGCCTGCGGGGGAGGGGGACCGTGCCGAAGGCGTGGTGGTGGGGGCCGAGGCCGCCACTTCCAGCACCACATCCTTCGCCGGCTTGTCCTCGCGCAGGCCCAGATAGCTCGGGTGACGCAAATGCCCGTCCGGCGTGAACTCGGTATAGGCGACCTCGCACACCAGCTCGGGCCGAACCCATGTCGCCCCACGGCGCGCATCGCGGGGCACTTCGGCAAAGGCGGGCGCGGCCAGCGCCATCGTCCCCATGCGTTCGGAAAGCCGCGCGATCTCCGCCATATCGAACCCCGTGCCCACCCGCCCCGCGTAGATCAGCCGGTCCCCCCCGTAGTAACCGAGCAGCAGTGAGGCGAACCCGCGCCCCTTGTCCGATCTCGACCAGCCGCCGATCACGAACTCCTGCCGGTGCCCGCACTTGATCTTCAGCCACGCGGGCCCGCGCTTGCCCACCGCATATTTGCTCTCGGCGCGCTTGGCGACGATCCCCTCGTAACCGCCGCCGCACAGTGCGCCCAGCACCTTCTCACCCTCGCCCACCACATGATCGACATAGTGAACCGGCGGCTTGAGCGGTTTCAGCAGCGCTTGCAGCCGTGCCTTGCGGTCGAGCAGCGGCAGGCCGGTCAGGTCTTCGCCGTCCGCTTCCAGAATGTCGAACAGGAACAGGTCGAGCGGTTCGCTCCCCTCCTTCAGGCTGCCCTTGAGCAGCGAAAAATGCGGGCGGCCGTGATGATCGAGCGCGCAGACCTCGCCGTGGAGGAGCGCGGTGCCGGGCAGCTTCGCCAACTCGGCCGCGATCGGCCCGAGGCTGGGCGGCGCAAACGCGTTGGCGTTGCGCGTCCACGCCTCGACCCGGCCGCCGCCCACCGCCACCAGCAGCCGGTAACCATCGAACTTCACCTCGTTCAGCCATTCGCGCCCCGCGGGGGCGGCGTCGGCGACCGTGGCGAGCATGGGGGCGCGGAAGGCGGGAGGCCCCTCCCTCTCCCTGGCGCTGCGCGCCTGTCCCTCTCCCTCCGGGAGAGGGTTCGAGACTGCCCCTCTCCCGGAGGGAGAGGGATGCGACCGAAGGGAGCGGGGAGCGGGAGGGGCGTTTGTCTCCGCGATCGGCGCGCCGCTCGCGATCGACTCCATCGTCCGCCCGCTCGCCACGCTCGTCATATATTCCGCTGCAAGATCGCCTCCCGCGTCCGCGTCCGCCACCTTGCGCAGCAGCCAGCTCTCCTGCTTCTCCTTCGGTCGCGGCTTGAGACGGATCATGATCCACTCGCCGCGCATCCGCTCGCCATGCAGCGTGAAATGCAGGTGGCCTTCCTCGAGCGTCTTGACCGGATCCTTGCCCGGGTGCGGCGTCCACGTGCCCCGGTCCCACAGCATCACCGTCCCGCCGCCATATTGCCCCTTGGGAATCGTGCCCTCGAACGTGGCGTAGGTCAGCGGGTGGTCCTCGGTGCGCACCGCAAGCCGCTTGTCGTCAGGGTTCGCGGACGGCCCGCGCGTCACCGCCCAGCTCAGCAGCACGCCGCCCAGCTCGAGGCGGAAATCCCAGTGCAGCCGCGTTGCAGCATGCTTTTGCACCATGAAGATGTTGCGCCCGCTTGCGGCCTCCACCCCGGGCGGTTCGGCGGTGCGGGTGAAATCGCGCTTCTCGTTGTACCGCGCGAGCTTGCCGACCACCGCGTCAGGCCCGCTTGCGCGCCGGTTTGGGCGCGGCTTGGGGTTCGGGCGCGGTCTTCGGCTTCGCGCGCGGCTTTGCGGCGGGCTTCGCGCCCGCATCGTTCGCCGCTGCCGCCGGGGCCTTCTCCAGCGATTGCTTGAGCGCCGCCATCAGATCGATCACGTTGGTCGGGCGCGGCGCGGCCTCGCTTGGCTGCACTACCTTGCCGCGCCCCGCGATCTTGGCGTCGATCAGCGCGCGCAGCGCCTCCTCATAGCGGTCGTGGAAATTGGCTGCATCGAAGGGCGCACTGCGCCGGTCGATCAGCATCGAGGCCAAATCGACCAGCTCGTCGGGGCCCTTCGCGTCGGAGATCGAGCGGAAATAGCCCGATGCCTTGTTGACCTCGTCCGCATAATGCAGCGTCTCGAGCAGCATCCCGCGCCCGCACGGCTTCAAGGCCACGATCGTCTCGCGCCCGCGCAGCGCCAATTGCCCCAGCCCTACCTTCTTCTTCGCGCGCAATGCATCGCGCATCACCCGATACGCCTCCTCGGACAGATCGTCGGCCGGCGTCACCCAATAAGGCTTCTCGAAATAGATCGGCTCGATCTCGGACGAATCCACAAACTGGGTGAGTTCCAGCGTCTTCTTCGATTCGAGCCGCACGTCGTCGATCTCGTCTTCGGTCAACGTGACGTAGTGGCCCTTTTCATACTCATAGCCCTTGATGATCTGCGTCGGATCGACCGGGCCCACCCCGGGCACGATCTTCTCGTATTTCACTCGCTGCCCGGTCGGCTCGTGAATCTGGTTGAACGCAATGCCGGACGACGATTTGACTGCGGAGAATATCTCGACCGGGATCGAGACCAGCGCCAGCCGAAGCTGGCCGGACCAATAGGGACGCACTGCCATGGCATGCTGAACGGGCCTGTGGACAGGTTCGTTCCGGGAGCAGGCGCGCCGAAAATCCTCCCCCGCAAGGGGGAGGGGGACCGCGTGTAGCGTGGTGGAGAGGTGACGAACGCCGAGCCTACACCCCCCGTGAAGTCCCCTTCACCCCTCCACCGCCTTCGGCGGTTCCCCTCCCCGTGCCGGGGAGGATTTTGGAAGCCCTAAAAGTCGAACGCGCGCCCGCCGCGTTCCCAGTCGCCGTAGCGCGTGGGCTCGGGGCCTTTGGGGCCGCCCGCCTCAGGCGCGGCCGTAGCCGGCGGCGCGGGCGACGGGGCGGTTGGCTTGGCGGCCGGGTCGCGGTCGGGATCTCGGTCGGGGAGGATAGGCTTGTCCATGGCTGGCCACATGGGCACACGCGCCGCTTCCAAAAAGCCCCGCGCGCGCGCACATGCGGCGCATCTTGGCGCATCCCCGATCCCGCATTGCCCGCGCGCCGCGCCCGCCCGCCGATCAGGCGATCCCCGGCCTGCCCGCGCGCCTCGCCGCGCTGCGACTGCTGCACGGCGTGCTCGCCCTCGGGCGCCCGCTCGATACGCTGCTCGGCGGCACGCTGGGCTCGCTGCCACCCAACGATCGCGGCCTCGCCCACGCGATCGTGCTGGGGGTGCTGCGCCATCTGCCCGATCTGGACGCCGCGATCGATAGCGCCACGCCGCGACCGCTGCCCGACGACGCGCGCGCGCGCCTCGCGCTCCGGATCGCGCTTGCGCAGGCGTGGGTGCTCGGCACGCCGCCGCATGCGGTCACCGCGACTGCGCTCGCGCTGCTCGAAGGCGGGCCGCGCAGACTGGCGCACGCGGTGCTGACCCGGCTTCTGGGGGAGGGCGCGGCGTGGGCCGATCCACCCACGCTGCCCGCATCATGGGGCGATCGCTGGACGGCGGCCTATGGTGCCGATGCCACCCACCGGATCGCCGCCGCGCTCGGGCAGGAGCCGCCGCTCGATCTGACGCTGCGCGATGCGACGCAAACGGCGCAATGGACCGAACAACTGGGCGGCGTATCGCTCGCCCCCGGCCATGTACGCCTGCCGCGCGCGGGGGACGTGACCGCATTGCCCGGCTTCGCCGAGGGCGTATGGTGGGTGCAGGATTTGGCCGCCAGCCTGCCCGCTCGGCTGCTCGCGCCGGCACCCGGCGAGGCGGTGCTCGATCTGTGCGCCGCGCCGGGTGGCAAGACGTTGCAGCTCGCCGCAATGGGCGCGCGCGTGACCGCAGTGGACATCGCCGAACGCCGCCTCGCGCTTGTCGCGCAAAATCTCGCGCGCACCCGGCTGATTGCCGAACTGGTGACCGCCGATGCGCTCGCATGGGCACCCCCCGGGCCGCAGACCGCGATCCTGCTCGATGCGCCCTGCTCCGCCACGGGCACCGCGCGCCGACATCCCGACGTGCTGCATCTCAAGGCCGCCCGCGATTTCGCCCCGGTGATCGAGACACAGGCCGCGCTGCTCGCGCGCGCTGCGGGATGGCTCGCGCCCGGTGGGCGGATGATCTATTGCACGTGCAGCCTCGAGCCCGAGGAAGGCGAGGCGCAGATCGAACGTCTGCTCGCCGCCGATCCGGCGATGCGGCTTGTTCCCGTCGATGCCGCAGTACTTCCTTCGGGCCTTGCGTCCGCCCCCCGAGGGTGGCTCCGCACGCTGCCCGGTCAGATCGCGGGCGGGATCGACGGCTTCTTCATCGCGCATCTCGCGCGGGCCTGACGATACCCCGGCGAGTTGCGCGGCCCCGCGCGCTCTGCTACCGCGCAGGCTCGCCCAGTGCCGCTTTAGCTCAGCCGGTAGAGCATCGCATTCGTAATGCGGGGGTCGCGTGTTCGAGTCACGCAAGCGGCACCAGGTTTTCCGCCGTTTTGTGCCATCAAATTTGCTTCCCCGAGGGGCAGCAGGGTGGGCGGGGAAGCAGGGGGGAAGCAGTTGCGCAGCATAGGCCCGCACTGATCTGCCGCGCGTGCTCACTGCTTTCGAGCATTCGCTTTGCCCTTTCGGGAGTCCTGGAACCAGCCGTTCACCAGAAGTCCCAAGCCTTTCAAGAAAGGAGCTTTTGAGGCCCGAGAGGCCAGACTATTGGCGGCGAAGGATCGGACGACGCCGCGCGTTGGGATTCATTGCGGCTCGACAAATGGACGCTAGCGGCGCAGCGCGCGCACTGGCAACCTCATCGGTATGGCTTCGAGTCTATTATGATATGGGGATGTGAGCAGAATGCCTTCCCGGCCGACGGCAGGATTGGGAACCTATCCTGTCTACACCGCCGAAGCGCATGCCTTTGCCTCAATCTGAGTGGTCATGCCTGATGTCATCCGAGAATAGCAACGGCTATGCGCGTCTGGTTTTACGGCAGCCCGACGATTGGCACGTGCATTTGCGAGATGGTCCGATGCTCGCCGCGATCGTCAACTACACGGCTCGTCAATTCGCGCGCGCCATCGTAATGCCCAATCTGCAACGGCCGGTGACCACCGTGGCAGCCGCTGAAGCCTACAGGACACGTATTCTCGCAGCGCTTGGGCCGGGCGTGGATTTTGACCCGCTGATGACCTGTTACCTGACCGACGACATCGACCCGACGGAGGCAGCACAAGGCTTCACGCAGGGCGTCTTCGCCGCCTGCAAGCTCTATCCCGCGAATGCAACAACCAACTCGGCGAGGGGCGTCACCGACTTCCGGAAAGTGTATCGCGTTCTCGAAAAGATGCAGCGGATCGGAATGCCTTTGCTGTTGCATGGCGAAATAACCGATAAACACGTCGACGTTTTTGACCGGGAATCGGTATTCATCGACAAAGTACTTACGAAAATCATTACAGACTTCCCGGCTCTCCGCATCGTGTTTGAGCACATTACCACCACGGACGCGGTCGCATTTGTCGAGGCCACCGGGCCCAACCTGGCCGCGACAATCACGCCGCACCATCTCGAGATCAACCGTAACGCGATGTTCGAGGGCGGCATCCGTCCGCACTTCTTCTGCCTGCCGGTCGCCAAGCGCGAACAACATCGTCTTGCGTTGCGACGGGCAGCAACTTCGGGGTCATCGAAGTTTTTTCTCGGCACCGACTCGGCACCGCACGCCTTTGGCGACAAGGAGGCCGCTTGCGGATGCGCGGGCATCTTTAACGCACCCTTTGCGATCGAGAGCTACGCCAAGACGTTCGAGGAAGAGGGCGCGCTCAATAAGCTCGAGGCCTTTGCCTCCGAAAACGGCCCGCGTTTCTATGGTCTGCCATTGAACACTTCGACGATCGTGCTGGAGCGATCCTCAAGCCGCGTTCCCGACATGCTCCAGGCAGGCTCGACGCGCATCGTTCCGTTTCATGCCGGGCAAACACTCGCCTGGCGATTCGCGGGGCGAGGCGACAGGGACGCGGGGAATATCGACCGATCATAGGCGAAATCCTCATCGTCTCTTCTGAACGAAAACTATGGCATCGCGTTCGTAAGCAATACCTGCGCCCGCACGACCAACACGGTGTTGAGTACTT
>Ga0123336_10001935_pt1 | contig 18419 bp, 20 predicted proteins | sample SSSSmetaG_FD_96466 | JGI IMG/M metagenome (GOLD analysis project Ga0123336, IMG submission 96466) | Glacier valley bacterial and archeal communities from Borup Fiord, Nunavut, Canada, to study Microbial Dark Matter (Phase II) - ​SSSS metaG | ecosystem: Environmental > Aquatic > Freshwater > Ice... | reverse complement strand
GCGGACGACTTCGAGGACACGTCCTTCGGCATAGCCCTGCTCGCACTCCGCCAGGCCAAGGCCACCTGGAAGAGGATCAGGAACCGCGACGTTCGGATGACGGCTTTGCTGGTCGAGAAGAGCCCGGCCGCCTACGCTCGGCTTGATACGGTCAAGGCCAAGTTCCCCGACATCGACATCCGGACATTCAAAGGCGACTTCGTCGAGCTCATTCCCGCCCTCATCGCCGCCATTCCGGCGAACGCGTTCACCTTCATTCTGATCGACCCAAAGGGGTACGCGATCGACATGAAGGCCGTCGCACCGCTGCTTGCACGGCCGAGGACGGAAGCGGTCTTCAACTTCATGTTCGACTTCATCAATCGAGCGAGTGATCATCCCGATCCGCTGGTCACCGCTCATCTCGACAGGCTGATGCCGGACAGCGGCTGGCGGGAGCGGCTCGCGGCGACTGTGCGGGAAGGTGAGACAGCAACAAGACCGGCCCGGCGGAAACGGGAACTGGTCGATGCCTTCTCCGACACGCTGAGGCGGATAGGAGCATATCCCTATGTGCTTGAGACCCCGGTCTACTTCCCCCTCGCCGACCGGACTTTCTATTCGCTCATCTACGCCACCCGCAGCGCCATCGGCCTCGAGGTATTCCGGGACTGCCAAGTCGCTACTCTGCTCGAGCAGGAGAGCCGTCGGGGTCAGGGCTGTTCAGTTCTATTAATTGAAGCGTAAAGCGACGAGTGCGGCGTAGCCTCCAAGTGCTGCGGCATATCGGTCCTGTCGGATGGAGTTTTGCTGATTGAAGCGCAGGATGTTGGACGCGAAGCTTCTTAGTCTGGCGTAGATGCCGGGGTTGGTTCGGATCCGGGAGGCGTCTTCTCCCAGCGTGACATCCCTGATGTGATGGGAGCGATTTTCGATAGACCAATGCTGGCGGATGGCATGAGCGGCCTGCTCTGCATCGATGGGACGGTTTGACAGATAGTGACTGGTTTCGCGCGATGATTTCCACAGGCCGGTCGAGGGCTGGAAGGCGAGCACGCTGCGCTCGATGCGAATGATGGTTGCGACGTGTGAGCCCCACACCCGGCAGGTGATGATCGGCTTGGCATCGAAGACGGCGATGGTTCGTGTTTCGTGTCGGTTGCGCTTTTTCGCGTCTACGGTCTGAAAGACCGAACTGGGGATTGCGCCTGTGCAGCCGGCTTCGACCTGCTGACACAGCGATTTCTGGTTGGCTTTCAGCTGGACGATGAGGTGGGCATTTGCGGCTGCGGCGATTGCGAAGGTTTTTTTTGGCAGTGAAGCGCATCGAGGGTGACGATGCGGTCGGTCAGGTCGAGTTCGGCCAGCAGGCGCTGGGCGGCGGGAATTTCGTTCGACTTCTCATCGATTTCGACGTGGGCGAGCGTCAGCGTCGTGTCCGCCGCGAAGGCGCTCAGTATCTGTTTGGCCGCCCCGTCATGGAAGGCATCGAAGCTGCCGCGCAGCACCTTGCCGTCGAGCGCAAGCACGCGACACCCGCCTTGTGGCGGCGGCGTGGCGGCGTTCAGCTCTGCTGCATGGACGCGAAAGGCGGCCTCGACGTCGGCGGCATCGAGGCCGCTCAGAATCGAGCGGATTGAAGTATGCGCCGGCGGCTTCTTCCATCCCAACCCAAAGGCTTTGTTCAAGCGCTTCAAGTGAACCTTGATGAAAGTATGGATACCCCGATACGAGTCAGCGCCGGTCACGATCGCCAGGATCGCAAACAGCAGAATATAACGCTGCTCGTAGCGCTTGCCTTCAGCACGCCGTGGATCGGCGATCATCTCGAGCCGCGTCAAGATAGGGGTGAATGATTTCACAGCGACAACCTGCAGATTTGTTTCAGCCGCCGCGCATAGATTCAGACCTTCTCCCACTTGGAAACCCAATAAACGGCGGCGTCGCTAAAAAACACATCGACTGCAGCATTCCGGACTCAGGTCGCCCGACCCGCCGGCGACGGCAAATCACCCGCAGGAAAACGACAGATCAGAGAACTGAACAGCCCTGCCGTCGGGGTGAAGGTAAAATCGGATTCGCCGCCGAAAAATCTGGGCAAACCGAGCTGTTCGCATCACTTTCTACGCTTTCGTCTAGTTCCGTTGACGTATCGCTTGCCGGTGAGAGGCATGCAGCTCGAGGCACCATGCTCTCCCTTGTCCCGGCGGCCCCTGAGGCGATCGCGTTTTCCGATCTGTGGCCGCAGGTCCTGTCGGTGCACGTCGTCAGGAAGTCGGTCGTGGGTCAGATAGGCGCCTCGCTTCGAAAGGACGGTCTAGTCGCGATCACGAATTGGGAGAGGGGCAGGAAGGTGCCTCAGGAGGCTTCGGCATTTCAGCTGCCCGCAACAATTCCGGCGACGTCGACCGAGGGGGCGCGAAGCATAAAGATGCAGACTACTCGTTGCGATAAGTCGAACGGCCTGTTCGACCGCGGTGGCCGAAACGAAGAACCACTCCCTAGGGTCGACTGATCCGCCGAACTGGTTTGGGATCCGGACGTCGATGCACGCGGCAGCGAAAAACCTATGGAGCAACGCCTCGATCTTCCGTGGATGCACTCCCCGTGTCTCAAATTCGTCGATTAGCTCGGCGGGCGCCCGAAGGAACGTGGGGTTGTGCGCCGCCCCGGCCAGACGGTCGATGGCCCTTCCGGTCGTCGAGCCGATCTTCAGGATGTGCTCCTGTAGATCCGACATACTTGGATCCGTTGACAGTGTCTCGCCGCGTAGATGCATCCGGTGATCGCCGGTGGCCGCCCTGAAATAGGGGTCCGGCCTCGATCGACTGGACGCGACGGCTGTTCTCGGAGCGGTATAGGGCCTTTCCGCACGAGCGCAGGAGATGATCGCTCTCCGTTCCATTGTCGTTGATGATGCGGAGACGGGCATCCCAAGGCGATGCCGATGATCCTCGCGCCGGACGAACACGACGCTTGGCTGACCGGCGACTTCGCCGCGGTCTGCGCCATGCGGATGCCTATCCCGATGGCAAGATGCGCATCGTTTCCGGTTGATCGACGACGACGGCTGGAGGGCCACGAGAGAATCTGGGATCCGCCGACCTACCGATGCCTAAGTGCTTACCTTTCATCCTGGAAGAGGAGCTGCACCGGTTGCGCCGCGCTCGACTGCTCCTGCTCGATCCTTCCCGTGATAATCTCGCGGAGGTTCATGCGCCTCGATTTTAAGCCGTCTATTATGCGCTGCCGCTGGTTGACGACGACGATGTCGTGGTCGCCGGCCCAAGGGGTGCCGAAAGTGAATTGATGCTCGGTCCTGAACTCCTCGGTCATTACCGCCCCCGCGTTGCTGGCTAGCCACTTCCTGGACAAGGTGTCGAAGCTGTCGAAATCTTTCTGCGCCTGCGGGATGTCGCCATCGGAAGCCAGGGCGATCGTCCGGTCGAGCAGGCGTGATGCCGAGAGGTACATCTCCTCCAGCTTCGCCTTCATGGTGTCGCGCTGGGTCGGGGGTGTGTCTAGGATTGACGTGGGATTCGGATCGGCGTCGGTCCGGAGTTTGGTCGGATGACTGTCGGTGCCGGTTCTCCTGCGGGTGCCCGTCCGTGGGGCGACCCCGGCCGGGAGCCCGGGCGACGCGGCCTGAGGCGGTGCCGGGGAGGAATTCGTCTCGACGGCGGCTAACCTATGCTCGGGCGCCGGATAGTACCGCACGCTGTCGTGCTCGATCACGCGTTCTATAGGCGGCGTACCGGAGGTTGGTCGGCCGAGGTGATACGCGAGCTCGGCAACGCTGAAGCCCGCGGCCAGGAGCGCAGCCGACGTCAGCGCCTTGGCAGTCTTTAGATCCGGCTCGGCGAGTAGCGCGATGCTACCGACGGCGAGGCCGCCTACGAGAAGAGACTGTGCGGCAACGGGACCGCCCGCGGCGATGCCGCCTGCCCACAGGCCGATGATCACGGCCGATTCTCCCAGCCGAATACGATTCCGCCATGACCGGAGCTGTGTAGCGAGGCGTCTCACTCGGGAACAATGCCGACTGCAATCGTTCGACGCCGGTGGTGGGACGGGCGAACGCGCGAGACTTCCCCATCGTCGTCTCCGTCAGCGAGCGTTTACTGGCGGATCAAGAGTTCGGGCCATGAGGGTAAGATGGCCCAATACGAATTAAGTTCATCGCCAGCCTGTCAAAAGGTCAAGGTCAGCTTCTCCGTGCAAGAAGCCAGCAATCGCCGCCAGATCGTCTGTAATCAAGTTATGTCAACGAAGGTGGTCAAATACCTTTGTTGACATAAATTGCTTGGGGACGATCGTAGATGAAAGGGGTGCACATCGGTGATTAAGAAGTGCGGCCTTCGTGATAGCCGACAAAGGAAGTGGTGCGCCCGAAGGGAATCGAACCCCCGACCTGCGGTTTAGGAAACCGTTGCTCTATCCGGCTGAGCTACGGGCGCACGTCCGGGTTGCCTAGGTAGCGCGTCGCTTTTCGTCAACGCATCGACGGCGAAGGCCTGGCCCGCGTGGAGCGATGGGATGCGCGCGCGGGTCGCGGCGACACGGGTCAGATCGAGGTCGACGACCGCGCCGCCGGGCTCGTTGCCCATGTCGAGCGCGATCGTTCCCCACGGATCGACGACGAGCGAATGGCCGTACGTCTCGCGCCCGTCGGCATGCAGCCCAGACTGTGCGGCAGCCACGACGAACGCGCCCGTCTCGATCGCGCGGGCACGGAGCAGCGTGTGCCAGTGCGCCTCGCCGGTCGGGCGGGTGAACGCGGCGGGGACGGCGATCAGATCGGCTCCCCCTTGCGCCAGCGCCGTATAAAGCGCGGGAAAGCGGATGTCGTAGCAGACCGACAGCCCGAGGCCGCCCCACGGCGTCGCCGCGACGACGGCGCGGGTACCAGGGGCATAGGCATTCGATTCGCGGTAGCTGTCGCCGTTGGGCAGATCGACGTCGAACAGATGGAGCTTGTCGTAAGTCGCGGCAATCCCGCCTGCGGCGTCGATCAGGAAGCCGCGGTTGACCAGCCGGTCGCCGTCCGCAGGTCGCAGCGCGAGGCTGCCGAGTTCGATCCAGACGTGATGGTCGCGGGCGGCGGCGCGAACGGCGGCGAGAACGATGTCGTCGGCTTGCGAGCAGACCAGCGATGCCGCGCGCGCCCGGTCGCGATCGAGAAGGCCGCTCATCTCGGGAGTGAAGATCAGCTCGGCACCTTTGGCCGCGAGGCCGGCGATCCCTGCGACCAGTTCGGCAGCGTTCGCGACCGGATCGATCCCGGTTCGCGTCTGCAGCACGCCGATCCGCACGCGCGTCACGCCAGCAGCGGGTCGAGCTTGCCGCTGCGGTCGAGCGCGGCGAGGTCGTCGCTGCCGCCGATCGCGCGACCGTCGATGAAGATCTGCGGCACCGTCGTCCGCCCCTCGGAGCGCGCGAGCATCTCGGCGCGCTTCGGGCCGCCCATCGTGATGTCGATCTCCTCGACCGCGACGCCCTTGGTTTTCAGCAACTTCATCGCGCGCGAGCAGAACGGGCAAAGGAACTTGGTGTAGACTTCGACCTTGGCCACCGGGCGCAACTCCTTCGAGACAGGCCGTAATATGCGGTCAGGCGGCGTCGCGCACAACCCGCGCCCATGTCAGGACCCGGACGCGCTTGGCGCCCGCGCGCAACAGCATCCGCGCGCACGCCTCGGCGGTGGCGCCGGTGGTCAGCACGTCGTCGACGAGGATGATGTCCTGACCCTCGACCCGGTCGGGGCGAGCTACGCGGAAGGCCCCAAGGACATTGGCGGCGCGCTTGCGCCGGCCCATCCCGCGGCTCGTCGTCGTCGCGCGGACGCGGACGAGCGCATCGACCGCGACGCGCGTCCCCGACCGGCGGCCCGCCGCCTGGGCGAGCAATGCCGCCTGATTGAACCCGCGCTTCCACAGCCGCCAGCGGTGCAGCGGCACGGGAACGAGCAGGCTGTCCGGGCCCAGCCAGTCGCCGCCGGCGCGGACGAGCTGCGGGGCCATCACCTTGGCCAGATGCTGGCGGTCGCCATGCTTGAAGCCAAGCAGGATCGTCCGCGCGGGGCCGCCATAGACCATCGCCGCGCGCGCGGCGGCGAAGCGCGGCGGGGTCGCGAGGCATGCGCCGCAGCGTGCCGCGGGGCCGCGATCGACGTCGAACGGCGCGCCGCAGCCCGCGCACATCGGCGCGGTGATGAACTCGAGCCCCGCCCAGCACGCACCGCAGAAACTGCCGTCGGCCCCGACGATCTCGCGGCACGCCGGGCACCGTGGCGGCAGCAGCAGGTCGAGCGCCGCGAGCCCCGCGCGCCGGGCAAGGGCCGCGACGCGGTTCAGCTAAAGCCCAATCGCCTTGCGCGCGAACTTGCGGACGTCGCGGAACGCCTTGACCGCGGCGGGCGGGCGGTAGCGGCTCTTGGTCAGCTTTTGCAGGCGGACGTCGGGGTCGGGGCGCCAGATCTCGGCCGAGCAGCTGACGGCGAGGTACATGCCCTTGCGGACGCCCTTGATCGCGGTGACCGGGTTGACGTCGTGGAGGGCGCGGTTCGACTGGAGCGAGGCGACCATGAAATTACCGCGCGCCGGATAGATCTTCTCGATCACCGGGGTGTAGTTTTCGACCCGGTACAGCCGGTGCTCGCCGCCGACCATGTCGGGATTGTCGTCGATATAGACGAGGATCGAGATCAACCGCGTCAGGTTGTCGACGTGGACGCCGCCGCCGCCGTTGACCAGACCGTAATTCAGCTTGCCGATGCCGATGTCGAGGCGGGGAAACAGGAACGCCTCGTCGTTGGTGACGTTCGAAAAGCCGATCAGCTCCTCACGCTTCTCGTACGGCTCAGGACGGATCGGCAAAGTCCGCGGGTCCATCAGCAGGTCGCCGCTGGCAACGTATTTCGCGATTTCCGAATCGAACATCGCGAGGAACGTCGCGACGAAATCAGCCGAATAGACCCATGCGTGCAGCCGCGCGTAGGCCGGGTCCTCGGTCGTCAGCCGGACATATTCGGGGTCGGGGTGCGTCAGGTCGCCGTGCATCCGGATCTGCGGGCCGAACCGGTCCTCGGCCGGAAAGCCGGCGTTGAGCGCGGCATAGTCGACCAGCGTGTCGGCGATGGCGACGTGCGGGTACGGCGAGGTGACGATCTCGTCGGGGGCTACGGCTCGGATCGCCATGCTGGGCCTTTCACTCGGATACCAACCAATAATACCCCAGTGTCGGGGCAAGTGCAAAAGGCCGATGCGCGCCGTACTTGGCAGTACGCTCGCCACGCGCCATGACGCGGGACATGCCCGGACCCCCGCCGATCGCCGAGCCGTTCGACCGCCGCGCGCGGCGCCGTCAGCGCACGCGGTGGACCGGCGCGGCGGCGTTTCTGCACACCGCGATCGCCGCCGATCTCGCCGACCGGATCGCCGCGCTCGACCGCGACTTCGCGGCGGTGCTCGACATCGGCGGGACCGAAGTTACGGGCACCGCGCTTACTGTCGCGCTCGAACCGTCGCCGGCGCGCGCGATCGGCATGGCGGTTGCCGTCACCGGCGATGAGGACCGCCTCCCGTTCGCCGACGCCAGCTTCGACCTGATCGCGAGCACGGCGGCGCTCCACGGGGTCAACGACCTGCCCGGGGCGCTGATCCAGGCGCGGCGCGCGCTGCGGCCCGGCGGCCTCTTCGTCGCCGGCTTCTTCGGCGGCACGACCCTGACCGAGGTCCGCGCCGACCTGCTCGCCGCCGAAAGCGAGCTGACGGGCCGTGCGGCAGCGCGGATCGCGCCGATGGTCGATACCGACATGGCGGCCGGGCTGCTCCAGCGCGCCGGGTTCGCCGACCCGGTCGCCGAGGTCGACACGATCGCGGTCCGCTACGACGATCTGTTCGCGGTGCTGCGCGATCTGCGCGCGATGGGGGAGGGGAACATTCTCGCGTCGCGGGTGCCGCTGCGGCGTGACGTGCTCGCGGACGCGGCGCGACGGTTCGCCGACCGCGCGGTGGCGGGGCGGATCGCGGTGACGGTGCAGGTGATCTATCTGACCGGGTCGGTGCGCTGACTTCTCCTCCGCCCCCAAGGGGAGGTCGTTACAGCAACGCCGCGAGCAGCCCGAGCAGCGGGCGGTCGGCCGGCGGCATGTCGAGCGCGAAAAGGTCGTTCGGGCGCAGCCACTGCAGCCGTTGGCCATCGCGGCCGCGCGCCGTGCCCGACCATTTCCGGCAGGCGAATAGCAGCAGGACGAGGTGGAAATCGGCGTACGCATGGCTGGCGAACCCGGCCGGGGCAAGACAGCTCGCCGACGTGTCGACGCCGAGCTCCTCGGCGAGCTCGCGGACCAGCGCGGTCTCCGGGGTCTCGCCGGGCTCGATCTTGCCGCCGGGAAACTCCCACTGTCCCGCAAGATGCTTCCCCGCGGGGCGTTCGGCGACGAGGACCCGTCCATCGGGATCGACCAGCGCGGCAGCGACGACGGTCAGGATCGGCAGGCCGAGGGTGAGCGGCGGGGCGGGGCAGTCTTCCATCACTGCCGTCATCCCAGCGAAAGCGGGGACCCATCTCCTGCCGTCGGGAGATTGGTCCCCGCTTTCGCGGGGATAACGCTGTCGAACCTTATCATCACCCCGCGCGACCCATCGCGAGGAACTTCGCCCGGCGTCCGGCGCGCAGCGCCGCGGGGGTCTGCGTTTCGAGTGCGGTCAGTTCGGCGGCGATCGCGGTACCCAGCCGCGCCATCGCGGTCGCGGGGTCGCGGTGCGCGCCGCCGCGCGGTTCGTAGATGATCCGGTCGACGACGCCGAGCCGCTTGAGGTCGCTCGCGGTGACCTTCATCGCCTCTGCCGCCTCGGCGGCGCGGCTCGGGCCCGCCGGCGCAGGCCGGCCTCCGCCGGCACCGGGGGCGGGCGATCCGTCGGGGCCGCGATTATCGCCGCGCCACAGGATAGAGGCGCAGCCTTCGGGGGAAATCACCGCGTAGATCGCGTGTTCGAACATGACGATCCGGTTCGCCGTCGCCAATGCCACCGCGCCGCCCGATCCGCCCTCGCCGACGATCGCCGCGATCATCGGCACGTCGAGGTCGAGGCAGGCGGCGGTGGCGCGCGCGATCGCCTCCGCCTGGCCGCGTTCCTCGGCGTCGATCCCCGGAAACGCGCCGGGCGTGTCGACGAGTGTCACCACCGGCAGGCCGAAGCGCGCCGCCATCTCCATCAGGCGCACCGCCTTGCGATAGCCTTCCGGACGGCCCATCCCGAAATTGTGCCTGACCCGGCTCGCGGTGTCCGACCCCTTTTCATGGCCGATGACCATGACCGAGCGGCCCTTGAGCCGACCGATGCCGCCGACGATCGCCGCATCCTCGCCGAACTTGCGGTCGCCGGCGAGCGGGGTGAAATCGTCGATCAGCGCCGCGACATAATCCTTGAAGTGCGGGCGTTCGGCGTGGCGGGCGACGATCGTCTTCTGCCACGGCGTCAGGCGCGAATAGATATCGGCGAGCTGGCGTTCGGCGCGCTCGGCGAGCCGGTCGGCCTCGGCGCGCGCTTCGGGCGAGCCTTCGCCGCGCAGTTCGGCAACCCGCGCTTCGAGCTCGGCGACGGGTTTTTCGAATTCGAGGAAGGCGACCATCGGCGGCGGGTTAGCGGTTGGGGAGGGCTTCAGCAAGACGCGCGCGTCTGCGCGGCCTCATTCGGCTGCGGCACCGTTGGCCGGGTGCGCGTCGGCCTTGGCCGCCAGCGGCTGGCTGGCGAGCGGGATGCCGATCACGCGGTGATAGGCGCGCTCGGCAATGCCGTAGGCGTCGCTCGCGATCTCGGCGAGGACGGCGCGGTTGGTCACCGTCAGCGCCGCACGCCGCGCGACGAGTGCCCCCTTCGCTTCAAGCCCCTGGATCGCGATCGTCACCCCGGCGCGGCGGACGCCGAGCATCAGCGCCAGCGCCTCGTGCGTCATCGTCACGTTGGCGGTCTCGAGCCGGTCGAGCGACATCAGCAGCCAGCGCGCGAGCCGCGCCTCGATCGTCTGCGTCGCATAGGCCAGCGCCGAGCTCGCGACCTGGAGCAGGAAATTCTGGGCATAACCGAGCAGGTGCGCGTGCAGCGTCGGGCTGGCCGCGAGCGCGCCGCGCAGGGTCGCCGCCGGAAGCCGCAGCACCTGCCCCGGCATCTGGCAGAAGATGTGCATCATATCGAAATCGACGCCGTGCAGCGTTGCCACCGAACACATGCCTTCGCGCCCGACGATGCCGACCTCGGCCTGGATGCCGCTTTCGGTCGCCGCGACCACCGACACGATGCCGCCGATCGGGAACCAACTGTACTTCACCCGGCTGTCGGGAAGCGTCAGCTCATCACCCTTGACGAGATCGACGAGCGTCAGCGACGGCGCGAGGATCGCGTAGTCGGCGTCGGACATCGATCGAAGGAGATTGTTACTCGGCCGGCTGGCATTGTTCATTGCGTTGTCGAATGCTGGCCGGGTCGACGGAAATCCGCCGCAAATGCCCCGTGCAAATCTTACCCTCGTGAAGCGGCAGAACGCCGCCAGGGTGGGCATAGCACTGCACAATAGCGCGCGTCGGTCCGGAACCGGACCGAAACGATCGCGGCTTTCAAGCATGGTGTCGAGGCAACGAATCGCCCCTGCCGTGCTGCAGACTGGTGATGATCGCCGCCGAGATCGGGTATCACCGCCGTCGTGCCGCCATGAAGGTGGTCGCCGCCGAACGAACCGCCGAGCCACTTATCGCCGCGCTCCATCGCGACCTCGCTCGACTGCACGAGGAGCGTGCCGAATCGTACGGCAAGCCGGATAGCCCGCTGGAACCGCGCGCCTGATCCCGGCAGGCGCACCGACGGCCGTTCGTCAGTGTCGCCGGTAGCGGAAGTACCACACCTCGTGGCCCAAGCGCCGCGCCTTGGCCTCGTACCGCGTCTGCGGCCAGTCGGCAGGGCGGACCTGCCAGTCGGCGGGCGTTGCCGCGATCCATTCGAAGTCGGCACGCGCCGCCATCTGCAGCAGCGTCCAGCGACAATAGATCGCGTGGTCCGTACCGATTCTCAGCTCGCCCCCCGGCATGAGCTTCGCCGCGATCGTGTCGAGCGGCCCCGGATTGACGAAGCGCCGCTTGGCATGCCGCGTCTTCGGCCACGGATCGGGATGGAGCAGGAAGACCCGCGTGAGGCTCGCGTCGGGCAGGCGGTCGAGCACGTCGAGCGCGTCGCCCATGTGCAGGCGAACGTTGCCGAGGTCGCGATCGCGAATATGCCCGAGTGCGCCGACGACGCCGTTGAGGAACGGCTCGCACCCGATCAGCCCGACGTCGGGATTGGCCGCCGCCTGCGCCGCCAGATGCTCGCCCGAGCCGAAGCCGATTTCGACCCACAGCGGGCGGGCATCGCCGAACAGTCCGGCGGCGTCGAGCGGACCCGTCGCGGGAACGCTTAAGCCCGGCAGCAGGGTTTCGACGAGGTCGGCCTGGCCGAGGCGGAGCTTGTGTCCCTGCCGTCGCCCGTACAGGCGGCGCAGCGTGGTCGGATCGGCGGTCATCGGTTTCCTTAATCGACCGCCGGTCGCGGCTACATCGGCTTCGCACCCGGCGTGTCGCACTTGGCGAACTTGCCGTTGGCGGCCTTGCACCGGACCGCGGCGGCGGGTGCGGGCGGGCATTTGATAAACTTGCCCTTGGCGTCCTTGCAGGGGGCGGCGACGGCGATCCCCGACGCGAACAGGGCGATCATGACGGGGACGGCTAACAGGGTGTGCATCGACAGGCTCCTTGGTTGGCGACGCCAGTCTAGCCGTCGTCGCCGTCCACCGCAAAACCTTACGCGACCGCTGCCCTGAGCTGGTCGACGAGGTCGATCTTTTCCCAGCTGAAGCCGCCGTCGGTATCGGGGGTGCGCCCGAAGTGGCCGTAGCTCGCGCTGCGTTGGTAGATCGGCTTGTTGAGCCCGAGATGTTCGCGGATGCCGCGCGGTGTAAGGCGGACGAGCGTCGGCAGCACAGCCTCGATCGTCGCCTCCGGGACCGTGCCGGTGCCGTGCGTGTCGACGTACAGCGACAGCGGTTCGGAGACGCCGATCGCATAGCTGAGCTGGATCGTCACGCGGCGGGCAAGGCCGGCAGCGACGATGTTCTTCGCCATGTAGCGCGTGATGTAGGCGGCCGATCGGTCGACCTTGGTCGGGTCCTTGCCGCTGAATGCGCCGCCGCCGTGGGGCGAGGCACCGCCATAGGTGTCGACGATGATCTTCCGCCCGGTGACGCCGGCGTCGCCGTCGGGCCCGCCGATTTCGAAGCGTCCGGTCGGATTGACGTAGATCGCGGTGTCGTCGGTGACGAAGCCGTCGGGCAGGACGTCGTGAAAGACGCCGACGACATAGTCGCGGAGCACCTTGTACTTCGCCGCATCGCCGCCGACCTCGCCGTCGCTTTCCCACGGCAGGCAGTAGTCGACCGCGTGCTGGGTCGACACGACGAGCGCGGTGGCGCGGACCGGAATCTCGTTCTCGTAGGCGAGGGTGACCTGGCTCTTGGCGTCGGGCTCGAGAAACGGGGCCGCGCCTGAATGGCGGTCGGTAGCCATCCGCTCGAGGATCTTGTGCGAATAATACAGCGTCGCCGGCATCAGGTCGGGGGTCTCGTCGGTCGCGTAGCCGAACATGATGCCCTGGTCGCCGGCGCCTTCGTCCTTGTTGCCGCTCGCGTCGACACCCTGCGCGATGTGCGCCGACTGCGGGTGAAGATGGTTCTCGAACGACAGGTTCTGCCAGTGGAAGCCGTTCTGCTCGTAACCGATCCGCCTGACCGTCGCCCGGACGACCGTCTGGATTTCCTCCAGCGCGCCGTCGGCCCAGTTGCCGTGCGTATCGATCATGCCGCGCCCGCGGACTTCGCCGGCGAGGACGACGCGATTGGTCGTCGTGAGCGTCTCGCAGGCGACGCGGGCATAGGGGTCCTTCGACAGGAACAGGTCGACGACGGCGTCGCTGATCTGATCCGCGACCTTGTCGGGATGACCTTCGGAAACCGACTCGCTGGTGAAGAGGAACGAGCTGCGCGCCATCGGGGAGCCTTTGTCTGCTGAATCCACCCGTCCGATAAGCAGCGCGCGGGTGCCGCGCAAGCGTATAAAGCTATCCTTATATCCGCCGTCGGAGCGCCAGCGCTGCTGAAACGAGCACGAGACCGAGGGCGAAATTCGTCCAGTGTGCGAACTGCGCGAACAGGGTCGGCGGGTGCGGCGGCGGCACGCGCAGCGACAGCGAGGCCGCCGTGTGCGGCGCGATGCGCGCGACGATCCGCCCGTCGGCGTCGATCATCGCGCTGATGCCGGTCGGCGTGACGCGCGCGATCGGCAGGCCTTCCTCGATCGCCCGCAACCGGGTCTGCGCGAGGTGTTGCGGCGGCCCCCACGCGCCGAACCACGCGTCGTTCGAGATGTTGACGATCCACGCCGGCCGATGCGCCTCGTCGACGACGGCGGCGGGAAAGATGACCTCATAGCAGATCTGGATGCCCGCCGCGGGAAAGCCGGGCAGGTCGAGCGTGCGCGGACCGGGGCCGGGCAGGAAGTCGATCGCTCCCGGCGTGAGCCGGGTCAGGCCGAGGCGGCTCATCAACGGGCGGGCGGGTACATATTCGCCGAGCGGGACGAGGTGGGACTTGTCGTAGCGGGCGCGCAGAACCGCGTCGCTGTCCAGAACGAACAGGCTGTTGGTTGCCGTCGCCGCGGTCCCGTCGGGGTTGCGCGTGACCGCCTCGCCGCCGAACAGCAGCAGGTCGCCCGGCGACAGGACCGACGCGAGATGCGCGCGGACGGCGGGATTTTCTTCGACGAGGTCGAGCACCGCCGACTCGGACCAGATCGTGATCGACTGCGGGTGGGGCTCGGGACCGAGCGCGGCGCGCGATAGCGCGAGGTAATTCTCGATGTGAACGACCGGGTCGTCGTACTTGAGTTCCTGCCCGAGATTGGGCTGTATCAGGTGGACCAGCGGCCCGGTCGCGGCAGCGGGGGGAGACGGTATGAGCGCCGTCACCGCGAGCAGACCGGACAGTCCGGCGATCGCCGCGACTATCTCGACGGGCTTGCGGACAACCGCAAAGAGGCCCCCGGCGACGACCATCAGCGCCGACAGGCCGAGCGCGCCGACCCACGCCGCCGCAAGCGCGACGCCGCCCGCCGGCAGCCACGCCGCGCCGAGCGGGTTCCACGCGAACCCCGACAGCACGTGACCGCGCAGCCATTCGCTCGACATCCATGCGGCGGCGAAGATCAGCAGGCGGCTCGCTCCCGGTCGCGGCCATGCCCGTGCCAACCCCGCCGCGAGCGCCGGGTAGATGCTGAGGAACATCGACAGCAGGACGACGGTGACGACACCGAGGAACGCGGGCATCGCCGCCTGATAGGTGAAGGCGGTCGCGATCCAGTAGAGTCCGACGGTGAACTGCCCGACCCCGAACCACCAGCCGACGGCGGCGGCGCCGCGCACCGACGCGCTTCGCTCGATGCTCCAGAACAGGATGGCGACGCCCGCGAGGGTCAATGGCCACCAGTCGAGCGGGGCGAAGCCGAGCGCCGACACCGCCCCGGCGGCAAGCGGGAGCAGGAGGCGGAGCGGGCGCGGCATGCCCGCGCGTCTAGCCCAGCGTGCGCGGCGCGGCTACCCGCACCCGTGAAACTTGCCCCTGTCCTATAGGGCGCGAACTAGGATAGTTTCGCCCGTGATGACGACGCGCGAACCCCGACCGACCTGCCGCTGCCCCGCCGGGGTAAGCGGTGCCGCGTGGGGGGTGCGTTTGGGTTCGACGTGGCGTCAACTTCGTCAACTTCCAAACCCTGCAGCCCGGAAAATCATCGTTCGATGACCGATTCGTCTGATCCCGCCGCCGCTGTCCGGTCGATGATGGACCAGTGGCTCACGCTGTCGGCGGCGGTCGCCGAGAAGACGCTTCAGCCCGTGGTCGGGACGCCCGCACCCGCCGACGTCGCGACCCGCGCGGACATCGCCGCGCTGTCCGATCGGCTCGGGCGGATTGAGGCGCTGCTCGTCGCGCTGGCGGGCGCGGCGATTAATCGGTCGGGCGATGGGGCCGATGCCACGGCGGGTGCGTTCGTTCCGGACGCAAAAATAGGAGCACGTCCGATGGCCGACCTGTCGAAGATCACCGAGCATATGAACGTCATCGGCGCCGACGGCGTCCATGTCGGCACCGTCGACAAGGTCGAAGGCGACCGCATCAAGCTGACCAAGGACAGCTCGAGCCATACCCATCACCATCATTTCATCTCGGGTGGCCTCGTCGCCGAGGTCGAGGGCAACGACGTCCGGCTTTCGGCGAACGGCGACGTCGCGGTAACGTTCGAAGAGGAAGCGTAGCTGGAACCGGCCCCGACCCCCCGCGCGCCGGGGCCGCTCCACGGCTGGATCGTCGTCGACAAACCGCTCGGGCTCAGCTCGGCGCAGGGTGTCGCGGCGGTCAAGCGCATCCTGCGGCAGGCGGGCTATCCGAAGGTGAAGATCGGCCACGGCGGCACGCTTGACCCGCTGGCGACCGGGGTCCTGCCGATCGCGCTCGGCGAGGCGACCAAGCTCGCCGGGCGGATGCTCGACGCGACCAAGGGCTATGTCTTCACCGTCGCCTGGGGGTCGGCCACCGCGACCGACGACGCCGAGGGGGCGATCGTCGCGACGTCGGCGGTCCGGCCTTCGTCGGCAGCGGTCGAGGCGGCGCTTCCGGCATTCCGCGGCCCGATCGTCCAGACTCCGCCCGCCTATTCGGCGCTCAAGGTCGACGGCGAGCGCGCCTACAAACTGGCGCGCGCCGGGGAAACCGTTGTCCTCGCCGAACGCCACCTGACGATCCACGCCTTCGACCTGCTCGACGCCCGCGCCGACGATGCCGACTTCGCGGTGACCTGTTCGAAGGGCACCTATGTTCGCAGTCTCGCGCGTGACCTCGCGCTCGCGCTCGGCACCGTCGGGCATGTCGCTAGCCTCCGCCGCACCTGCGCCGGGCCGTTCACCCTCGACGTGGCGATTTCGCTCGACAAACTGGGGGATTTGCTGCAGGCGGGCGATGAACAGGCGATATTGCCGCTGACGGCGGGGCTGGACGACATCCCGGCTCTATCCGTTACGCCCGAAGACGCAACCCTCCTTCGACAAGGTCGGATGCTCCCCGGGCACCCCGCATCCCACGGGCTGTATCTGGCGACCGACGGACCTGTTCCGGTCGCCCTGGTGGAGGTCACCTCCATCGCGGTACGGGTCGTGCGCGGGTTCAACCTGACCTGAAGGAGACCCACGATGTCGATCACCCTCGAGCGCAAGACCGCGCTCATCGCCGAGCATGCCCGCACCACGGGCGATACCGGCTCACCCGAAGTCCAGGTCGCGATCCTGACCGAGCGGATCGCCAACCTGACCGAGCACTTCAAGACCCACGGCAAGGACAATCATTCGCGCCGCGGCCTGCTCGTGCTCGTCAATACCCGCCGCTCGTTGCTCGATTATCTCAAGGACCGCGACACCGCCCGCTACACCGACATCATCGGCAAGCTCGGGCTGCGCAAGTAATTCGGGACAGGCTCCTTCGGGGGCCTGTTCTTTTTCCGGCCTTCGCAATGATGCGGGGTGCCGGCGTAGGCCGCGCACGGCACCGGGCCGGGCGCATATGAAAGACGGCAAGATCATGTTCACTATCCACAAGCAGGAAGTCATGTGGGGCGGGCGCAAGCTTACCCTCGAAACCGGCCACATCGCCCGCCAAGCCGACGGCGCGGTCCTCGCGACGTACGGCGACACCGTCGTCCTATGCGCGGTCACCGCGGCGAAGTCGGTCAAGGAAGGCCAGGACTTCTTCCAGCTGACCGTTCATTACCAGGAGAAGTTCTCCGCCGCCGGCCGCATCCCGGGCGGGTTCTTCAAGCGCGAGCGCGGTGCCACCGAGCACGAGACGCTGACGAGCCGCCTGATCGACCGCCCGATCCGCCCGCTGTTCCCGGAGGGCTTCTACAACGAGGTCCTGATCATCGCGCAGGTCCTGTCGTACGACGGTGAGAATGAGGCCGACATCGTCGCGCTCGTCGCCGCATCGGCCGCGCTGACGCTGTCGGGTGTCCCGTTCATGGGCCCGCTCGCCGCCGCGCGCGTCGCCTATGTCGACGGCCAGTACGTCCTCAACCCGACCAAGACGCAGATCAAGGAAGGCAGCCTCGAGCTGATCGCCGCGGGCACGCAGAATGCGATCCTGATGGTCGAGTCCGAAGCCAAGGAGCTGTCGGAAGAGGTCATGCTCGGCGCGGTGATGTTCGCGCACACCGAATCGAAGCCGGTGATCGACGCGATCATCAAGCTCGCCGAAGCCGGTGCCAAGGACCCATGGGAGCTGCACGGCGCGGGCGACCAGACCTCGATGATCGACCAGATCAAGGGCGTCGCCGGGGCGGCGATCACCGACGCGTACAAGATCATCGCCAAGGCCGACCGTCAGTCGGCGCTCGGGGTCGCGAAGGCGAAGGTTAAGGAAATGTTCGCCGGGTCGGCCCCCGCCGAGGCGCTCAAGGCGTCGAAGCTCGTCAAGAAGATCGAGGCGGGCATCGTCCGCAGCCAAATCCTGAAGGACGGCATCCGCATCGACGGCCGCGGTACCAAGACCGTTCGCCCGATCGAGGCGATGGTCGGCTTCCTGCCGCGCACCCACGGCTCGGCGCTGTTCACCCGCGGCGAGACGCAGGCGATCGTGTCGACGACGCTCGGTACGTCGGACAGCGAGCAGATGATCGATGGCCTCGACGGGCTGCGCTACGAGCGCTTCATGCTCCACTACAACTTCCCGCCCTACTCGGTCGGCGAGGTCGGCCGCTTCGGTGCGCCGAGCCGCCGCGACATCGGGCACGGCAAGCTGGCGTGGCGCGCGGTCAACCCGTTGCTGCCGTCGAAGGAAGACTTTCCGTACACGATCCGCGTCCTGTCGGACATCACCGAGTCGAACGGCTCGTCCTCGATGGCGACGGTCTGCGGCGCGAGCCTCGCACTGATGGACGCGGGCGTCCCGTTGGTCCGTCCGGTCGCGGGTATCGCGATGGGGCTGATCCTCGAAGGCAAGGACTTCGCGGTGCTCAGCGACATCCTCGGTGACGAGGATCATCTCGGCGACATGGACTTCAAGGTCGCGGGCACCACCGAAGGCGTCACCGCGCTGCAGATGGACATCAAGGTCGCCGGGATCACCGAGGAGATCATGAAGGTCGCCCTCGACCAGGCGAAGGCCGGCCGCGAGCACATCCTCGGCGAGATGGCGAAGGCGCTCGACACGACCCGGACCGAGATGAGCGCGCATGCGCCGCGCATCGAGAGCTTCCAGATCGACAAGTCGAAGATCCGCGACGTCATCGGCACCGGCGGCAAGATCATCCGCGAGAT
>Ga0123336_10001932_pt1 | contig 18438 bp, 13 predicted proteins | sample SSSSmetaG_FD_96466 | JGI IMG/M metagenome (GOLD analysis project Ga0123336, IMG submission 96466) | Glacier valley bacterial and archeal communities from Borup Fiord, Nunavut, Canada, to study Microbial Dark Matter (Phase II) - ​SSSS metaG | ecosystem: Environmental > Aquatic > Freshwater > Ice... | reverse complement strand
TGCCCGGCGACTGCGCTTGTCCAGGCAAAAGCGGCGAAAGCCGTTCCCACTGCGCATCGGTCAACATACTGCGGTCTTTATTCATGCGCAAAGGTCGACCCTAACTGTAAACACTCCCTAGTTCTAGTCTAAATTAAGGCGCATTTGATAAACTCATTCCCAATAAACTAGCTTCTGAAAATTAGAAACTAGTCCCCCCTCTCCACGGGAGAGGGGGCTAGGGGGTGAGGTTGACGCCAGCACAACCATGTCCCTCAAACTCAAAATCCGCCTTAGCATCCTGCTGCTGCTCTTGCTGCTGCTGGGGCTGGGCAGCTACGCTTTCGTGGCCATCAACTACCTCAAGCACGGCGCCCACGGCATCGAGCCCACCGATTTCAACGTGGCGCGCAATGCGGTGCTGGCCTTTTTGGCGGCGGGCACGGCGGTGGGCCTCGCCCTGATGGTGCGGCTGCCGCGCATGGTGGTGCGGCCCCTGCGCCGCCTCGCCGTGGACATGGAGCGGGTGGCCGGCCCCGGCCCCACCACCCGCGTGGCCGTGGGCCGGCGCGACGAAGTGGGCTCCGTGGCTGCCGCCGTGAACCGCGTGCTGAGCCAGGCCCAGGACGAGCGCCGCGCAACCCTGGCCGCGCTCTTCACCGAACGCAACCGCATGGACAGCCTGGTGCGGAGCCTGGACGAAGGCCTGCTGCTGCTCGACGAGCAACAAACCGTTGTGCTGGCCAACCCCGTGGCCTGCAACCTGCTGGGGCTCACCCAGGCCGAATTACTGGGCCGGTCGGCCGGGGCGGTGGCGGCCACCAACGAGCCACTGCGGGCCCTGCTCGTGCCCCTGGCCGAAGCCAACCTGGCCGGCGACGACGTGCCCGACCCCGTGTTCACGTTTCCGCACCGGGGCGCGGCGCCGCACTACCAGCTCAGCATCAGCCCCATTGAAACGGCGGGCGGAACCGCCGGCCAGGCCGCGCCCGGCGGCCACATTTTTTGCCTGCGCAACGTGTCCGACTTCAAAAAGCTCGACGAGGTGAAATCGGCCTTCCTGGCCACGGTGTCGCACGAGTTGAAAACCCCGCTGGCCAGCATCAAGCTCAGTTTGATGCTGCTGCGCGACGAGCGCACCCCCACCGCCGAGCGCCTGCGCCTCACCCACGGCATTGGCGAGGAAACCCAGCGGATGCTGGGCATGGTGGGCCAGCTCATCGACGTGGCCCGGCTCGACGCGGGCGCCGGCATCCGGCTCAACATGCAGCCCATGCGGCTGGCCGAGGTCATCGGCTACGCCACGGCCACCGTGCGGCCCCAGCTCGACGACAAGCGCCTGCACCTCGACACCCAGCTGCCCGAGGCCTTACCCGCCGTGCTCGGCGACGTAGAAAAAACCACTTGGGTGCTCATCAACCTGCTGGCCAACGCCATCCGCTACTCGCCGGCGGGGGCGCCGCTGTGCATCCGGGCGGTGCACTGGGGCGAAATGGTGCGCGTGAGCGTGGAGGACTGCGGCCCCGGCATCGCGCCGGAGCACCAGAAACGCATTTTCCAGCGTTTTGCGGGCGTGCCCGGCGGGGCGGCGCCGGGCAGCAACAGCTCGGGGCTGGGCCTGAGCATCTCGCGCGAATTCGTGGGCGCGCAGGGCGGGCTGTTGTGGGTGGAAAGCCAGCCCGGCGCGGGCAGCCGCTTCCTGTTCACGCTGCCGGTGGCGCCGTAGCCGGGGCGCCGGGCGGGCGCGGTGGTGGACGGGCCGGGGAAAATTCTTTCCGGCCGTTTGCGTGGGCGGCCCGTAAGCTTTGCCGGGGGCGGGGTTGCAGTGCCCTGCCCTGCTATTTCTGTCGTCCATCTTTTGCTTTATCCATGCACCAGTTCACCGTTGAGCGGTTATCCTTTCGCACCTTAAATGAGTTGCCCAATTCCTGGCAGAATAAGGACTACCTAGAGTTGCTGAAAAAAATGAATTACGAGAGCCCGGACGACATCAGCGAAGCCGAATTGCCGGACATGTGCCTCATGGCGATTACCGACCTGGAGCCCCGCGCCGCGGCCGAAATCGTGCTCGGCTACTTGTTTCCGGAGCAGTTGACGGCCGGCCAAATTGAGAACCTGGCCCACCAGATGCTCACCGAAAAGCTGTGGGAAGAAAACCCCGAGCTGCCGCTGCACAAAGGCTTTTACGAGGCTACCCAACTGCTGCACACGGCCTACAACGGTACGTTTCCGCGCACCCAGGCCGTGCAGTTCGAAGTGAAGTGCACCGCCGAAAACCCCGCCGACCTGGCCCTGCTGACCCAGGCCCCGGCGGCCCCGCTGATGCGGCTGCTGGCCCAGGGCCTGCCCGACGGGGCGCTCATCAACCGCCTGTTTTCGGCCCAGTTGGCCGGGGTTGAATTCACCGAGGCGCAACACCTGTTCTGGCAGCTCACCCCGGGCGAAACCCAGGCCAATGCGGTGGTGTTCGAGGTCGTCAGCTCGGCCTACTGGCTGGAGGATTTTAAGTACGCCGACCAGTACCAGGCCACCACCCACGCCGATGCCGCGGCGGAAGTGGCGCCCTAGCCCACGCGGCCCCGTTGCCGAGCGGTGGCCCACTGCCGGAATTTTGCCGTAAGTTGCTGGCAAAGACGCGGCCGGGCGCCGCCTGTTTCGACTGCACCCCGGCTCCTAAGCAGGCTCTTCTATGCACTTCTTTTCCCTGCGACGCGTGCTGGCCTCGGTGCTGTTGCTGGGCGTGCTGGGGCTGGCCGGAGCCGTGTGGCTGCTGGGCACGGGCCTGGCCGAGCGCCGGGTGAAAGCCGTCATCCGCGAAGGGCTTACGCACAATTCGGAGTTGGTGCTGGCGCCGTTTGAAGTGAAGCTCTCGCCCTGGCGCGACTTTCCGCACCTCACCGCCTCGGTGCAGGGCCTCAGCCTCACCGACACGGCCCACCACCAGCCGCTGCAGGTGCTGCGCATCGGCCGGGCCGACCTGCGCCTGGCGCTGCTCGACTTGCTGCACGGCCAGGTGCGGGTTAACCGTCTGGTGGTGTCGGACGTGGATTTTGAGGAACGGGTCGACTCGCTGGGCCGCACCTGGGGCCTGCGCGGCAAGCGCCGCAGAGGCACCGGCGACCCGCCCCGGCTCAACCTCAAGCTGGACGAGCTAGTGGTGCACAACTTTTTGATTCGTTCCCACAACGCGTACGCGCGCAGTGCCTTTGGCGCACACGTCGCGGAGGCACTCCTCACCCTGCGGCTGCGCGACGGGGAGCTGCGCACGGCCGGCACCCTGGTCGGCCAGCTAAGCTACCTGCGCACCCGAACGGGCACTTTGTTTGAAGACGAGCCGGTGTGGGCCCGCGTGCACTACGGCTACACGTTTCGGGAACGCCAGGGCCGGCTCTGGAACACCCACGCCACCCTCAACGGCGATACCATCCGGGTGGGCGGCACCCACACCGTGGACCCCAACCAGCCGGTGGGCACGCAGCTCAACCTGTTCTTCGTGGGCAACCAGCCGCTGGTGGACGTGCTGCGCGCCGCCCTGCCGCCGCGGCTCGAGCCCTACCTGGCCGGCGCCACCAGCCCCAGCGAGGCCCACATTCACTACACCATCCTGGGGCTGAGCGGGCCCACGGTGAGCCCGCGCAACGTGCTCACTTTCGGGCTGCGCAACGCCCGCCTGGCCTGGCCGGATTCGGCCCGCCGCATCGACCGCTGGGACCTGCGGGGCACCTACGATAACGGGCCGGCCCACAACCCGCACTCCACCGTGCTGCGCCTGCAGCGCTGCCGCATCTACTCGTCGGCGGGCCGGCTCGATGCCGCGCTGACCCTGCGCGATTTTACCCGGCCCACGGTGAGCGGCCGGCTGCGGGGCCGCACCGAGCTGCTCCAGCTGGCCGCCGTGGTGGCGCCGGGCCGGTGGCGGGCCCGCGCCGGCGTGGCCGACCTCGACGTGGCGCTGCACGGCCAGCTGCCCGGCCCGGCCCGGCGCGGCCCGGCCGCGGAACTCGGGCAAAGCCTCTCGCTGCGCGGCGCCGTGACGCTGCGCCACGCCTCCCTGGTCCTGCCCGCCCGCGGCGCCGACCTCACCGAGCTGAACGTGCAAGTGGGCCTGCGCGACAGCCTCTGGCACCTCGCCAATGCCGCCGGGGTGCTGAACGGGATGCGCTTCCGGGCGTCGGCCACCACGGTGGCCCTACTCGAGTACCTCATTGGCCAAAGCGCCGAGGCGCACATCAGCGGACAGTTTGCGGTCGACAATCTTTATATCGACCGCCTGCAGCAGCTACTGCGGCCCGCGCCCCGCACGGCGGGTCCGGGCTTTTCGCCCACCAGCCTGCCCAAGCCCACCCGTGCCCCGCGCGACCGGGCCCAGTTGGCCGCCACGCTGGGCAGCGAGCTGATTCCGGCCGGCCTGCTGCTGGACGTGGGCCTGCGCTGCCAGCGCCTGGTGCTGGGCGCCGACACCCTGAGCCACCTGGCCGTGACCGTGCGCCACGACGGCCGGCGCGTGCAATTGCTGGACCTGGCCGGCAGCATCTGGGGCGGCGACGTGCGCGGCAACGTGCAGTGGCCCACCGACCCCGACAACCGCGTGGCGCCCGTGCAGTACCAATTGGGCGTGCGCTTCGCCACCCTCGATTACCGGCAGCTGATGGCCCGGCTGGCCCAGCCCCCGGCCCGGCCCGAAAAGCAGGCGGCCCGGCGGGCCCGCGGCCCCGGCGTGGCCGTGCCGGCCCTGCGCGAGCTGCTACTGACGGCCAACGGCCAGGTCAACGTCGACATCGGCCACGTGCAGTTGCCGGAGAATGAAAGCCTGGACCGCGTCGCCCTGCGCCTCGAAAAAACGGGCCCCCTGCTGCGCCTCCCCTTCCTGCGCTTCGAAACCCCCGAGGGCGGACACGGCGAGGCCACGGCCACGGCGCAGGTAGAAAACCTGCGCCTCGCCGCCGCCGATGGCGACGTGACGCTGCGCTACCAGACCCTGGACGTGCAGCGCCTGCTGGCCATGATTACCAGCCTGACCACGCCCCCGGACTCGGTGCCCACGGCGCGCACCACGGCCAAGGCCGCGCGCCGCGCCGACCGCCGCGCCCGCCGCCAGGACGCCCCCGAAAACCCCTCAATGCTGGCCAGCAGCGTGCTGAGCGCGGTGCTGCGCGTGGAAGCCGACCAGGTGCGCTACGGCGCAGTTTTGGGCAGCCGGTTCCGGCTGGTGTCGCACTTGCTCGACGGGGAAGCTCGCCTCGACAATTGTTCGTTCGACGCCCTGCAGGGCCACATCGGCCTGCGCGGCCGGCTGCTGAGCACCGCCGACCGCCACCACCACCCGGCCCAGGTGCAGGTGCGCCTGGAAGACATTCAGCTGCCCGCCCTCTTTGCCCTGGCCACCGATTTGGGCCTGAACGTGCTGGGCGGCGACAACATTCGCGGCACCCTGCGCGGGGTGGCCGACCTGCACACCGACCTCAACGTGGCCCTGCTGCCCACCCGCGCCCAAACCACGGGCTACCTGAAAACCGAAATCCGCGACCTGGAGCTGCTGAACGTGGAGGTGCTGATGGAGGCCCTGAAATTTATGAAAACCGAGCGCACCGGCCACCTCTATTTCGAGCCCGTGCGCAGCGAATTCCTGCTCTCGCAGGGCCAGCTCCTGATTCCGGGCCTGCGCCTGAACAGCAACCTGAGCAACCTGGAAATAAGCGGCACCTACGGCCTCGACGGCCGTAGCAACCTCTACGTCGGCCTCAAGCCCATGCAGGCCCTGTTTGGCAACAACGACAAGCGCGTGGCCCGCATTCAGAACGGCGAGCCCGTGAGCCACGCCGACCGCAAGCTCACCTACGTGAACCTGCGCCGCACCGCGCCCGGCGAGAAGTACAAGGTGCACCTGTTCCAAAAAGACGAACAGCGCCGCGAACAAGCTGCCCTGCGCGATTTGTGCAAGGAGCTGCTCGTCACCCAGCAACTCGACACCACCGTGCGCCTGCTGCGCTGAGTTTTGACGGGCGGGCCGTGGGGACGACCTTCGCCGGGCTGCGCGCGGCAACGAAACTTTGGCGGTGCCCGGCACGACGTGTTTTTTGGTTCATCACCCGGTTTTCGGCCCGGGCCGTGCCGTTCTTTGTTTGAGATAATTCGCCCTTACATGACTCGCCCATTTCTTCTGGCTGCCCTCCTCGCGGCGGCCCTGGCGGCGGCCCCCGCAGCGGTTGCCCAAACGCCCACCCGCGCGCAGGATTCCGTCTTTGTCCGGCAGCGTTACACCAAGCTCGACCGGCAAATTGCGATGCGCGACGGGGTGAAGCTTTACACGGTCATCTACGTGCCCAAAGATGTTGCGGCGGCCACGCCCTACCCGTTTTTGCTGGAGCGCACGCCTTACTCGGCCGCGCCGTACGGGGCGGAGAATTTTCCCGCGCGGGGGCCGGGGCCCAGCCGGGAGCTGTCGGCCGAGAAATACATTTTCGTGTACCAAGACGTGCGCGGGCGCTACCTGAGCGAGGGCCAGTTCGAGGAAATGACGCCGGCCCTGGCGGCTTCGCCGGGCAGCGCGACGCCGGGCCAGGCGCCGCCGCACGACGAGAGCACCGACGCCTTCGACACCATTGAGTGGCTGCTGCAGAACATCCCGAACAACAACGGCCGGGTGGGCATGCTGGGCATTTCCTACCCCGGCTTCTACGCCTCGGCGGCCCTGCCCAACGCCCACCCGGCCCTGAAAGCGGTGTCGCCCCAGGCGCCGGTCACGGACGAGTTCATGGGCGATGACGCCCGGCACAAGGGCGCCTTCTACCTGCTCGACAACTTCGAGTTCACCAACCTCTTCGACGTGCCGCGGCCCCAGCCGGTGGCCGCGTACACCCCGCTGTTTAAGTTCGAACCCGGGGATGCGTTCCGGTTTTTCCTCGAGCTCGGCCCCCTCAAAAACGCCAACGGTCCGCAGTATTTCAACCACCGGGCCCGCATCTGGAACGAGTACCAGCAGCACGAAACCTACGACGCCTACTGGCAGGCGCGCAACATCCGGCCGGCCCTCGTGGGGGTGAAGCCGGCCGTGCTGGTCGTGGGCGGCTGGTTCGATGCCGAGGACCTGTACGGCGCCCTGAACACCTACCGGGCCATCGAGCGGCAGAACCCGGCCGCCACCAACCGCCTCGTGATGGGCCCCTGGACGCACGGCGCCTGGGCCCGGCCCGACTGGAGCCGCTTCGGCCCCCTCAGCTTCGGCAGCAACACCGCCCAAACCTTCCGTGAAACCCTGGAAACGCCTTTTTTTAACTTTTACCTGAAAGACAAAGGCGCCTTCAACCCGGCCGAAGCCACGGTATTCAACACCGGCACCAACGAGTGGAAAACCTACACCGCCTGGCCCCCGCCCGCCACCAAAACCCGCACGCTGTACTTTCAGCCGGCCCACGGCCTGGCGTTCGCCGCGCCCCCCGCCGGCCCGAAGCCGGACCAGTACCTCAGCGACCCGGCCAACCCCGTGCCGTACACCGCCGGCGTGCACGCCAGCCGCAACAACGAATACATGATTGAGGACCAGCGTTTCGCCGCTGCGCGCCTTGACGTGCTCACCTTCCAAACCGCGCCGCTCCGCGAGGACCTCACCCTGGCCGGCCCGCTGCTGGCCGACTTGTTCGTGAGCACCTCGGGCACCGACGCCGATTTCGTGGTGAAACTCATCGACGTGCTGCCCGCCGACGCGCCGGCCCCCGTGCCCAACCCTGACAACCTGCAGATGGCCGGCTACCAGCGCCTGGTGCGCGCCGAGGTGATGCGCGGCCGCTTCCGCAACAGCTTCTTCCAGCCCGAAGCCTTCCGGCCCAGCCAGCCCACCGAGGTGAAATACGAGCTGCCCGACGTGCTGCACACCTTCAAAAAAGGCCACCGCGTGATGGTGCAGGTGCAAAGCACCTGGTTCCCGCTCGTCGACCGCAACCCCCAATCCTTCGTGCCCATCAGCACCGCCGAGGCCCAGGATTTTCAGAAAGCCACCATCAAGCTCTACCACGACGCAGGGCATGCTTCGGCCGTGCGGGTGCAAGTGGTGGCGCCGTAATTCCGACGGGGGCCGGCATCTTTCTTTCAGGCCGTTCCGGGCACCGGGGCCGACCATGTCGGTACTGGCCCTGAAGCCCGTGTCGATGCTGCCGGTTGCGCCAGCGCGGAACCGGCAGCCTCCCATCATCAGTCATAAAATTATTCAGATGTTTAAACGATTCCCATTATCTTAGGCATCTGCCAGCCAGTTGATACGCAACGGGCAGTCATCACTCCGCAAGCCAAAAATCATGGATGATTTCGCTTCTTTACTGGCAATCGGGAAAACCATTTTTGAGACGATAAAAACTGCCAAGGACGTTTTTAAGACCGAAAGCTCCCCTGAATCTCCGCAAATCGAGTCCAGCCTCGACAAGTTGGCCGATGATTTTGTCGCGTACCAGAAGCGGATGGAACTGCTGGCCACCCAGCTTTATCAGTGCGAATCGCTGACCCGTTTCATTCCAATGTGGCTGGTCTATCACGATAAATTTGACCGTATTTCTCCCACCCCGACCATCGAGGAGGCGAAGCTGCTCGATACAGATTTGCGGTGGTTTATCCATTCCAGCATCACCGACCAGTTTTCATCGGTATTTTTCAGGACGAGTTATGACCAGCTTCCAGTCATTGAACGAATGATTGATAACTTCAGAAACAGGATTAAGGACATTGACAGGGATGTTTCGACAGTTTCTTTCGGTCAGCCCCAGATGCTGACCATACTTTGGGGTGCCAGCCTGAAGGGCGACTTGTTCCGGCTGAGAAGAGACGCCATGGAAATCGAAAGAACGGCCAACGAAACGTTTGAGAACGTAATCAATGAGCTTCGCCAAGCCGCAGCCAACGGATTTGTGGCAGGCTAGACAGCATCCCTTATTGCAACCCTACGCCATTACGCCTGCGGCCAACGTCCCCGCTGTTTCACATTCCAAAACGCCCCCGCCGCTGCTACAGCGACGGGGGCGTTTTGGGTCTTGGGGTTCCGGCGGCTTACTTTAGCTCGTCGCCAATCACGGCCACGGCTTCGGCCAGGGCGGCGTCTTTGCGCAGGGGCTTGAGGAAGCGGGCCACCCGCTTGGCGGCCACCGAGTCGGCGGCGGGCTTGGCGTCGACGGCGAGGGTGGCGACGTCGAGGCCGGGGAGGGCAGTTTGGGCGGCGGTTTGCTGCTTGTTGGTGTCGCGCAGTTGCTTTTGCAGGGCCCGGTAGGCCACCAGGTTCAGCGACAGCACCGACTGCTTGCGGCGGGCCGTGGCGCGCTCGGCGGCCTCGGTGATGAGGCGGAAGCCGGGGCTGGCCGCCACCCGGGCGGCGCTGGCGGCGCGTAGCGGGCCCAGGTCGGGCAGGGTGTTGGCGGGCTGGTAGGCGGCGGGCGCAATTTCGTCCCACAGCAGCGGGTATTCCGACTGCTCCTCGCCCTTGGCGTACGTGGTGAGCACGTCGGGCAGGGCGATGTCGGGCACCACGCCCTTGAACTGGGTCGAGCCCCCGTTCACGCGGTAAAACTTCTGGATGGTGAGCTTGAGCGAGCCCAGCGGCTTGATGGCGTTGGCGTCGGCCGGCACGGCGTTATCCAAGTCGAACACCTGCTGCACCGTGCCCTTGCCGTAGGTGGTGCCGCCCATGACGATGCCGCGGTGGTAGTCCTGCATGGCCGCGGCCAGAATTTCGGAAGCCGAGGCGCTGTACTTGTTCACCAGAATGACCAGCGGGCCGGCGTATTGCACCTGCGGGTCTTTGTCGCTCACGCTTTCGGCGGGGTTTTGGCGGCCTTTCACCTGCACCATGGGGCCGCTGGGCACAAACAGGCCGCCCATGTCCACGGCGTCGCGCAGCGAGCCGCCGCCGTTGTAGCGCAGGTCGAGCACCACGCCGGCCACGTTTTCCTGGGTCAGTTTGGCCAGCTCGGCCTTCACGTCGATGGCGCTGCTGCGGCCGCCTTTGCCCCCGAAGTCGGCGTAGAAGCCAGGCAGGTGCAGGTAGCCCACCTTGCGGTCGCCCTGCTTCACCACCGCCGACTGGGCGTAAGTCTCCTCAATCACCACCACGTCGCGGACGATGGGGATGACCTGGGTGGCGCCGTCGGGCTTGCGCACGGTGAGGCGCACCTGGGTGCCCTTGGGCCCGCGGATGAGCTTCACGGCCTTGTCCATGCGCATTCCTTCGACGGAAACCGGCTCGGCGGCGCCCTGGCCCACCCGCAAAATCACGTCGCCCACCTTCAGCTCGCCCTGCCGGGACGACGCCGACCCGGCCACGATGTCAACCACTTTGATGTGGCCGTCTTCCTGCTGCAGCTGGGCGCCGGTGCCCTCCAGGCGGCCCGACATGGCAATGTCGAAGTTGTCGCGGGTGGCGGGGGCGAAGTATTCGGTGTGGGGGTCGTAGGTGTTGGCCACCACGTTGGCGAACTCGCCCAGCCGGTCGTTGGCGTCGGTTTTAAGCTGGTCGGCAAAGGCCTCGTCGTAGTACTTCAGCACCCGCTTGCGGGCGGCGGCCTCCAACTCGGCGGGCGTGCGGGGGCGCTCGGTGGTGGTGGTGGTGGTGGCGCCGGCGGCCGTGGCGGCCAGGGGCTTGTCTTTCTTGCGGGCCTCGTCGTCCATCAATTCCGAAAGCTGGGCCAGGGTCTGGTACTTCAGCAGCTTGCGCCACTGCTCGCGCTGGGCGGCGGGGGTGGCGGCAAAGGCGGCCTTGGCGGGGTCCGACTCCCAGGTTTCCGGCGTCGTGAAGTCAAACGGCTTGGCCAGAATGGTGCGGTACACGCCCTGGATTTCGACCAGCCGCTTGGCCAGCAGCTGGCTGGTGGCGTCCATGAACTCGTGGCTGCCGCCTTTCAGCTCGTCGTCGATTTTGGTTTGGAATTGCCGCAGCTGGGCGACTTCGGGCGCCAACAGAAACTGCTTGCTCACGTCTATCCGCTTCAGGTACAAGTCGAACACGCGCTGCGAAAACTGGTCGTCGAGCTTTTCGGGCTGGTAATGGGCAATGCTCAGGCCCTGCAGCATGGTGCCGAGCACCACTTGGTCGCGTGGGGGCGTGCCCTGGTACACCGAGTACGAGGCCAGCCCGAGCAGGGCCGCCAGGGAGGTAGAATACAAGCCGAGCTTAAACCGGGGAATGCGCATGAAAAATTACTGTTTGGAGAAGGAGAAGCCGCGGGCGCGGCGGGTGGCCGGCCGCTCGGAGCGGCAGCAGCTTGTAAAGATGACGCTGCCTTAACCAGAATCGCACCAGGAATCGTTGCCAAAGTCGAAAGAGAAGCCGCCAAGGTTGCGGAAACCGGACCCAAGGGGCCATTTTCGCCGCCGGACCGGCCCCTTTGCCGCCGTAATTTTCTGCCCGGCGGCTACAGCACCAAGGCCAGCTGCTGGCCGGCAGTGGCCCCGCGGGCCTGCAGGCTGGACACCGTGAGGCCCAGCAGCCGCACGCCTTTGGGCAGGGGCAGCAGGCCTGCCACCAGCTCGCGGCCCAGGCGCTCCAGCACCGCCGCGCCGGCAATGGGCCCCGCCAGGCTGCGACTGCGCGTGATTTGCTGGAAATCCGCAAACTTGACTTTGAGGGTGACGGTGCGGGCTTGCAGGCCGTTGCGCTGGCAGTAGTCCCACACGTCGGCCGCCAGCGGCTGCAGGGCCGCCAGCAATTCGGGCAGCTCGCGCAAGTCCCGGGCAAAGGTAGTTTCCGAGCCCACCGACTTGCGCGGGCGGTCGGCCACCACGGGGCGGTCGTCTTCGGCGCGGGCGATGGCGAAGTAGTAGCGCCCGGCCTTGCCGAAGTGCTGCTGGAGAAATTCTGCCGTCTGCGTCCGCAAGTCGGCCCCGGTGAAGATGCCCAGTTGGTTCATGCGGGCCGCCGTGACCGGCCCCACGCCGTGAAACTGCCCCACGGCCAGCCCTTCTACAAACGCCAGCCCCTGCCCGGGCCGCACCACAAACTGCCCGTTCGGCTTGCGAAAATCCGAGGCCAGCTTGGCCAGAAACTTATTGTACGAAATGCCCGCCGACGCCGTGAGTTGGGTTTCGGCCAGGATTCTGGCCCGGATTTCCCGCGCAATCTGAGTGGCCGAGTCCAGCTGCTTGAGGTTGGCCGTCACGTCGAGGTAGGCTTCGTCGAGCGACACGGGCTCGACGAGCGGCGTGTACTCGGCAAAGATGGCCCGAATCTGGCGCGACACTTCTTTGTACACCGCAAAACGCGGCGGCACAAACACCAGTTCGGGGCACTTGCGCACCGCCGTGGCCGACGGCATGGCCGAGCGCACGCCAAACCGGCGGGCCTCGTAGCTGGCGGCCGCCACCACGCCGCGCTCGCGGGCGCTGCCCACCGCCACCGGCCGGCCGCGCAGCTCAGGGTGGTCGCGCTGCTCCACCGAGGCGTAAAACGCATCCATGTCGAGGTGAATAATTTTGCGGAGGCCCCCCCCGGTCTCGGTGCTCATCAGCTGCGGCTAAGGCGAGCGAAGTTAAGGCCGGCCCAACCGGCACTCCCTGCCCCGTACCTGCTCCTGGCCCGGACAATTCATGCGCCTGGGATTCAGCCGACTACTGCACTAACTAAAAAATATTTTTACTGATATTTGCTTCTTCACAAAAAAACATACTATATTTACATCAAGTCAACCTTGTGGGGTGGCGGAATTGGCAGACGCGCTGGCCTATCTCGCCAGTACAACTAGAGGTTCGAGTCCTCTCTTCACAGCGAAAAAGCCCCGGACGCATGCGCGACCGGGGCTTTTTTTTAGAAAGAATGCAGCCGGGCCCCAGCACTTGACGCCCCGGGGCGGCGCAGGCCTGTCGGCGGGCGTCTTCGGCGTGGTAGAACGCGGCCTCATCGACGTGGGGTTGCCGGTCCCAGGCCAGCCGGTCGCGGGCGATGAGGTCGAGCGACGTCTTGAGGGTGGCTAATTGCTCGGGGGTGGCAACAACGGCCAGCGAGTTGGTGGGTCAAGGTGTGCCGGCAAACGTCGAGCAGTTTTCCCGCGAAACTACGGCTCCGCCGCCGCGTTTCGCGGCAGGCTCCGGGCGTGTCGGGGTTCACGCCGCTTTTGCGGCCGTTTTTTTGCCGGTTTGGGCCCGCTTTTTTGGCTTGGGCCGCCGGCGGGGCGGCAGCCGGGCCCGTTCGGCCTTGCGCGCGGCCCGCAGGAGCAGGCGCTCCGGCAGCCGGGCCATGAGGCGGTCGCGCACGAACTGGGCGAGGCTGGCCAGCGGCACCAGTTGGGTGGTGCGCAGGAACTGCTGGATGTCGCGGCGGCGCAGGGCGCTCACGCCGGCCAGGCCCCGGGCCAGCAAAAACTGCTTCACCTCCTCCACCAGCAGCAGGGCGGCCAAAGGCGACCGGGCCACGGTGGCGTTGTAGCAAGCCGGGCGGTGGGCCCGCAAGCCATCGGCCGTGGCCACCAGCACGCCCACCCACCCGGGCAGCCGCGGCAACAGCTTCGGCAAGTGCTTTTCGGTCACCACAAACGTCACGAAATCGTAGACTTCACCGTAGCAGCGCAGTTGGTTGGCCACGCGATGCAGGGTGTCGCCGTCGCCCTTCACCTCGTAGCCGTGCATGAAATCCGGGGTGATGTGCACCACGTCGGCGCGGGTGCTGCCGGTGGGCAGCTCGTCGATGTGCACGCCGCCGGTGAGCAAGGGGTAAAGCAGCGCGCGGATTTCCAGGTCGTTCATGGCAAGTGGAAAAGGGGCTGCAGGGCTTGGCTTTGCGGGTTGTGTGGGAATGAAAAAACCCCATTTCTAAGGTAGAAACGGGGTTTTGTGGGCCCACTTGGAATCGAACCAAGGACCTGCTGATTATGAGTCAGCTGCTCTAACCGATTGAGCTATAGGCCCGGTGCCGGAGGCAGTCATCTTTCACCTCAACCCTGGCCGTAGCCGGCGCTCCAACGGGTCAAAAGTACGACCTTCGGGGCCGGAAAACCAAGTTGCTCCATGCTCCCCCATTTGCTTTTTGATTTTGGCGGCGTCCTCATCGACCTTGATTACGCGCGCACCCCGGCGGCTTTCCGGCGGCTGAGCCGGGCGGGCAGCTCCGTGGCATTCAGCCAGGCGCAGCAGGCCGCGCTGTTCGATGAGTTTGAAACCGGCCACCTCTCCCCCGCCGAATTCCGAGCCGGCCTGCGGGCCGCCTACGACCTCGACGCGACCGACGCCGAAATTGACGCCGCCTGGCACGCCCTGCTGCTCGACGTGCCCGCCGAGCGCCTCGCCCTACTGGGCGAGCTGCGCCGGGCTGGCCACCAAACCGCGCTGCTCAGCAACACCAACGCCCTGCACATTGCCGAAATCAACCGGCGGCTGGCCCGGCAATACGGGTTTCGGCACGGCATTGCCGACGTGCTCGACCGCGTGTTCTATTCCCAGGAAGTGGGGCTGCGCAAGCCGGGGGAGGCTATTTTCCGGCACGTGCTGCACGAAATGAACTGGCGGGCCGAGGATGTGTTGTTCATCGAGGACAGCCCGCAGCACGTGGCCACGGCCCGCCGCCTGGGGCTGCGCGTGCTGCACCTGGCCCCGCCCCTTACCCTTACCGCCGCCCTGCCCGAAGCCCTCCGTGCCTTTCCCCGAGAATACGCCCCTGCCCAGTCCTGAACCCGAACTGCTCAGCTTCCCGGCCGATGCGGCGGCTCCGCCGGCCGGGCCCGCCGCCCCGGCCGGCCGGTTCCGGGCGCGGGCGTGGTTCCGGCGCTCCGAGCGGCCGGCGCCGTCGGCGGGGCGCACGGCGGCGCTGCACCTCGGGCTGTTTCTGGTCACGCTGGCCACCACCACGCTGGCGGGCGTGCAGCTCACGCGCGGCGCGGTCGACTTCATCGCGCTGGACGTGCTGATGCTGCCCGGGCCGGCCCGGTGGGCCGAAGTGCAGCGCGGGTTGTGGTTTGCCCTGCCGTTTCTGGGGGTGCTCACGGTGCACGAGTTCGGGCATTATTTCACGGCGCGCCACAACCAGGTGCGCACCTCGCTGCCGTACTACGTGCCGTTCCCGATGGGACTGGGCACGTTCGGGGCCATCATTCGCATTAAGGAGCGGATATTTTCGCGGCGCGAGTTTTTCGATATTGGCCTGGCGGGGCCGCTGGCCGGGTTTGTGGCGGCGGTGGCGGTGCTGGGCTACGGCTTCACCCACCTGCCGCCGCTGGGCTACCTGTTCAGCATTCACCCCGAATACGCCCGCTACGGGGCCGATTACGCCCGGCACGTGTACCCGGCCGGTACGCAAGGTCTCACCCTGGCCAAGCCCCTGCTCTACCGCCTGCTCGAAGCTGCCCTGGCCGACCCCGCCCGGCTGCCCCACCCCAATGAGCTGCTGCACTACCCCGTGCTGCTGGCCGGCGCGCTGAGCCTGTTCTTCACGGCACTCAACTTACTGCCTCTGGGCCAGCTCGACGGCGGCCACATCCTGTACGGGCTGCTGGGCCGGCACCGCTTCAACCGGCTGGTCATCTGGCTGTTCATCGGCTTCATTTTCTACGCCGGGCTGGGCCTGTTTTCCTTCCGTAGCGGCTGGCAGGTGTGGCTCTACGGCGGCCCGGTGTACGCGGGGTACCTGGCCCTGATTTTCTGGCGGGTGCTGCCCCGGCCGCGCCAGGGGCTGCTGCTGGCGGCGGCCGTTTGGGCGGCGCAGCTGGCCGCGGCCGCCGCGTTTCCGCACGCGCTGGGCAACGCCGGCTGGCTGGTGTTTGGGCTGCTGCTGGGGCGCTTCACGGGCATCTACCACCCGCCCGCGCCCGACGAGCGGCCCCTGAGCGCCGGCCGCCAGGCGCTGGGCTGGGCAATGGTGGTTATTTTTGTGCTGTGCTTCACGCCCTCGCCGTTCCAATAACCCGGCGCTTCTTCCCATTGCTTCCCTGACTTGTCCCGTGCCCTGGCACGTATACTTCTCGAATGATTTTTACCCAAAAACAGCTGTTCTTCGGCACCACCACCGTGGCCTTGCGCGCCGAAAGCCTGTACGTATGCAAGCGCAACCTGCAGGGCGTGGCCACGCTCGAAACCGAGATTCCCTACGAAGAAATCCTGCCCGTTACGTCCGGCGAGCAGCGCCACCTGCCCGTCAACCAACTGCTGCTGACCGGGCTGCTGCTGGTGTTTTTGGGCTACAATCCCTGGCTGCGGTGGCTGCGCACGGGCGAGGCCGACTTCGCCCTGTATTCGTGGTGGCTCGTGCTGGGAATAAACGCCGTGTCGGCCTGGGTGCGCTTCGAGCAGCAGTGGTGCACCTTCCGGCTGCAAACGGCCCGGGTGGTGGTCACGCTGGCCGGCCGGCCCTGGCAGCGCAAGCAGTTCCGGGCCCTGGTGGCCGAGCTGGAGCGCCGCACCAAAACCTACCTGCGCGACGAATACGGCCAGGTGAACCCGCTGGGCTTCATCGAGCCGCAGCTGCGCCGGGTGGCCTGGCTGCGCGAACTCGACGTGCTGAGCGGCCCCGAAGCCCAGGCGCTGTCCACGCGCCTCACCGGCCGCCGCGCGCCCGATACGCTTACGAGCATGGGCCAGGAGCTGGAGTCGCCCTACCTGAACTGAGGCCAGCGCGAAACTTGTCGTTGCGAGCAAAGCGCGGCAAACGAAGTTCAGCGCAGCTAAGTACGTGTTCAAGAAATTCACCATTCCGGAGCAGAAGCAACTCATTATTGAAGTCTACGAGAAGGGGGGCGGGCGCAATGTGAAGCTCAGCCTCGCTAATTCGGACCTGCTCAAAGCCCGGACGTTTCAATAGTCCGCTCACTTTTCGCCATCGTCATGAAAAGCACTCAATCGCCCCGGTTAGCCGCCCTGCTGGCGACGCTGTTTGCCAACCCTAGCCCGAATTATGCGCTAGTGGCAACGCTGGTTTTGGTGGCCGGGGCGACGGTGGTGTTCGGGGGCAACCTCGTGCCGGGCCTGGTTACGCACGTCGTCATGCTGCTTTCGATGGTGGCCACGTCGCGCCTGTTTAATGCGGGCGGGCTGCGCTCGTTCTGGTACCTGACCGTGGGCATGATTACCCTGGTGCTGGCGCTCGACGTGGCGGTACTAGTGGTAGCCGCGTAGGATAGGAATAAAAGGGAGCGAGAGCGTCCCTGCAACTTTGGCCATGGTTAAAAGTTTGGTCCTAATGTTACACGAGGCCCTGCGTGTAGGAAAATTTACGTGTTGGAAACGGTCGTTTGCAACACGTAAAAGCTACTAATCTTTGACGGTTAGATAAAAAGCGACCTGCAATTTCTTGCCTAGTAGCGGCACATTGCTTTTCATGGTTGGCTTTATCCAGGCCCCTTGGCTGGCTAACCGAACATAGCATTGCCCGCCGTACCCCAAGGCACCCCCAAAGTAAAGTTTCGATACATCGGGGGTGCCGGGTCCGCTGCTTTTCACCAATTCCACCGCGAGCAGGCAATCCTCCGTCAAGACCAACCGGTCGGCGGTGAGGTCGGCGGTGAGGTCGGCGGTGAGGTCGGCGGTGAGGACGCCTTTTTGGGGACCTGTGGTTAACAGCACGTCCCGTTGCAGGAGCTTTTCGGTGGTCGGCTGTCCCTGTGCGTCCAGCCGGTACACGTTCACGCGCAAGGTGAGGGGCGCCGTTTCATTTTTAGCGACGACCACGTGCAGGCTTTGTACGAGCGAGGGGCGTCGCTCCACCTGGATAAGCGTACCGATTTCGGTCCCTAGTTCGTTGCTCATCAGGTGAAAATTGAACAATGGCCTGGGCTTGTCCAGCCCCAGCGTGTGGGTCCGGGAGTAGACCGAAGCGGCCACGACGTTCACGTCGGTCAAGGAGACAGTCAAGGGAGCGAGCCCTACGTTTGCCCCAGCAAGCAAGGCTGCAAAGGGCATCATCCGCGGCTCATAGCCGACGCTGGACACGCGCACGCTGTCGGCCGCGTACGCCGGATTGTAGCGCAGTTGGTAATGCCCTTGCTCGTCGCTCACCGTACCCAGGCCGCGCTTGGGCAAGCCCACGTTGACAAAAGGGATAGGTTGTTGGGTGGCCCTATTCACGATGTTCCCGACAATCAGTTGTGCAGCAGCGGTCGAGGGAAACAAGAACAGTAGAACCCAATAGAAGCGCAGTGAAAAAAACCAATAAGAGGGCATAGGAGCGTATTACGACCAATGGATGTAGCACGAAAGGTACACCAAGAGAAATCCCTTCGCGTTAAGGCCGTCCTTTTCAAAAAAATACAATTCCAAACCGTTAAAAGTATCAGCCCAAAACCCACCACTATTCCAAGGGGCCGCTTATAACTCATCTTATCCTATGTTCAGACACGACCTCTTAATTTAGGTCAATGAAGGAAAGGAGTGGAATAAGATTCTTCTATTATCCTATGTTCAGACACGACCTCTTAATTTAGGTCAATGAAGGAAAGGAGTGGAATAAGATTCTTCTATTATGGGGCGATAGAGCCCGTTTTACATGATAATCCCCGCTCTTTTCTAGGG
>Ga0123336_10001931_pt1 | contig 18440 bp, 16 predicted proteins | sample SSSSmetaG_FD_96466 | JGI IMG/M metagenome (GOLD analysis project Ga0123336, IMG submission 96466) | Glacier valley bacterial and archeal communities from Borup Fiord, Nunavut, Canada, to study Microbial Dark Matter (Phase II) - ​SSSS metaG | ecosystem: Environmental > Aquatic > Freshwater > Ice... | reverse complement strand
GTCGCCGAGGCCGAGCGCGATCGCTTGCTGACGCAGGTTCGACAACTGCCCGCCCGGGATCTCGTGGTTATAAACGCGGCCGGTTGGCCCGGGCAAGCCCGACTCAAACGGCTTGTACGCGCGCCGAACCGCCTCCCAATAGGGCTCAAGATCCGAGACCGCCTTGAGGGAGAGTCCGGTGTCACGGGCCGTGTGAGCGAGCGCGGCGACCAGCGCGGACGCGGAGGGCTGGCTTGTGGTCCCCGCCATCGGTGCGCTCGCGACATCCACTGCGTCCGCACCGGCGCGGGACGCCGCGAGCAAGGTCGCAAGCTGGCCACCCGCGGTATCGTGCGTGTGGACGTGCACGGGTTGGTCGAATCGTTCGCGCAGTGCCGTGACCAAGCGCTCCGCTGCTTCGGCCCGCAGTAGGCCAGCCATGTCTTTGATGGCGATGATGTGTGCGCCTGCCGCGACAATCTCGTCGGCGAGGCGCAGGTAGTAGTCGAGGGTGTACAGCTTCTCGTTCGGATCAAGGAGGTCGGCCGTGTAGCAGAGACCGACCTCAGCGATTGCCGTCCCGGTCGCAAGCACTGCGTCAATCGCCGGCTTCATTTGTGACACGTCATTGAGCGCATCGAAGATGCGGAAAATGTCGACACCGCTCGCCGACGCCTCGCGCACGAACGCGTCCGTGACCTCGGTGGGGTACGGGGTGTAACCGACGGTGTTTCGTCCTCGGAGCAACATCTGGATCGCGATGTTGGGCAACGCTTCGCGCATCGCGGAGAGCCGCTCCCACGGGTCTTCGCCCAAGAAACGCAAGGCGACATCGTAAGTCGCTCCACCCCACGCCTCGACCGAGAGCAACTCGGGGGTGAGACGAGCGACGTGCGGAAGGACGGTGACGAGATCTCGGGTGCGCACGCGCGTTGCGAGCAGCGATTGGTGAGCATCACGGAACGTGGTGTCAGTCACCGCGAGGGCGGTCTGAGCGCGCAACGCTTGCGAGAACGCAAGCGGGCCGAGCTCGAGAAGCCGCTGGCGGGAGCCCGCGGGGGCCGGCTGCTCAAGATCGACAACGGGCAGCTTGAGCGCGGGGTCGATGATTCCCGCTCCGTCGCCGTTCGGTTGGTTGACGGTCACCTCGGCCAGCCAGTTGAGGGCTTTGGTTCCGCGGTCCTTGGAGACATGCGCGAGCACGAGCCACGGTCGCTCGTCGATGAACGCTGTACTAAGGTCGCCCGCCGCGAAGTCGGGGTCATCGAGAACCGCTTGCAGGAACGGGATGTTGGTGGTGACACCGCGCAAACGGAACTCAGCGAGTCCGCGCTTGGCCCTCGTGACGGCCGAGGTGAAGTCGCGTCCACGACAGGTCATCTTGACGAGCATCGAGTCGAAGTGCGGCGAAACCTGAGCGCCGGCGCTGACCGTCCCACCGTCGAGACGGATACCTGCTCCGCCCGGCGAACGGTACGTCGTGATCTTCCCGGTGTCCGGACGGAATCCGGCCGCTGGGTCTTCCGTCGTGATCCGGCACTGAAGTGCCGCTCCCCGCAGGTGGATGTTATCTTGCTCGAGCCCGAGGTCGGTAAGACTCTCCCCCGCCGCAATCCTCATCTGCGCCTGCACGAGGTCGACATCCGTGACCTCCTCGGTCACGGTGTGTTCGACTTGGATGCGCGGGTTCATTTCGATGAAAACGTGCTCGCCCTTGCGCGCTCCGGCGGTATCAAGGAGAAACTCGACCGTTCCGGCGTTGACGTAATTGATCGACTTGGCGAACGCGATCGCATCACGGTACATCGCCTGACGGACGCCTTCATCCAGGTTCGGAGCGGGCGCGATCTCGACAACCTTCTGGTGACGTCGTTGCACGGAGCAGTCGCGCTCAAACAGATGCACGGTCCCACCCTGTGAGTCCGCAAGAATCTGCACCTCGATGTGGCGCGGGCGCACGACGGCCTGTTCGAGGAACATCGTGGGATCGCCGAACGCGCTGTCCGCTTCGCGCATGGCGGCCTCGAGCGCTTCCCTCAGGTCTTCGGGCTTGTCGACCCGGCGCATCCCCCGACCGCCACCGCCCGCGACGGCCTTCGCGAAGATTGGGAAGCCAATGCCTGCTGCGCCCGCGAGAAGTTCTTCGAGGTCGCGCGACGCGGGCGTGGACGCCAGTACCGGCACCCCCGCGGCGATCGCGTGCTCTTTCGCCGTGACCTTATTGCCTGCCATTTCGAGCACGCGCGTGGGTGGACCGATGAAGGTGATCCCCGCGGCCGCGGCAGCCTGAGCGAGGTCTGGATTCTCCGACAGGAATCCATAGCCGGGGTAGATCGCGTCGGCTCCCGACTCCTTGGCGACTCGGATGATTTCGGACACGTCGAGGTATGCCCGAACGGGATGCCCCTTCTCGCCGATCTGGTACGCCTCATCGGCTTTGAGCCGATGCATCGAGTTGCGGTCCTCGTAGGGGAAGACGGCCACGGTTCTCGCGCCAAGTTCGAATGCCGCACGCATGGCGCGGATCGCAATTTCGCCTCGGTTCGCTACGAGAATCTTCGTGAACATCCGGTCCTTTCACGGTGAACTCTTGATTCACTCGGTCGAGCCTGACAATTAGCACCACAGCGGCTGGGTGCACGGGCGCGCTTTAGGTTCTTTAACAGTAGTGAAGGTATCGTCGTTACTCGTGCATGTACTTAGTGTCAGCTCCCTGAAGGGAGGCGTGGGAAAGACCACGGTGACGTTAGGGCTCGCATCGGCGGCGTTCTCCCGCGGATTGCGCACTCTGGTAGTAGATCTGGATCCTCAGGCCGATGTCTCGACCGGCATGGACATCGTCGTCGCCGGGCACCTCAACATCGCAGACGTTCTCGCCTCGCCCAAAGAGAAGATCGTGCGCGCAGCGATCGCGCCCAGTGGATGGACAAAGGGTCGGCCTGGCACGGTTGACGTGCTCATCGGGTCGCCCTCGGCGATCAATTTCGACGGACCGCACCCGAGCATCCGCGACATTTGGAAGCTCGAAGAGGCCCTCGCGAACGTCGAAGCCGACTACGACCTCGTACTCATCGACTGCGCGCCCTCCCTTAATGCGCTGACCCGCACAGCGTGGGCCGCGAGCGACCGCGTCACGATCGTGACCGAACCCGGGCTCTTCTCCGTCGCGGCGGCCGACCGAGCGCTTCGCGCCATCGAAGAAATCCGCCGCGGCCTTTCCCCCAGGCTCCAGCCGCTCGGCATCATCGTCAACCGGCTTCGGGTGCAGTCTCTTGAGCACCAGTTCCGGATCAAGGAGCTGCGAGACATGTTTGGACCGCTGGTGCTGAGCCCGCAGTTGCCCGAACGCACGTCACTGCAGCAGGCTCAGGGTGCCGCCAAGCCGCTGCACGTGTGGCCGGGCGAGAGCGCTCAAGAGATGGCCCGCAACTTCGACCAGCTGTTGGAGCGGGTCATGCGCGCGGCGCGAATCGGCGAATTCGCCAATGAGAGCGCTGTATAGGCTCTCTGTCGTGAGAAGCTCTGGTGCTTGCGCCAGCGCCGCGAAGGCGCGGACTTGCCGAGTCAGGCGCTGCGAACGGCCCTGCGGCGAGCGAGTTCGTCCATCGGGTCTTCGCCCTTGGCCGAGTCGAGTTCGACGAGATCGTGTTCGACCTCGCGGAGGACCTTACCAACAGCGATTCCGAAGACGCCCTGGCCGCGGCTGACGAGGTCGATGACCTCATCGCTTGAGGTGCACAGGTAAACGCTCGCGCCATCGCTCATGAGGGTCGTCTGTGCAAGATCATTGATCCCGGACTCGCGCAGTTGCGTGACGGCAATGCGAATCTGCTGTAGGGAAATTCCGGTATCGAGCAGCCGCTTAACGAGCTTGAGGACGAGGATGTCGCGGAATCCGTAAAGCCGCTGCGAACCCGAACCGGCCGCACCGCGCACCGTCGGCTCGACGAGCTGAGTACGGGCCCAATAGTCCAACTGGCGGTAGCTGATTCCTGCGGCCCGGGCAGCAATAGCACCGCGATACCCGGCGTCGGCATCCAGTTCCGGCATGCCATCGGTGAACAGCAAACCGAGGTCGTAGCGCGATTCCTCGTTGCGGCTGAGTTCACTCATTGCCCGGTCCTCAATCCTGTGCAACACAAACATTCATGTTGAAGTTGACACTTAGTGTTACGTGCTTCCCCAACGCTACCCACGCCCCCCGCGACCATCCACGACATCGGTCGGGCGTGTCGAAACTGGGGGTATCCCGAACGTACTACGAATCCAGTCTCGTGAGGGCAGATCGAATGAGACTCGAGCGAACTATCTCAAGTTGTCCGGCAATTTCTCGAGCCATCTCCGCTGCTCGAGCCCGGCTCGATGCGTCCTTACGCCGCGCAACCGGCATGAGGGCATTCTCGATGAGACCGAGTTCGCGTTCTGCCGCCGCGCGAAAACCCCTCAAGTGCCTCGGCTCGATCCCCGAACGCTGCAGTTCGACCAACGACTTGAGCACGGCGAGCGCGTCGTCTCCGAAGAGCTCGGCGGGCATAATGAGCGACGCCGAGATCGCATCACCCAGAAGCATGGGGTTGGCTCCGGCCTCGCGGATGAGTTCATCGCGCGTGTAGCGGCGCTCAGACGACAGCATTGACGGCGACGTCGTAACTCCCCCGGGCAAGTCCGGAGTGTGGCCGACGTCGAGCTCGGAGAGATAACCGCGAATGACCTTGAGCGGAAGGTAGTGGTCACGTTGCATCGTCAGGACAAACCGGAGCCGCTCCATGTCGGCCGGTGAGAACTTGCGATACCCCGAATCGGTCCGTGCCGGCGCGACCAGTTGGCGCTCCTCGAGAAAACGCAACTTTGACGGAGTCAGATCGGGAAACTCGGGATTCAGCTTCGCAAGTACTTGGCCGATACTGAACAGGCTCGGGGTTCCAGACGATCTCGTCTGGATGGCACCGCGGGCCACTACCGGCCGGCCAGGTGCGCGAGGTCGAAGCGCGAAGCGTAGAAGGTGAGACGAAACTTGCCGACCTGCACCTCAGCACCATCGCTGAGCAAAGCGGTGTCGATCCTCACGCCGTCGAAGTACGTGCCGTTGAGACTGCCGAGGTCTTTGACCTGAAAACTGGAACCATGGCGCAAGAACTCCGCATGACGGCGCGACACGGTGACGTCATCGAGAAAAATATCCGCTTCGGGGTGCCGGCCTACCGTGGTGACGTCGGCATCCAATAGGAATCTCGCCCCGGTGTTGGGGCCACGCCTGACGATGAGTAGCGCCGACCTCGATGGCAAGGCGGCAATTGCATCGAGTTCCTCTGCCGCCATGTCAGCGTCGAGGGCTGCGAGTTGCGCGCCGAAATCGTCTCCGTAGTGAACGGTCGAGTCGTCACGTCGAGGCTGGCCAGACTGGCTCGCCTCGTTCTCCGCGTCCTCGAGATCGACCATGTTAACCCTTCCCTAAGCGTCCAGAGTATCGGATTCTCCGGCCGCGGTCTCCCGTGGAATTCTGATCAACCGCACAGTCTCTACGAGGTACACCAGGCCTGCCCACCAGTAGAGAAAAGCTCCCCACAGAGCAAACGCCCAACCAACTGGCAACGCGGTCAGCGACGCTGCGGGCAGCGCCGCGGCGACCATGAGTATCGGAAGCGCGTAGAACAAACACAGCGTCGCCACCTTGCCGAGGTGGTGCACCGGCAGCGGGCCGTAGCCGAAATTTGCACCGATGATGCCGCAACACAACAGCATGACATCTCGGGCCGCGATTGCGAGGAAGAGCCACCACGGGATCACACCGCGCGCTGCAAGACCGATCAGGGCCGCGAAGATGAATAAGCGGTCCGCCGCCGGGTCGAGCAATTGCCCCAGTCGCGATATCTGATCGAACCGTCGCGCAATGAGACCGTCGAGGAAATCCGTGATGCTCGACACCACTAGCACGAGCAGCGCATACGCGTCGTATCCACCGAGGATCAAGAGCAAGAACACCGGCACCAGGCCCAGTCGCAGAAAGCTGAGGATGTTGGGGATGGTCAGCACGCGGCCGCTGACCTCGGTCATCTTGCTCGCCACCACGAAGCATGAGTCTAGCGAGGCCGCCAGGCCAAGCGCGGTCGGGAATATGATGCGGGAATGACCCGCTGATTGTGGTGCTGACCATCGTCGCGGTCGTGTGTGCCATCGTATTGCTCGCCTCCATCGCAACCGGTGACTACTCCTGGGTCGACCGAAGTTGGTCGATAGTGCCTGCGATCTACGTCTGGGTGTTCGCAGGATTTGCCGGTCTCGCCGACACGCGTCCTACCGTGATGGCTGTGCTCGTCACGCTGTGGGCCGCCAGGCTCACGTTCAACTTTGCGCGAAAGGGCGGCTATACCGGCGTCGAGGACTACCGGTGGGCGGTCTTGCGTTCTCGCATGACCGCACGGCAGTTTCAGATCTTCAACGTGTTCTTCATCACCGTTCGGTCCCCTCGATGTACTCGTGACGGTGCTGTTCGTGGCCTTCTTGGCCGGGGAGACGGTTTCAGACCAGCAGCAGTGGAACTTCCAGCAGGTCAAGAAAGCCGGGGGGCCGGAGTTCGCGCCCCGATTCGTCAGTTCAGGACTGTGGCGCTACAGCCGGCACCCCAACTTTATCTTCGAGCAAGCGCAGTGGTGGGTGCTCTTTCTGTTTGGTGCGATCGCGGGCGGGTCTCTTGTGCAGTGGACGGTCATCGGCGCGCTGCTTCTCACCCTGCTATTCGTGGGGTCAATGCGGTACACCGAAGCGATCACGCTGGCGAAATATCCCGAATATGCGCACTACCAGGCGACGACGTCTGCGGTGGTTCCCTGGTTTCCGCGACGTGCCCGTCAGGCGGAATCGACCGCGGTGTAGGTGGTGGTCGGCGCACCAGTCGGCGAGAACGTCAATCGAAGTGCACGAAGCGCCGCGAAAAGTTCGGCGGCATGGGCTGGCTTCGCGGTTGATCGCCCGGTGAGCTGAGCGATCCTGCCGAGGCGATATCCAACCGTGTTGCGATGACAGTGGAGGACCCGGCTTGCTTCGGCGGTCGAGCCGTCAACGCGAAACCACACCTCCAACGTCTCCAGCAACACGTGGCAATCTGTCGCCGTCATGAGTGACCCGAAAACTTCGTCGCGAAGTTCGGCCGCATACACCGGCTGTGCCGCAATGAGGGTGTCGACTGGGGCCACTCCATAGACCTGAAGACCAACACCGGTTGGGGGAACACACTCGCGCGAAATCCGCGCCTGGGCAGCGGCTTCAGGGGCCTGACGGATCAAGCCGAATGGTCGGCTCATGCCGATCCGGGAGGTTGCACAGCTTGCCACGATCGATCGCGCCAACTCGACATCGCCCACGCTTGAGCATCCAATGAGGCCGATGTGTTCGGCGCTGGCTGAGGCCCATGACGACCCGATCCCGAATTCCCTCAGGCGAGCTGCGACTGCCGGCAGCGGGTCTTGGCCCGAGCCGCTCAACTCGGCCGATACAACCACATAGTTACCGTGGTCCGGCAGTCCGAGCGAACGCACGAGCGACACGGACTCGTGAGAAGCAGAGGTTCCCTCGAGCAGCGAAAGCAGTGTGACGCTTCGTGCCTGTACCTCTCGACGCGCGCGCTCGTCAACGACCTCGCGGTAGGAATCGGCCGCGACCGTTGAGAAGACATCGAGTATCCCCCAGACTTCAGACGAAACATGAAGTAGCGCTTCGGATGCCGCGGTGCCCTCCGCTCTGGCGACCATTTCGTCCCACAGAGTGAGCCCGGCCAGCCGATAGGCGTGGAGCAGGCTCGCCATGGGGATGCCTAACTCGGCCTTGAGCCTGCCAGCTTTGTGCGGCGCGTCAAGGCTATCCAGCGTTCCTGCGAGGGTAGAGAGCAAAGCGTGAAGATTTTCGGCGACAATTTCGTGAAGCACCTCCTCCGCCAGGGCAGCCTCCACATACGCATGCTCACCCGTGCGGATACCCATCACGACCCGCGATGTCAATGCGGGCACGTCCTTGAGGAGGTCCTCGAATAGCTCTCTCGCCGCACCGTCTTTGTCGGGAATGACGATGCCAATAGCAACATCCTCGTAGATCGACATGCGACGAGCGTACCCCGCAAGAGGCGATGCGTATTGTGCATGTGCACAACATCGGCTCACTATCAGGCGGCGCCCGCCTATTCGCGATTTCCGGATCCCGAGCAAGACTAGCGTCACGTTCGATCAAAGGAGATCAATGACACTCACCGCTGCCCCGTCCGCACTAGCCGACACCGGAGCTTTTACTGCGGCGCACCGCGCCGCCCTTGATGGCGCGATCCATGAACTTGCTGCGGGTGAGGCCGAATGGGGTGCACTGTCGCTAAACGAGCGCGCGGCCCTGCTTGAGCGCACGCGCGAGTCCGTTGCCGCTCACGCCGCCGAGTGGGCCTCGACGGCGAGCGAGATCAAGGGACTTGATCCGATGAGCCAGGCCGTCGGGGAGGAATGGATTTCGGGCCCATACACGATGCTGTCAGGGCTGGCCACACTGGCTAAGACGCTCAGGGCGCTTGCCGCGGGCACAAGTCCGCTGGCCGCGATCAAGTTCGGCTCGGCTCCCGGAGGACGCGCCACCCTCCGCGTACTGCCACACAACGGGTGGGAAGCAATCTTGTTCCACGGCTTTCATGCCGAGGTGTGGATGCCACCGCAGGTCGACGCCGCAACCACGAGGGCACAGGCCGGGTTGGCGCAGTTGCAGCCCACGGTTACTCATGGGATCGGGCTCGTGCTCGGCGCGGGGAACATCACGTCTATTCCCCCGCTCGACGTGCTGTATGAGCTTGTCGCCAACAATCGAGTCGCGCTGCTCAAGCTCAACCCCGTCATGGCGCGAATGGAGGATGTCTACAGGAAGGCCCTTGCTCCCCTCGTCGATGCCGGGGTTTTGCGAATCGTTCAGGGCGGCGGCGAAGCGGGCGCATACCTCGTGCACCACAAGTCAATTGCTCACGTCCATGTCACGGGTAGCGCGGCAACGCACGACGCCATCGTCTGGGGTCCGGGGGCGGACGGACGGGCACGAAAGGCAAGTGGCACACCGCTGCTCGAAAAGGAGATCTCAAGCGAACTCGGCGGCGTCGCACCGATCATCGTGATCCCGGGCCGGTGGACCGCAAGCGATCTCAAGTATCAGGCCGAGCATGTTGTGACGATGCGCCTGCACAACGGTGGCTACAACTGCATCGCCGGCCAGCTGGTGATCCTCAGCAAGGATTGGGCGCAGAAGGACGCGTTTCTCGCGGAACTGCGGTTCGCGCTAGAACGCACTCCCGACCGAGTGGCGTGGTACCCGGGTAGCGATTCTCGGGTGGCGTCGGCGGCCGAGTCCTATCCGGCGGCAGAGAAACTCGGATCCGGCAGCACCCGGCTGCTCGTGGATGTCACCGCCGCCGAAACACCCGAGACGATCAAGTCGACGGAATACTTCTCGCCGGTTCTCGGAGTGATCGAACTAACAGGGACAGGTCAACGTTTCTTCGATGACGCGATCGACACCGCAAACCGCGAGCTCCTCGGCACCCTGGGCGCGAACATTATTGCCGCCCCCAAGGACATCAAGGCGATGGGTGCCGGTTTCCGCGAGTCCCTCGTGGCTCTGCGCTACGGCACGATTGCGATCAACGCGTGGACAGGAGTTGGTTTCTTGAGCGCGACCGCGCCGTTTGGCGCCTTCCCCGGTCACACTCTTGATGACGTGCAAAGCGGTCGAGGATTCGTTCATAACGCGTTGCTTATCCGCGAACCCGAACGCACCGTGGTCAGGGGGCCGTTCCGGCCATTCCCGCGGTCGTTCGCACATGGAGAGTTTGCGCTGTTCCCGAAGCCGCCGTGGTTCGTGACCTCACGAAGCGCCGCCAAGACCGGTCGCCTCCTGAGCGACTTCGCCGCGCGACCCTCGGTTGGTCGGATGCTTGCGGTGTTCCTCGCCGCGTTCCGCGCCTAACCGTCGACACCGAGCCCCGGCGAAGAGGACCGGGGCGTGAAAGACTGACTCTGATCGAAGGAGATCTCCATGGTTTTTTCCAGCCCGTATCCCGATGTCGAAATTCCCGACCTCAGCGTGTACGACTACCTCTTCGGTTCGATCAGTGACGCAGACGGCGAGCGGATCGCTCTTATGGACGGCACGTCGGGAGCGCAGACAACCTATCGAGGCCTCCTCGGTCAGATCGACGCAGTCGCCGGGGCACTGGCCGCCCGCGGGATCGGTGTGGGTCAGGTCGTCGCCCTGCACTCGCCGAACGTTCCCGCATTTGCGGGGGTGTTTCACGGCATCCTGAGGGCCGGTGCCACCGCGACCACGATCAACGCTCTCTCAACGCAGCACGACATTGCCTCACAGTTAGCGGACTCCAAGGCCACCTTCATGTTCACCGTGTCGGCGCTGCTCGCGCAAGCTGGCGCCGGTGCAGCAGCAGCGGGGCTCGCGCCCGACCGCATCGTCGTGCTCGACGGCGCCGAAGGACACGCATCGTTGCCAGACCTCCTTGCCGAAGGCAGAACTGCGCCCGACGTGAGCTTCGACCCCGCGAGCCACCTCGCGGTGCTCCCCTACTCGTCTGGCACGACGGCCCGGCCGAAGGGGGTCATGCTGACGCACCGAAACCTTGTCGCCAACGTCGCCCAGTGTGAGCCGCTCATCGAAGTGGCACCGGACGACCGCTTGCTTGCTGTACTTCCCTTCTTCCACATCTACGGGATGACGGTGCTCCTCAACCTCGCGCTGCGGCGTCGTGCATCTCTCGTGACCATGCCCCGCTTCGACCTCACCGAGTTCTTGCGGATCATCCAGGATCACGGGTGCACATACGTGTTCATCGCCCCGCCGATTGCCCTCGCCCTCGCGAAGCACCCGATGGTAAATGAGTACGACCTGTCGAGCGTGCACACGGTGTTCTCCGGCGCAGCCCCACTCGACGGTGGGCTAGGCGCTGCGGTTGCCGCGCGACTGAAGTGCCGTGTGCGCCAAGGCTACGGAATGACGGAGATGAGCCCCGTATCGCACGCCATTCCGAGTGAGCGCGACGATATCCCGTTGAGCACGGTGGGGATCACACTTCCCAATGTCATCTGCAAACTCATCGATCCGGCCACCGAGCTCGAAATCGAGGTGCCAGCAACCGGAACGAGTCACCCGGGCGAGCTGTTGTGCAAGGGGCCCAACATCATGGTCGGCTACTTGGGCAATCCCGAGGCGACCGCTGAGACGCTTCAGAGCGACGGCTTCCTCCACACCGGCGACATTGCCACCGTGAGCGCCGAGGGCTACGTCACCGTCGTCGATCGACTCAAGGAACTCATCAAATACAAGGGGTACCAGGTTGCCCCGGCCGAGCTTGAGGCGGTTCTCGTCGGCCACCCGTCGATCGCCGATGCGGCCGTCATTGCTGCATACGACGAGGAGGGCGAGGAGGTACCGCGGGCGTTTATTGTGCTTCAGCCGGGAGCCGAGCTGAGTGCCGCCGAGATCATGGACTTCGTTGCGGGTCGAGTTGCGCCTCACAAGAAGGTCCGCCAAGTGACCATGATCGACAGCATCCCCAAATCGAGCTCGGGCAAGATCCTTCGGAAGGACCTGCGCGCGCTCTCAAAAGTCGGCTGAGTAATGAGCGTCCCAACGGCGCGCGTCGACAGTTGGCTCTGGGCGGTGCGGGTGTACAAAACTCGCTCACTCGCCACGGCGGCGTGCCGAGCGGGCCACGTTCGCGTCAACGGGGAACGAGCCAAAGCTGCACAGCCCATCACCGTCGGCACCGAGGTGCGGGTGCGCATTTCGGGGTTCGATCGAGTGCTCGTGGTTCGAACCATCATTGTCAAGCGAGTCGCCGCGCCGGTAGCGGCCGAAAGTTACCTGGATACCAGTCCCCCTCTGCCGCTGCCGGAAGAGGTAGCGCTCGCACCACAGCGTGATCGCGGCGCCGGCCGCCCCACAAAGCGCGAGCGCCGCGACCTCGAAAAGCTGCGGGCGCGCGAAAGTGACCACGATTGAGAAAGCGGCTAGGCCCACCACACAGTCGATCGACTCCCAGCCGCGGCGGGTTAGTGTCGAGTCATGGGTCGAATCACGGAAAGCTGGCGATCGCACCTCCTCACAACGTTTTCGGGTGACGACTCCGGGCGGCCTCGTTGGGTCAGCAAGATCGCTGAAGGTGATGACGAGGGATACTTCGCCGAGGACTCAGCTGCCTGGGCAGTTCACGGGGGGATGGCGACGCTCGTCGCAGGCATCCGGGCCCTGCTGATGCAGACCTTGCATCCGGGCGCGATGGCGGGAGTGCACGACTGGTCGCGGTATCAGGAAGATCCGCTCGGTCGGCTGTCGGGGACCATCCAATGGCTCATAACAGTCACTTTCGCAGACACCGCAGTGGCACGAAATGAATCCGCGCGAGTCGGTCGCTATCACGATCGTGTCGTAGGCACCTACCGAGACGCGCGCGGTGCCGAGCGCGAGTACACCGCCGGTGACCAAGAACTTCTGTCGTGGGTGCACGTCGTTTTCACCGACGCGTTCCTGTCGAGTCACGAGTTGTGGGGCGGCCCGATTCCGGGCGGCGCCGACCAGTACGTCGCGGAGTGGGCGACAGCAGGTGAGCTCGTGGGGGTCATCAATCCGCCGCGCTCACGGGCCGAATTGAAGGCTCAGCTTGGCGCGTTCAGGCCGGAGCTTGTCAGTGACGAGCGAGTCGCTGAAGCCGTGCGGTTCATCAAGAATCCGCCGTTGCGACGCGAGATGCTTCCAGGCTATCGAGTTCTATTCGCGGGCGCCGTGGCATCCCTACCCGTGGAATACCGGCGGATGCTCGGACTTAGGCGATCCCCGCTGCCCGTAATCACAGCCACGCGTGTCGTGTTACGGACCGTGCAGAAAGTACTCGGACGTTCATCGACGTCGGAGGATGCCGCGCGCCAGCGCAGTGCTCGGCTTCGCAGTGGTGAACCCGCGCAACCATAGCCACACACGCGTAGTGTCGTGTCAGGAGCATCAGGCTCTCCCGAGGAGGATCCCATGGCTGATAAGTCACCCAAGAAATCGAGCGAAAAGACTGCGGCGAGCAAGTCGCTAAAAGAGAAGCGCGCTGACAAGAAAGACAAGGCCGCGAGCAAGCGCAAAGACTGAACTTACTCGCTCGCGATCGGCGCAAGTGCCTAGTTCTGGGGCGACCAGTTCTGGGGCGACTCTCAAGTCGACTTCATCGCCACTACCCTCGCCAAACCTTCAACCGAAGCTTATAGTTGAAGGATGCCGGGGGGAATTGCACGTCTGGGTCGCGCGCGAATTTTGCGCAGTCTGCTCGTCGTCGCGCTCACTGCGACTGGACTACTCGCGGTGCAGGCGAGCGCAGCCCCGTCGCCGGCGGCACACGCGGCGGATTTGACCCAATTCCAGGCGGGTAACATCATCTCCGACGCGCTCTTCTTCGACGCGAATGCGATGTCGGTATCGCAAATTCAAGCATTCTTGAACTCCAAGGTGCCAGCATGCGTGTCCGGTTATACCTGCCTCAAGGACTACACCGAGACGACACACACCGTTGACGGCAACCCGATGTGTGGCACATATGTTGGCGCACCCACCGAGAGCGCAGCGACGATCATCTTCCGAGTCGGCCAATTGTGCGGGATCAGCTCAAAGGCAATTCTCGTCATGCTGCAAAAGGAGCAGGGGCTCGTCTACTCAACGTCGCCGACGGCCGGTAGATTCCAATCCGCCATGGGGGCGGGCTGCCCGGACACCGCCGCGTGTGACGCCAACTATTACGGGTTCTTCAACCAAGTTCGCTACGGGGCATATCTTCTTAAGCGGTACACGCAACCCGCGGGAACCGGGCCTGGCACGAACTGGGATTCCCGCTACGACCTCATGAAGCCCGTGGGCCAAGTCAGCGAGATTCAGTACAATCCCGACCCCGCGTGCGGTACCCGGTCGGTCTTCATCGCGAATCAGGCCACCCACAGCCTGTACTTGTACACGCCATACACTCCGAACGCGGCCGCTCTGGCAGCTGGCTACGGCATCGGGGATGGATGTTCTGCCTACGGCAATCGCAACTTCTTCCAGTTCTATACGGACTGGTTTGGTAGCACATCGGTCGCGACACCCACAGCCAGGACTGACCCGACTGTTTCCGGTGCCTGCGGTGGGATCGACCCTCACCGCGAGCGCGGGCTCGTGGAGCGGCGCCGGCTCGCCGCCATTCCAGCCGAGCGGGCCCAATGCCGGCGCGACTTTCAACGGCTTCAACGTCATGGCCATTCAGAATGCGCTGACCTCCGCGGGGATCCCCACGATAATCGACGGAATCTATGGCCCTCAGACGACGGCCAACGTTCGCACCTACCAATCTCGCAACGGCTTGACGGTCGACGGGGTTGTCGGACCGCAGACGTGGGGAAACATGAGCGCGCGAACCAACGCTGCGCCCACCTTCACGTGGACATGGTATTCGTGCACGACAGCTTCGACCGTGTCGACGACGATCGCACCGGCTGGCTGCACACCGATCCCGAGCGCAACGACCACCACCTACCAGCCCGTGGTCGCCGATACCGGACGGTTTCTCAGCGTCCGGGTGACGGCGACCAACGGTGCTGGCTCGAGCTCAAAGTGGACTCGGACCACAGCCGCAGTAACCGGCCCGCCGCTCTTGCCGACGATCACCGGCCAGCCGGCCGTGTCCGCAACGCTGCAAGCGAGCGTCGGTGCGGCGGCAGCAATCCCCGGACTTACCTATGACTGGTGGTGGTGCGCAGGACCGGTTGCTGCGATCGCTCCCGCCCAGCCCGTCGGCTGCGCCGCGATTTCCGGCGCACACCAATCCAGCTATGTTCCGACGCTGGATGACGCACGGCGCTACCTCAGCGTCGCGGTGACAGCTCCCGGCGGGGCGCCAAGTGTATGGTCGGCAAGCACGGCGGCGATCACCGTTCCGGCACCTTCGCCGACCCCGACAGTGAGCCCCACGCCCACGCCGACGATCACTCCGACGCCGACGCCAACGCCAACAAGCACACCGAGTCCGACACCGTCGGCCACACCCACACCCACACCCACACCCACACCCACACCGACACCGACCGTCGCGCCGACACCGGTCGACCGCACTCGCCCCTCGGTTTCCGGCGCTTCCGCGGTGGGTTCGATTCTCACTGCCACGCCCAACAGCTGGACGGGTCTGCCGACCCCCGCGTATCAGCCGACCGGTGCGAATGCCGGTCGCACCTTCAACGGCTACAACGTCATGTCAATTCAGAACGCGCTCACCGTCGCGGGCATCCCCACGAGCATTGATGGGATCTACGGCCCCCAGACCACCGCCAATGTTCGCACCTTCCAGTCACGGTTCGCACTCACGGTCGACGGGATCGTCGGCCCGCAGACGTGGGGTCGAATGAGCTCACAAGCCGCCGCAGCGTCGACCTTTAGCTACGCATGGTTCCGCTGTGCGGCAGCGGTAACCTCACCGGTCAGCTCGGTGCCGACCGGTTGTGCCTCGATCGGCGGCGCGAGCAGCACCACTTACACAACCACCGCGGTCGACGCATCCCGGTTTGTGACGGTCGCAATCACGGCGACGAATCGGTCAGGTGCTCTAACGATCTGGGCTCCGGCAACGACCGCAGTCGGTCCCTAAACCCGATCACACCAGCGACGGCCGCCTCAGGGTGTCGGTGACCGCCGCTGTAACCGGTGTTCCGACGCCTCCGGACGCGACCGCGTGGTTGGTCGCGAGCGATGCTTAGCGGTCGGCGGCGGAGAGATGGACAGCAAAGCGGAATCCCTCAGGTCGACACCGATCCCCCGACTGCCGTGCTTGCGCAGAAGCTCTCCGGTAGCCACGCAAATTCCGCCAGGCGAACCCGGCGGAAGAATTGTTGACGGCGCCGAAATCGGGCGCCCGGGCTTTCTCATGGATGCGACGGTGATTCTCTTCGTGGGCACCGAGCTGCGCGCCAGGGAAACCTCGTCGGCTCTCGAGAGACACAACTCCCAGCTCCTGATGTGGCCGCGCGAACTTGCGGACGGGCGCATCGAGTTGCTCCCCGAGGACTACGGCACGATCAACGAGCTCACCGCCGACGCAGACATGATCTTCACCCCACCCATTGAGGATCACCATCAGGACCACCGCGCTGTCGCCTGGTTGGGGAAGAGCGCGATCCGTCGCCGTCCGATCACTCTCGTAGAATACGAGACGCCGTCACGGCTGGATACCTCGAGCCCCAACGCCTACAAGCCGCTGAGCTCGCGCGACGTGTATGACCACCTCGATGCACTCGCCGCCCACAAGAGCCAGAGCTCGAAGACTTACCTGCACCCGGACAGCGTCCGGGCCAAGCTCAAGACCCACGGCGAGCGGATCGGACACGAGTTCGCCGCAGCATTCACTATCCAGCGGTTCACGTTCGACTGATCACGCGCAGCACTCGCGCGTCGCATCATTCGCGAGGCACATCGACGCGCGACGTGATCTCCAGCCCGTCGGCGCTAGCCGTCGGCGGCTGCGAGCTGACCGCACGCTCCGTCGATCTCTTTGCCGCGCGTGTCGCGGAGCGTCGTGGGGATTCCGGCGGCCTCGAGCCGCGCGACGAACTCGCTCATGACGGCCGGCTCCGACGACGTCCAGATCGATCCAGGGGTGGGGTTGAGCGGGATCGGGTTCACGTGCACCCACCCGGTCCCCCGCGAGTTCAGTTTGGTTGCCAGCAGCTCCGCGCGCCACGCGTGGTCGTTCATGTCTTTGATGAGCGCGTATTCGATCGACACGCGGCGGCCGGTCGCCTCAAAGTAGGCGCGGGCGGCGTCGAGCGCCTCGTCGACCTTCCAGCGTGAGTTCACCGGGATGAGCTCGTCGCGGAGCTCGTCGTCGGGGGCATGCAGCGACAGCGCGAACGTGACGGCGAGCTTCTCCTGCGCGAGCGCGAGGATCGCGGGCACGAGGCCGACGGTCGACACGGTGATGTGGCGCGCCGACATCCCGAGGCCGTCGGGCTGTGGGGCGACCATCGAGCGAAGGGCCGCGATTACGCGGTTGTAGTTAGCGAGCGGCTCGCCCATGCCCATGAAGACGATGTTGCTCACGCGCTCGGGCGTGGTCTCGCCGAGGGCCTTGCCGCCCAGTTCGCCCTGAGCAATTGCTTGGTTGGCGCGCACGACCTGATCGACGATCTCGGCCGTCGACAGGTTGCGGGTGAGGCCGGCTTGACCGGTCGCACAGAACGGGCAGTTCATGCCGCATCCGGCCTGCGACGACACGCAGAGGGTGATGCGGCCCGGGTAGCGCATGAGCACGGACTCGACGAGCGCGCCATCGTGGAGCTTCCACAAAAACTTGATCGTGTCGCCCTTGTCGGTGCGCAAGCGCCGGACCTCGGTGAGCAAGGTGGGGAGGAGTCCGGCGACGAGTTCCTCTCGGCCGGCGGCAGGGAGGTCGGTCATGTCGGCGGGGTCGGACGTGTAGTGCGAGAAGTAGTGGGTCGACAGCTGCCCGGCACGGAAGGCGGGCAAACCGAGTTCGGCGACGCGCGCGCGGCGCTCGTCGGGGGCGAGATCGGCGAGGTGCACGGGCGGTTTGCCGCGCTTGAGCGACGCGAACTGCAGCGCGGGTCGGCCATCGGGGTCGAGCTTCTGTGTCCAGCCCTCCGCGGAAGGGCGAACTTGCGGTCGAGTGCGTTCGGCCGGGGTCAGTGGGATACTCATCACCTCCCAGCGTACGCGGGCGGCGGCGCACTCGGCGGGGTCAAGTTCGGTGAGGCCGCTGCGGAGCGGGATGCCGAACTCGCCGTCATCGCTGAAGAGCAGTCAGACATCGCGCGCGACCCTGAAGCGGAGCTTCGCGCACTGGCTGCTCACTAGGTGGGGACAGGCGTCACGCCAGACCTCGCGGTTGAGGTCGCGCGCCAGATCAGCGACCACGATGCGCTTGCGGCATAGCGGGACATTGAGCACGGCATCCGCGATCGCACGCCCCCGAGCGAGCCGTACGCCCGGGCATTCGGCGGCGCGTTCGCGTTCCTGATTGGAGGGGCACTGCCGATAGCGATGGTGATCCTCGCTCCCCCACACCTGCGGGCGGTGGTCACCGTCGTCGCGGTTCTCATCTCGCTCGGGCTCTCGGTGCTCGCAGGGGCGTTCCTGCCAGATCCGGATGGCACTGCCTCGGGGGACGCAATGGTCGCGGTGCTCGCGACACACTGAGCGTTCCGCACCCGCGACCGCTGCGTCGGGCTGACAAGATTTGTCCCCACCGGCACGGCCTTCACACCGCTGCGCGGTGCGAAGGAACCGGCGCGGCGTGGGCCCACTTGCTCGCAAGTCCGTACCGCACGCCAAACGTAAGAGGAAAGGCCGCCCCATCTGGGACGGCCTTTCCTCTTACGTCGGGCTGACAAGATTTGAACTTGCGACCCCTTGACCCCCAG
>Ga0123336_10001930_pt1 | contig 18443 bp, 16 predicted proteins | sample SSSSmetaG_FD_96466 | JGI IMG/M metagenome (GOLD analysis project Ga0123336, IMG submission 96466) | Glacier valley bacterial and archeal communities from Borup Fiord, Nunavut, Canada, to study Microbial Dark Matter (Phase II) - ​SSSS metaG | ecosystem: Environmental > Aquatic > Freshwater > Ice... | reverse complement strand
ATAAAGAATAAAAAGAAATTAATACTTATAGCTACTATAACTACAATAATTATTTTACTTATGTTGCTTATATATTCATTAAATAATACTACATCAAATAAGGAAATAAAAGATTTAACTCAAAATCTATTTGAGGATATACAATCAGAACTAGTAAACGTCAACAAATATATAGTATACGGTACACATTTAAATATAAATGGAAGGCTTGATACTAATTTAATAGGTAGCAATATAAGTGAATTTAAAATAGTACTCAAGAATATAGAGGGGGTAGAAATACCTTTTGTTATTAACTATACTATCGATGAAAAAGGAATTTTGTTTAGCACATCAGATGAAATTAATGGCGGTATAGATCTAGAAGAAATAATTGAAGGTAAATTTTATATTTTACTTAAAGTTGTAACTAGTTTAGATGATGTCCTAAGCAGTAAATATTATTTGCTAAATAACCAAACAGCATATGAAAATATTGAGTATTATACAATTACAAAAAACAGTAATAATAAAATTAATATAAGTTCAGATAAATATTTATTAAATGGTATTTTAGTATCATATATGAAATTAGAGGTTAGTGGTAGTAAATTACCCAATAATATTTATGATATAGTAATTGATCCAGGTCATGGTGGAAATGACTGTGGAGCGGTTAAGGGAGATTATACAGAAGCTGAAATCGTATTAGAATATTCTTTGGATTTAAAAGAAAAATTAGAAGCATTAGGATTAAAAGTAAAGTTAGTTAGAGATGAAGATGAATATATTGATGTATATGGTGAAGAAGGCAGAGGCGTTATTCCAAATCAAGTAAAAGCAAAATATGTATTTTCGATACATTTAAATAGCAGTTCATATATTATGAATACTGGTGGAGTAGAAATTTATTCACCACCAAATTCAAATTTAAATTTTTCTAAATTAATAGCAGACAATATAGTAAATATAGCTAAAACTACATATTCACCTAATAACTTATACAAAATACAAGATGGTGTGTATGTTAGAAACTTTATTGAAGAGGAAATTATTGAAGCAAAAGACTATGCATCTCAATCAGGTTATAAAGCATATAACATTACTACATCGACTCCATATATGTTTATGATTAGAGAAACAGGTGGAATTGCGACTAATGCATATATTGATGGCAGAAATACAGAATATGGAGCAAATAAATACTATAATTCAAATATTGGAGTTGAAGGATATTTGTTGGAATTAGGATTTATGAATTGTTCGACTGATTTAAAGAACATATTAAATAATAAAAAATTATACGTAAGTGCAATAGCTACAAGCATACAAGAATATTTAAAGATAACAAATTAATATTAGTAATATAAAGAAAAAAGCATTTCATAATAATTTGAAGTGCTTTTTACTTGAGTTTTTCTAAATCTTATTGTATAATAATTAATATGAATAAAATAATGATTAGAAAAATAAGAATAGGTAGGTGTAAATATGAAATTACAAAAGATTAGTGCAAAAATTTTAAGAATAATAAAACAAAATTCTCCGTTGATAATAGCTGTTTTGATGTTAATGATTTGCTTCATAATAATAGAAAATTTATTTGAAAATGATATATATAAATTTGATGATTATGTATATAAATATATATCGCTAATCATTTCACCTAGCATGACAGTATTTCTAAAATTAATAACTGATCTTGGAAGTGTATTACCAGTTGTAATTATATGTATTTTAGCATTTTTGTTTATGAAAAATAAAATTTATGCGAAGCTTATGACCTTAAATTTAGTTATAATAACCACATTAAATTTAATAATTAAGAATATAGTTAGTAGACCAAGACCAACAGGGTTTAGACTAATAGATGAAACAGGATATAGTTTTCCAAGTGGACACTCAATGGTTAGTATGGCATTTTATGGATTTATAATATATCTAATATATATATATGTAAAATCTAAACCACTTAAAGTTACTTTAATAACTATACTATCACTTATGATATTTTTAATAGGAATAAGTAGAATATATTTAGGAGTTCATTATGCAAGTGATGTTGTACAAGGATTCTGTATATCAGTAGCTTATTTAATATTAGTTACAAACATATTAAGCAAAAATAAAATATTGGTTAGAAATTAAAAAGATAAAGAGTATTATATAATGTAATGATTATATAGTACTTTTGTTTTATATTTAAAAACGTTTTTTAAAAAGTCATTTTTTGTCGAAATTTACCATAAAATTAAATTTTTTGAGTCAAAATATTGATATAAATATATGTATATGATAGAATTAAATTAATTAAATATAAAGGTAAATTTAGGTATATAAAATGTAAAATATATTTTAGGGGGAACAAATGAAAAATAAAGGTATAAGTTTAATTGTATTAGTTATAACAATAATAGTTATAATAATTTTAGCAGGTACAACTATATTAACATTAAGCCAAAATAATCCTATAGAACAAGCAAATTTGAGTGTTGATCTTAATAACTTAGCAACGATACAAGAAGCATTTGAATATAATCGATTAATGAGCACTCTTAATGGACAATATCCAGTAACAGTTAATGTTAATCCACTTGAAATTGATGACGTAACTAAAAGTTATATAGTTGATTCACAAGAGGTTCCAGAAAGCTGGGCAATAATGTGGGATAAAGTATATTATTTAGATTTAGCTAAAGTTGGACTTCCTACAGATATTAAGATATCTTTTAAAGATCCAAGTATAGATATTTCTAAGTTATTTATAATAGATACAATAAACAATAATTTAATATTAAATAAAGGTATAACTGTAGAAGGAGAAAAATACTATAGTTATGCAGCTGTTAAAAATATAGATAGCAGTAGTGAAACTAGTAGCACTGAATTACTAAAAAACAAAATAAGTACATCATTAGATAGTCAAACATATGTTACTAAAGAAAATGGTGATGTGTATTCTGTAGGTAAAATTGCTAGTAGTAATTTAATAGGTCAAAGTGTTAGTATGTATAGAGATGTGGAGAATACATTAACTAAAACAACTACTAAAGTAAATACTGGTGATCAAATATCTATTGGCCCAGAAAGTACTTTTATAAAAAAAGCAGATGGAACACTATTAGCAATTGGATCAAATAATAACGGACAACTTGGACTTGGAGATACTGTTGATAGATATAGCTTTGTTAACGTAAATTTAGCAAATGTTAAACAAATATGTAAATATGGAGCATATACATCAGTGTTTTTACTTGATAATGGTGATGTATATGCATCTGGTAAAAACTTTTATGAATATGGTTCAGGTAATTATTATTTAATAAAAGAAAATGGTGCAAATTATTATTCTACTCCAATTAAAATAGAGGGAATAAGTAATGTTGAAAAAATAATATTAGTTACAGATTATGCTATTACTGTTAAAAAGACAGATGGAACATTTTGGGGTTGGGGTTCAGATTGTTTTGGATCTTTTGGCTTAGGCACGACGCAAGCTAATAGAATACCAACTGAGTTTACGACTTTAAAAGCAATAGCAACATCTAGAGGTACAACTATAAAAGATGTTCAATCAAGAATAACTACAGTTGCACTTTTTGCTAATGGTGAAGTATTTACATCTGGATATGGACCATATGCTTGTTTAGGTAATGGTTCACTTGCTATGAGAAATACATTTACCCCAACTCCTATACTTACTAATGTAAAAGAAATATCTTTAGGAGATACATGGTGTTATGCAACAACTAATGATGAAATTTCATATGGATGGGGTGGTAATACATCAATAGGAACAACAGCAAGTGTAAATGGTACTGTAATTGGAATAACAACACCAAGTATAGTCCCTATAGCTAATATACTTAAAATAAATTATAGATACGCCATTACAACTGATGGTTCTGTATATAAATTAGGATTAAATAGTTATAATGAATTTAATAAAAAATATATTACTACAGCAAATATAAAAGACATGTATATACCATATAGAGGTTCTGGATCTTATTTTATAGATACAGATAATTATATATGGTCAGTAGGAAGTGTTTCTAGATCAATGTTACTAGGAGAATATGGATATAGATTTAGAGCACTTAAAACTGCATTTACAAATGTAAAAGCAATTTATGCAAATACATATAATATAATATATACAACTAAAGATGATAAGCTATATGCTGGTGGAACTAATTCATACGGTGCACTTGGTTTAGGTAGTAATGTGCTAGTACCACATGTTCAAATGCCTAATATATCCGCTATACCATCAATTAGTCAAATAGTTGTAAATGGTAGTGGTTATGATTCAACTTACATATTAGATAGTAACGGAAGAATATGGAATGCTGGTACTAATACATATGGTCAAGGAGTAACTACTGGAGATACGCAAGTATTTGCAATAAATACAAAAACTTTACCAACTGGTACAATAGAAAAAATAATTGGCAAAGCAAATCAACTATTTGTTAAAATGACAAATGGTAAAATGTATGGAATTGGATTTAATCGTAATGGAGAACTTGGAATAGGAAACTTAAGTGATCAACCAAGTTTTGTTGAAATATCTAAGGATAATAATAACAATATAATTAATTTTAATAATGTAAAGACTATAACAGATAGATTCTCATATACATATATGCTTATGAATGATGGAACTATATATTCATGGGGAAATAATGATTGTGGACAACTTGGACTAGGAACTATATCAACAAAGGAAAACTTGATGAAAAAAATGACTTGGTTTAGTACTAATGGTATTACAATTAAAGATATTAAAATAGGAGTTAACTTTGCTGTGTTCTTAGCACTAAATGGAGATGTCTATACAATAGGTGATAATTCTGATGGTCAACTAGGAATTGGCAATAGAATAAGTAGTTTAACACCCGTAAAAGTAAATATACAAAACGTTAAAGAAATAGTACCAAGTGATAAATACGTAATAGCTATTAAGGAAGATGGTAGTGTATATAGTTGGGGTAAAAACAATTACGGACAATGTGGAACAAGAACATTAGATGATTTATTAATACCAACTAAAGCAATTGAACTTATGAAATAAAAAGATAAAGAGGTACTTCATAGAAATATGAGGTGCTTTTTATTGCACTTTATTGAAAACAATGGTATAATTATAAAAAGTAATTTTAGGAGGAATATATATGGAGCAAGTAAATATTACAAGAGAAAGTGCATTCGAAGTTTTAAATAAATATACAAAGAGTGAAAAATTAATAAAACATGCATTAATAGTTGAAGCAGTTATGAGACATTTTGCTAAATTATATTATCAAGATATAGAAAAATGGGGAATAGTTGGTTTAGTACATGATATTGATTATGAAATGTATCCTGATGAACATTGTATCAAATGTGTAGAAATAATGAAAGAAAATGGATTTAATGATGAATATATACATGCTGTACAAAGTCATGGGTATAATATATGTACTGACGTGGAACCAATTCATAAAATGGAAAAGGTACTATATACAATCGATGAATTAACAGGCATGATAGTAGCTATAGCACTTATGAAACCAAATAGAAGTTTAGATGAAGTAGATTTAGCTTCTATAAAGAAAAAATGGAAACAAAGAGGATTTGCTGGCGGTGTTAATAGAGATGTTGTTGAGGCTGGAGCATTAATGCTAGGAAAAGATTTGGATTATATAATGGTTGAAACAACTCGTGGAATAAAAACTATAGCAAATGAATTAGGTTTATAGCATATTGCAAAAAGCACTTTATAGTAATATTGAGTGCTTTTTATATACTATATTTATAAATTCATATGTTTTTTTAACAACTACATAAAATCTCCATAATTATTACATATAATATACTTGTAATTACAAATTAAATAATAATGTTTATAGTTATTTAGAAGTATGTGATATAATATTAGTGAAATAATATAAACTAGAAGAGGTGAATAAGTGGAAAAGGATGTTAAAGTTACCCAAGTTTTGAATATAGAAGGTATGACTTGTACAGGATGCGAGACAAGAATAGAAAATACTTTAAAAAAATTAGATGGAATAGAAAAAGTAGTAGCTAAATTTTCTCCTTCAACTGTTGAGGTTAGTTATATGAAAAATATAGTTAATGAGCAGCAAATTATTGATAAAATAGAAAGTTTAGACTATAAAGTAAATATAGGAAAAAAATATACTAAAGTGAATGATACTAAAAAGAGTAAATCAAATATACTACAATTAATAGGTATAGGTATTATTTTAATAGCAATATATGTATTGATACAAAGTACAATAGGATTTAATTTTATTCCAGATGTTAATCAATCTATGGGTTATGGTATGCTATTTTTAATTGGACTTTTAACTTCACTACACTGCGTTGCAATGTGTGGAGGCATAAATATATCTCAATGTGCATCATATAAAGAGCAAAATTATAAATCAAAGTTAACTCCAAGCTTGTTATATAACTTAGGTAGAGTAATATCATATACTTTAATTGGCGGAATATTCGGAGCGTTTGGATCTTTGATTAGTATATCTGCTTCAGCAAAAGCAACTGTGTCAATAATATCAGGTGTTTTAATGCTAATTATGGGACTAAATATGTTAAATATGTTTCCATGGCTTAGAAAAATCAATCCAAGAATGCCGAAATTCCTAATTAATAAGTTTAAAAAAGGTAGTTCTAAAAAAGGTCCTTTGTATGTTGGATTATTAAATGGATTAATGCCATGTGGTCCACTACAAGCAATGCAAATATATGCACTTGGAACTGGAAGTTTTATAGCTGGTAGTATTTCAATGTTCATATTTAGTTTAGGAACTGTTCCTTTAATGTTTGGACTTGGAGCTTTAAGTTCAATGCTTACTTCAAAATTTAATAAAAAAATGATGAAAGTAAGTGCTGCTCTTGTAATAGTACTAGGTATAATAATGATGAATAGAGGTTTTAGTTTATCTGGAATATCAATAATTCCTACTAATATACCAATATTAAATTCATCAAATACAAATGGTGCAAGTTCAAGTAATGTTGCAGTTGTCAAAGATGGAGTACAAACCATTACTACTAATCTAACAAATGGAAGATATACTCCAATAGTAGTTCAAAAAGGTATACCAGTAAAATGGATAATAAAAGTAAAAGCTGGTGAACTAAATGGATGTAACAATCCACTTACTATACCAAAATACAATAAAACATATAAACTTGTAGTAGGAGATAATATGATTGAATTTACACCAACAGAAAAAGGAAATGTTATATATACTTGTTGGATGGGAATGATAAGTAGTAATATAACAGTAGTAGATGATTTATCAAATATAAAACCAAGTGATGTGACAAATACTGCAACACCAGCTCGTAGTGGTGGATGTTGTGGAATATAATACAATTAATAAATAATAAAAAATATAAAAGGAGAAAAATATGAAAACAAAAGAGGTTTTAAAAATATCTGGAATGACATGCGCGTCATGTTCAGCAAAGATAGAAATAAAATTAAATAAATTAGAAGGTGTTGAAAATGTTAATGTAAATTTAATAGCAGAAAAAGCAACTTTTGATTATAACGAAAGTAAACTTGAATTAAAAGATATAATTGACATGATTAAAGGATTAGGTTATGGAGCAAAAACTGAAGTAGAAGTAAATCCAGATAAAGATAAGGAAGCAAGAGAAAAAGAAATAAATAAATTAAGAACAGAATTAATTATTTCATCAGTACTTAGTTTTCCACTTGTTCTAGCAATGATTACAGCTATTATTGGAATACAAATAGAAATATTACATAATGCATTTTTACAGTTATTAATTGCATTACCAATACAATTTGTTATAGGTTTTAGATTCTATAAAGGTGCATTTTATGCATTAAGATCAAAAAGTCCTAACATGGATGTATTAATAGTTATGGGTACATCTGCAGCATTTTTCTATAGTGTATACAATACATTTTTTCAAGTTGTGCAAATGGGTATGATGAAAGATTTATATTTTGAAGCAGCGGCTATAATAATAACATTAGTATTATTAGGCAAATATCTAGAAGCAATAGCAAAAGGAAAAACTTCTGAAGCTATTAAAAAACTTATGGGTATGCAAGCTAAAACTGCTAGAGTTATAAGGGGTAATGTAGAGCAAGATATTTTAATAGAAGAAGTAGTAGTAGGAGATATAATAGTAGTTAAACCTGGAGAGAAAATTCCGGTTGATGGTAAAATAACAGAAGGCAATTCATCAGTTGATGAATCTATGATAACAGGTGAGAGTATGCCAACTGGTAAAAAGGTTGGAGATAATGTTATCGGTGCTACAATAAATAAATATGGAACATTTAAGTTTGAAACAACAAAAATAGGTAGAGAAACAATGTTAGCTCAAATTATTAAAATGGTTGAAGATGCACAAGGATCAAAAGCACCAATACAAAAAATAGCAGATAAGGTGTCTGGAGTATTTGTTCCAATAGTACTACTAATTGCTGTAGTTACATTTTTAGTTTGGTTCTTAGTAGTAGGAAACTTAACAGCTGCTATAGTAAGTGCAGTAGCAGTCTTAGTAATTGCATGTCCGTGTGCACTTGGACTTGCAACACCTACAGCTATAATGGTAGGAACAGGTAAAGGCGCAGAAAATGGTATACTAATAAAAGGTGGAGAACATCTTGAAACTGCATATAAATTAAATGCTATAATATTAGATAAAACTGGAACTATTACTAAAGGAAAGCCAGATGTTACAAATATAATTTCACTTGGTGAATTGACTGAAAAAGATATTTTGTTGTTAGCAGCAATTTCCGAAAAAAGATCTGAACACCCCCTTGGAGTTGCTATATATGAAAAAGGCAAAAAAGAGTTTGGTGAATTAACAGATCCAACTAAATTTGAAACTATACCTGGAAAAGGGATAATTGCAGAGATAGATGGTAAGAATATAAGCATCGGTACAAGAAAGTTAATGATACAAAATAATATAGATATATCTAATATCGAACAAACATTAATTAACTTAGAAACTGAAGGTAAAACTGCAATGATTATATCTGTAAATAATAAGCTAGAAGGAATAATAGCTGTTGCAGATACATTGAAAGAAAGTTCTAAAGAGGCAATTGAAGAGTTACAAAAAATGGGTATTGAAGTGTATATGATTACTGGAGATAATAAAACAACTGCAAATGCAATAGCAAAACAAGTAGGTATACAAAATGTATTAGCAGAAGTTTTACCTGAAAATAAAGCAGAAGAAGTAGAAAAACTTAAATCACAGGGAAAAATAGTTGGAATGGTAGGTGATGGTATAAATGATGCACCAGCACTAGCTACTGCAGATGTAGGTATGGCTATTGGAACTGGTACGGATGTTGCTATTGAAGCAGCAGATATAACTTTAATGAGTGGTGACTTAAAATTAATAGTAACTGCAATCAAATTATCTAGAAAAACTATGAATAAAATCAAACAAAATCTATTTTGGGCATTTGTATATAACATAATAGGAATACCATTTGCAGCATTAGGAATGTTAAATCCAATAATAGCAGGAGCTGCCATGGCATTTAGCTCAGTTTCAGTTGTTACGAATTCATTAAGTTTAAAAAGATTTAAAGTTAAATAATAAATAAAATAATATTGAAAGGATGATAAATATGTTAAAAGAGAAATTAGTACTAAATGTAGAGGGAATGTCTTGCAACCATTGTGTAAATAGTATAAAAAAAGCAGTAGAGGATATTGATGGAGTAATAAGTGTAGATGTAAATTTAGATAAAAAAACAGTTACTGTAGAATATAATCAAGATAAAGCTAAAGCTGACTATATTAAAGAGGCTATAGAAGATGAAGGATATATTGTAAAATAATATGTTTTAGAATTGATAAATATTATATGAAATTGGGGTGATAGTATGGAAGTTAGAAAAAAAGTATTAGTTGTAGATGATGAAGTGAAAATAGTAGATATTATAAAAGCATATTTAGAAAAATTTGAATATGATGTTGTTGTAGCTTTTAATGGTAAAGATGCACTCGATATCTTTGAAAAAGAAACACCATCTCTAGTAATACTTGATTTGATGCTTCCTGACCTATCTGGACAAGAAGTATGTAAAATATTAAGAAAAAAATCTAGAGTTCCAATAATAATGCTTACTGCAAAAGTTTCTGAATCAGATATAATTAATGGGTTAAATATTGGAGCAGATGGATATATATTAAAACCATTTAGTCCAAATGAATTAATGGCTCGTGTTACAGCACTTCTGCGAAGAACAGAAACTGAAGTAATACCATTATCTAATATAATTACATTTAATAACAATAATTTAACTATAGATGTAATAAAATATGAAGTAAGAAAGGCTGGAAAAACTATTAATTTAACTCCTAAGGAATATAAAATACTTTCAACTTTAGCAAAATATTCTACTAAATTATTTACTAGAGAAGAACTTATATCAATTGTATTTGATGATTATTATGATGGATTTGACAGAGCAATAGATACTCATATAAAAAACTTACGTCAAAAAATTGAAAATGATTCGAAAAAACCAATATATATTTTAACCGTACATGGTGTAGGATATAGATTTGGAGGTAACTTAAATGAAATATAGTTTAGCTCAAAAAATATCAGTATCATTCATTTTAGTTATAGCAATCTGTGTTACACTTATTAGTACTTTATCAAATATATTTGTTGAAAAGCATTTTAAAGAGTATGTTATTGATAAGCAAAATCAAAAAAACAATGATTTGGTATACTCAATTAGTCAGTTATATAAAGGTGATAAAAATTGGGAAGTAAATTCAATTGAAAATTTAGGAGTAACGGCTCTTGCAGAAGGTATGATAATAAGAGTAAAAGATGTGGGTGGAAATATTATTTGGGATGCAACTGTTCATAACAATGGACTATGTTCACAAATGATAGAACATATGGGAAATAACATGGTTAGTAAATATCCTAATTTAAATGGTGGATATGTAGAAACTAAATATGATATTAACAGTAACTATAATATAGTAGGTACTCTAGAAATCGGATATTATGGACCATTTTATTTTAATGATAATGATTTGACATTCATTAATGGAATAAATAAAATTATTCTTGGTGTTGGTGCATTTTCATTATTGATTTCTTTAATAATAGGAAGTATAATTTCAAAAAGAATAAGCTTACCAATACTAAAAGTGATAAACAAAACTAAACTTATTTCAGATGGATACTTTGATGATAGGATAGAAGAAAAATCAAATACAATAGAAATTTCACAGTTAATTACAAGTGTAAATGATTTAGCAAATTCATTAGAGAAGCAAGATATATTAAGAAAGAGATTAACTTCTGATGTAGCTCATGAACTACGAACACCACTAACATCATTACAAGGAAATTTAGAAGCGATAATTGATGGTGTGTGGCAGCCAACTGAGGAAAGATTAAAAAGTTGCCTTGAAGAAATTTTAAGAATAACTAGATTAGTTAGTGATTTAGAAAAATTAACTCAATATGAAAGTGATAATTTAGTATTAAACAAAATAGAATTTAATTTATCTGAAACTATACAAAACACAATAAGTAATTTAGAAAAAGAATATACAAGTAAAAAAATTACAATAAAATTTAACAATGAAAACAAAAACATATTTGCGGATAAAGATAAAATAACTCAAGTTGTTTTAAATATTTTATCAAATGCAATAAAGTATAATAAAATAGGCGGAAAAATAGAGATAAAAATAATTAAAAACGGAAACAATATTATTATATCTTTTAAAGATAATGGTATTGGTATATCAAAAGATGATGTATCACATATATTTGAAAGATTCTATAGAGCTGATAAATCAAGAAATAGATTAACAGGTGGCTCTGGTATTGGGCTTGCTATTTCAAAGGCTATAATAGAAGCTCATGGTGGAAATATAACAGCAAATAGTGAACTTAATAAAGGTACAGAAATTATTATAACTTTATTTGATAAAATTTAAATAATAATAAAGTACTACATAAAATCTCCACATTAATGTGTTAGAATAAAAATGTAAATTATATTTTATGGAGGTGAAAAATGAATAAGAAAAAAATATTAATAATAATAGCTGTAGTTATTGTAGTCATTTTTGGGGTATATTTAGTTATAGCTTCAAATAACAAAAAGGTTAATACAAAAGTAAATTTAAATATAGCCACACCTAGTACTAATACTACTACCGGAAGTAATAATCAAACTACTACTTCTCAAAATAACAGTGTAGCAACTTCGCAAACTACAGATATAATAATAAACAAAAAAGATATAACGAATATTGCTAAGTTCTATAAGTATAAATCAGGAAATATAGACATGGAAGTAATGGCAGTAAAAGCTACTGACGGAACTATAAGAACAGCATTAAATACTTGTCAAGTATGTTATGATTCAGGTAGAGGATATTACAAACAACAAGGTGACAATATGGTATGTCAAAATTGTGGTAATAAATTCAATATAAATCAAATTGAAAAGATTAAAGGTGGATGTAATCCAGTACCAGTTTTAGCAGAAAATAAAACAGAAACAGATGATACTATAACTATATCTAAAGAATATTTAGACAGTCAAAAGAGTTTTTTTGAAAATTGGAAATAATAAAATATATAAAAATGCAGTTCAATGTGAACTGCATTTTTATATATTTGTCAATATTAATTTTAATTTGTACATGCTATCACTAATACAAAAATTATTTCATATTATATATAGATGAATATGATTAACACGCATTATGATTTAAACTATAAGGAGGGATTCTATGAAAGTCAAATTTATCACAGAATACTGTTACAAATATTTGTGTTACAGTAAAAAATATGATCCATGTATTTTATGGATTGTATTACCATAAAGGGGGGAATTAAATAATGGCAAGTTCTGTAAGTTATGAATTATTACAAGCAAAACAAGGTGTGGCTAATGGATTAGCAACATTAGATGGAACTGGTAAACTTCCAGTTGCACAGTTACCTACTGAAGCTGTTGAAACGTACAAAGGAGAATATGCAACAAGTGTTGCATTAATAGCTGCACATGCAACAGGATTATTGGCTGATTATGCATATGTTACTGGTACTTTATCTTATTGGTATTGGAATGCTGCACTAGGAGTACCAGAATGGGTTAACCAACAAATAACTGAAGCTGCATATATCTTATTAAGTGCTGCAGAAAAAGCAGCAGTTCCGTATATTGTAGAGCCGTAAACTATTAGTGGTACAGTAATAGCTCCGGTAAGTTATTAAATGGCAATTGGAGTTATTTATGAAAGTGGTATTGCAAATACTGCTAGTGGTACTAATGTCTTATCACTTATACAAATTCATTTCAACTAAATAAGTTTAAAAAAATAAAGTACGAAAATACACTTCAATATATAACTTGAAGTGTATTTTTTATGTACATAAATCTAGAAATATTGTTAATACAAGTGAAAAGTTAGTGTATTCTAACATTTTGTTATACTTTTATTGATATTTACTGCTAAAAATGTTAAAATATTAGTACTACAGTATAAAATTACTGTTAATATGTTTAGGAGAAAAAATGATTTATTTAGATTATGCAGCAAGCATCCCAACTAGCAAAGAAGTTTTGGATGTTTTTTATGAAACAACTATGAAATATAGTAGTAATCCAAACTCATCACATAAATTGGGTAGACAAGCTAAGCAACTATTGGATGATTCAACAGAGAAGATTGCAAAGCTTTTAAAAGTTAAAGCAAGTGAAATAATATATACATCTGGAGCTAGTGAATCAAATAATTTAGCTATTAAAGGTTTACTTAGTAGATATAAAAATAGAGGTAAACATATAATAACTACTACATTTGAACATACTTCAGTAATGGGACCTTTAAATGTTTTATCTGAAGATGGATATGAAGTTGAAATGGTAAATATCTTAAAAAATGGACTTGTAGATTTAGATCATTTGAAAGAATTATTAAGAGCAGATACTATACTTGTATCAATTCCCTATGTTGATAGTGAAATTGGTATTGAGCAGCCTATAAATGAAATAGGAAATATATTAAAAGAGTATCCAAACTGCTTCTTTTTTACGGATAGCACTCAAGCTGTTGGTAAAATAGATGTAGATACTAGTAATGTAGATTTAATGACTATTTCTCCTCGTAAATTTTGTGGTTTAAGTGGAATAGGTATATTAATAAAGAAAGAAAATGTACAACTTACGCCTTTAATAACTGGAGGTAAAAGTACAACAATATATAGAAGTGGAACACCTGATTTAGCACTTGTTGTGTCTACTGCAAAAGCTTTAGAGATATCACTTGAAAAATTGGAAGTTAACTTTTTGTATGTTCAAAATATAAATAAAAGAGTAAGAGAAGAATTAATCAAATATCCAAATATTCATATAAATAGTACAGATAATGCTATACCATATACTTTGAATATAAGTATAAAGGATATTAAATCAACAGAGTTTGCTGAAGAATTAGAAAAATATGAAATATATGTTTCTACTAAAACAGCATGTTGTCCAACTAATACAATATCTAGATCTGTATATGCACTTACATGTAATAAGAAACTAGCTTTATCGTCGCTTAGAATAAGTTTTTCACATATAACTACAACTGATGAAATTGATATGTTCTTAAAATACTTTAAAATATGTTATGAAAAATTAGTTAATACAAAAATATAGGAGATGATACATTATGGAAAAATATAAAGAAATTGAAAACAGCATCATTAAAAAATACAGAAAAGATATATGGAGAAAATTTTGTCAGGCGGTAGAAGATTATCAACTTGTAAAAGAAAATGATAAAATTGCTGTATGTATTTCTGGTGGGAAAGATTCTATGCTTATGGCTAAATGTTTCCAAGAACTTAAAAAGCATGGCAGAATTAAATTTGAATTAGTTTTTCTACTAATGGATCCAGGATATACAGAATTTACACTTAATATTATTAAAGAAAATAGTGAACTATTAAATATACCACTTACAATATTTAATAGTAATATTTTTGATGTAGTAGAAAAGCATGGTGGAGATTCTGCTTGTTATTTATGTGCTAAAATGAGAAGAGGATTTCTATATAGTAGAGCTGAAGAGTTAGGATGTAATAAAATTGCTTTAGGTCATCATTTTGATGATGTAATTGAAACTACATTACTTAGTATGCTATATGGTGGAGAAATAAAAACTATGATGCCAAAACTTCATAGTGATAACTATGGGTTAGAATTAATAAGGCCAATGTTTTTAGTTAAAGAGGCAGATATAATATCATGGAAAAAAAGTAATGATTTAGAATTTATAAATTGTGCATGTCGTTTTACGGAAGGATGTGTTATAAATGATGATGGAGGAACGTCTAAAAGAAAAGAAATGAAAAATCTTATTAAAAAATTTAGACAAACAAGTCCATATATAGAAACAAGTCTATTCAATAGTACAAGAAATATTAATTTAAATGCTGTTTTAGGGTATAATAAAGATGGAGTGAAACATAGTTTTCTAGATGAATATGATGATATAAAAAAAGATATTAGTAAATAATAATTCTACAATATTCGACAAGCACTTGCTAAAAAAATATATATGTGATAAGATAATATTTGTAATTATAAAGTAAACTGTTTTATCAAATAACAGGAGGAAGTATATATGAAAAAAGGTATATCATTAATAGTATTAGTTGTAACTATAATAGTTATAATAATTTTAGCGGGCACTGTAATACTATCATTAAGCCGAAATAATCCTATAAATCAGTCAAAAGAGGCTGCTTTTAAAAATAATATAGCTACATACAAATCTGATTTAGAACTTACTATTTTATCTCAATTTGCATTTATGCTAGGAAATAACGGTAATGAATTTATAGCAGTTGATAATGCTAAAGTTAAAGAGGCAATAAATTCTATTACAGATAATGATGTAAATAATATTAGGATTTTAAATAGTAGATTAATATATATAGGTGATAATGTTCAAGAACAAACTTGGGCAAAAGAGCTTGATTAGTTGCAGGAGAAGATGCATCATATTTAATGGAACTAAATAATGTAGCAGTAGCAATTGAAACATTTATTAAAAACAAAGCTATTGATAATTCTATACCATATATTGGAACAGAATTATCTACTAATTTTGTTGAGATAAGAGGTATAGTTTATGCAACTGGTTGGTATCAATTAAACACAAGTGATTTAGCACTATTAAATCTAAACAATATGGAGTATGCTCCATATATAGTAAGTTATGAAAATGGTACAACAATAAATGTAGCTGGAAGAATAATAGATGGAACTCCAATTCATTACATAGAATATAATGGTCCAATAAATGCCTTGACAAAAAATGCACTTCTTAGTGGTGTTGATGAAAATTCTATAAAAAATACACAAAGATGGGGTCAACTATCATTAGAACCATCTATATATACAGATATTTTAAATCAATATAGTACAGATGGTGGACTACTTTTAACAAAAAACAGTAATATAGGTGTATTACAAGTAGATCAGAGTAGACCAATAAATGAAAAATATAGTATAAATATAACAATAAACGGCACAACAAATCAAACTGGTTCAGAAACAGAATTCTATCCATCAACAATATGCGCTATATCAGATGTTTCAGTTAGTTATATCCTGTGGCTTGGAATATGTAACAATAAATTAACGTTATATAGTTATAGTGGACTACATGGAGATATTTTAGATTATTCAATTGAAACTGTAAGACCAGGTTATGCTAGCATAGATATATCTGAATTTGACAATCAAACATTTAATATACAAGTTACTGGAAAAAGAGCAGAAAAAACTAGAATATATATAAATGGAATACTTAAATTAGAATTTGATTCTGGAGATAAAAATTATACATATAATGCACTTACAATAGGAGATTTAAGAAAAGGTAGAGGTTTAAAATATGTTGGAGCAATACATAATTTTGCTTTATATAGCGAAATATTAAGTCAGGCTGAAATAACTCAAAATTGGAATTATACAAAGGAGTCATTAGGATTATAAATTTTAAAAAATAGGCAAGAAAAAAGATGGTGTAAGTATTAACTTACATCATCTTTTTTGTTAAAGTATTAATAGTACATCAAATAATGCATTTGGTATACTTTGTGAATTATGCACCGAAACTAAAAATTGAATGTTGCACGAATTATATTTTTTTATAATATCACCCATTGCTGGGATAAATTCAATTTCATCCATTATTACAACACACTTTTTTTTAGAAACTATGGGTAGCATAACGGTTAATTCCTGTATAACTAATTGTTTGTAATGTGATCGTGTAGAATTTATTTGTTCTAAATTACTAATTTCAGATTCTTCTTTCAAATATTTTGAAACATCGAAAGAATATATTTTACTATTAGTTTTATCTACAAGTTTGAAAGGATAGCTATCATTACTAATACCATTAAATATTATTTGTTCTTTATTAGGAGAGGTAATAACAAAATTATCTTTGTATTTATTGTTTGTATCTACAAGAATTGATTTTTCACTATGGTCTGTAGCTGAATCAAAAAGCAAAATAGTATAATCATTCTCATAGCAATAGTCAATTACATTCCGTAATACTGTTGTTTTACCAGTTTCTTTTTTACCTATTATAGCAGCATTGGACCCTAGAAATGAAATGAATTTACCACAATAATACATTTAATACAACCTCCTAAATTTGAAACAGAAAGGAGTTAATTCCTCCTCTCTTTAATCAGTCTATTTTAATACATATAAAAATATTTTATTAAAGTATCAATTGTAAATCAAACAAAGAACTTGAAGTCGATAAATCTTTTGAATTACGAAAAGATGCTATAACTTTAATATCAAGAGAGTTATATCTTTCTATAATATCATGCATATCTGGAGTAAATTCAATTTCATCCATTATTACTACACATCGTTTTTTAGATACGATTGGTAACATAATGGTTAACTCTTGAATTACTAATTGTTTGTAATACATGCGTGTTTCATCTTTTTCTTCTAAATTATCAGTATTATTACTTTCATCTAAATATTTTGAAACATCAAAAGAATAAATACTGTAATAAGTTTTGTTTGCAAGATTGTACGGGTAATAATCCAGATTGATTTTATCGAAGTGTATTTTTTCTTTACTTGGTGATAAAATAGGGAAAATATTCGGATATTTAATGTTTGCATCCACAAGAAGTGATTTATCACGATTATTTGTTGCTGAATCAAAAAGTAAAATATTGAAATCATTTTCATAACAATATTTGACTACATCTCTTAGTAAAGTTGTTTTACCAGATTCCTTTTTTCCTATGATAGCGGTGTTATATTGCAAAAAAGATAGACAGTTGCCACAATAATACATTTAATAGGACCTCCTAAAGTAATGTGTTTTCAGTAAAAATAAAGT
>Ga0123336_10001929_pt1 | contig 18444 bp, 10 predicted proteins | sample SSSSmetaG_FD_96466 | JGI IMG/M metagenome (GOLD analysis project Ga0123336, IMG submission 96466) | Glacier valley bacterial and archeal communities from Borup Fiord, Nunavut, Canada, to study Microbial Dark Matter (Phase II) - ​SSSS metaG | ecosystem: Environmental > Aquatic > Freshwater > Ice... | reverse complement strand
GGAAAATTGTCCTTTACTCGTCGCACAAAAACTTGTTTCTAACGGCTTGTCAGCCTGACAACTGACAACGAGCAACTGACAACAAAAACTCAATAGCCAAAAATCTCTTTCAGGCTCAGCTGCTGCACGGTGCCGTACTTGGCCAGCTCCTTAAAATTGAGCCGGTCTTTGGCGCCGATAACCAGGATTACCTGGTTCTGGCCCTTGATTTTGGCTTGCTGAAACGCTTGTAGTTGGGCGAAGGATAAATTCGGGGCCTGCTCATATACGTCGCGGCGCAGGTCGTAGTCGAGGCCGAGGCGGCGGGCGCGCTCGTAGCTGAGCAACACGCCCTCGTGGGTGATGCGGTCGGTGGCGATGGAGTTGCGGATGCTTTGCTTGGCGATTTGCAGATTGGCTTCGGCCAACGGCATGTCGGTGAGCAGCGTTTCCATGCCGCTCATGGCCTCGGGCAGCTTGTCACTCTGGGTGCCGATGTAGCTCACGATGTAGTTCGAGCGGCCGCGCTTGTCGGCGTTGGCGTAGCGCGAGGCGGCCGAATAGGCCAGGGCCTTGCTCTCGCGCAACTCCTGAAACACGATGCTGCCCATGCCCCCGCCGAAATACTCGTTGTACAAGCTCACCGTCGGGGCCAGCGCCTTGTCGTACACGTCGCCTTTGGTCAGGAACAGAATCTCGGCCTGCACCATCTTGTAGTCCACCCAGTACACGCGCTTGTCCTTCAGCGGCAGCTCGGCGAAGTCTTTGGCGGGTGGGGTGGGGCGGAGCGTGGCGGGCGTTTTATGGTTGACGCTAAGCACAATAACAATTCCTGCTTGCGAAGCGAGGTCATTAGCGTTTGTCAAGTGGTGCGCTCCTGGTGATGCTAGTAGTTTGTCTGCGCTATTACGCAATTCGCGCGGCCCATAATACAGTACCCGGTGCTGATACGTGGGCAGCGACTTCAGCAGGGCCGTGAGCTGCTCCGGCTTCAAAGCTCTGAGCTGCTGCTCGCTCACGATGCTCGTGAACGGGTTTTTCGCGCCGTACTTGGCGTAGTTGAGCAGGGCCGCGTTGAGGATGATGCCCTTGTTGAGCTTGGCATCCTGGCGCTGCTTGAGAATGCCGGCGACCTGGTTTTTCAGCGCCGCCGCGTCGGGGCGCGGGTTGTTGAGCAGCTGCTCGAACAGCTTCAGGGCCGGCTCCAGGTTGGAGTCCAGCCCGCTGAGGCTGATGAGGGTGCGGTCCTGGGAGCTGCTGACGGCGAACGAGCAGCCGAGCTTGTAAAACTCCTGCTGCAATTGCGCCGCCGTGTACTGGCCCGTGCCCAGGTACTGCAAATAATCGGTGGCGACGTCGAGCAGCGGGTTGTTGTTGCTGCCCAGGTCGATGGCGTAAAACAGGCTGAACAGCCCGTTCTCGCTGTTCTTGGTGTAGTAGAGCGGCAGGCCGGGCTTGATGTCGGTCGTCTGAATGTCCTTTTTGTAGTCCACGAACACCGGCTGCAAGTCGCTGCTCGGCATCTTATTCACTTCCGTGTAGAAGGCCGAAGCCGCGTCGCGGTTGGCCGGCACGGGCGTGATGGCGGGTTTGACGACCTTCACCTTGTTGGGGTCTTCGCCGGTGCGCTTGAACACGAGCGCGTAGTTCGCGCCGTAGTTGTCGTTGGCGAATTTGACCAGCTCGGCTTTCGTAATCGTGCCGAAGTCATCCTGCTGCTTTACGTAGTCGGCCCAGCTCACGCGCTCGATAAACGCCTCGTAGAGCGCTGAAGCGCGGGCCTCGTTGCTTTCGTAGGCTTTGGTGCGGGTCAGCTTCTCGTTGTTCACGATGGCCGGGATGAGCCAGTCGGGGAAGTCGCCGCGCTTGATTTTTTCCACCTCGGCCAGCATCAAATCCCGCACTGCTTCCAGCTTCTGCCCCTGGCGCGGGGTGCCGTAGAGCACGTGCGTCGAGTAATCGTCGTTGAGGTCGGCGAAGGTGGCGGCTTGCAGCACTTTCTGCTGCTGGTTCAGGTCGAGGTCGAACAGGCCCGCCTGCCCGTTGGTGAGGATTTTATCCAGCATCCGCGCCCGCAAGCCGTCGCGGGTGGCCTTGCCGCCGAGCCGGAAACCCAACATCACGTTCTCCGCCTGCGGCCCCAGCACTTCCCTCACAATCGGGGCCGTAATCGGCCGCTCGACCGGGGCCGTGAACGTGGGCACCGGCCGGGCGGGCAGCTCGCCGAAATACTTGTCAATCAGCCGGATGGTCTGGTCGTAATTCAGGTCGCCGCTCAGGCACAGGGCCAGGTTGCCGGGCACGTAATACTGCCCAAAATATTTCTTGATTTCCGTGATGGACGGGTTTTGCAAATGCTCCACCGTACCAATGGTCGTTTGCGTACCGTAGGGATGGGTAGGGTAGAGGCTGGCGTTGAGCGCCTCGAACTCCTTGTTGAAATCCGAGTCGAGGCCCCGGTTTTTCTCCTCGTACACCGCCTCCAGCTCGGTGTGGAACAGGCGCGGCACCATTTCCTTGAGGCGCTCGGCCTGCACGGCGGCCCACTTGTCGAGCTGATTGGCCGGGATGTCTTCCTGGTAGACAGTCTCTTCGTTCGAGGTGTGGGCGGTCGAGCCTTTGGCCCCAATGCTGCCCATGAGCTTGTCGTACTCGTTGGGCACGGCCAGCCGCGCGGCCACGCCCGAAATCGAGTCAATCTGGTGGTAGGTCCGCTTGCGGGCCGCCGGGTCGTTGCGCTGCCCGCGATACACTTCGTAAAGCGCCTCAATCTTATTCAGCTCGACTTTCTCCTTGCTCCAATCCTTGGTGCCGAGCCGCGAGGTGCCCTTGAACACCATGTGCTCCAGGTAGTGGGCGAGGCCGGTGGCCGTGGCGGGGTCGTTCTTGGAGCCGGCCCGCACGGCGATGTAGGTCTGGATGCGGGGCGCGTTCTTGTAGTCCGACAAATACACCGTCAGCCCGTTGCTGAGCCGATAGACGCGGGCGTTGAGCGGGTCGTTGGGAGCCGTCTCGTACGGATACGTTTTCGGGGCCGGCGGTGCGGGGGCAGACTGGGCGGGCGGCGCGGGGGCGGCCGGGGGAAGGGAGGCCGTGGTGAGGGGCTTGCTCGACTGACAGTGCGTGGTAAGAACCAGCGCCGCTAACGATAGCGGCAAGAGCAACAACGGTTTGTTCACGTTACGAGTCAGCGGAAGAAAGGAAGGCCCGGCTTACAGGGGCACAAAGGTAGAAGTTCGGGCGGGTAATAAAAAACTAAAATTTAGCAAAGTACAACGGCAACCCGCTTCGCGGCAGCGCTCTGGCCCAGAAACGGTTAGCAACAGGCTGCTAAGGGCACTGGCCGCCGATTGGCGCGAGAGCGCGTAACGGCAGGCCGAGCAGTGGGGCGAGTCTCCAGACTCGCGTAATGAGAGCGGCGGGCGGCCACTGGCGGCAGACTTTAGCGACGGAGTCGTGGAGTCTGCCTGCCGACCAACCGGGTAAGTCGCTGACTTGCGGCATCGGGGCCGACCAACCGGGCAAGTCAGCGACTTACCCGGTTGGTCGGCAGGCAGTTCGCTTCGCTTAAACTGCCGCCAGCAACGCCGATGGCCGCTTCGTGGCCGGGAGGCAGAGACTCCCCCCACTGGTCGGCCTGCCGTTGCGCGCTCGCGCCAAACGGCGGCCAGCGCCGCCCGCGACAACGCCTAACTTCGCCGCCCGTACCGCCACCTAATGAGCAACCTCGTCAGCTACCAGACCTTTCTCTCGCCCGAAGCCGCCACGCCGCTGCTGGCCCTGTTGCGCCAGCACGGCATCGCGGCCGAACTGGCCGAGGACAAGCGCGTCTTCGACCCCAAGCTGGCTTTCAACCCCACTGACCGGCGCTTCAGCATCCGCGTCGCGTCCGCCGATGTCGAGGCCGCCCGCCAAATCGAGGACGAGGCCAACGCCACGCTCGCCGCCAGCGCCGACCCCGACCACTACTTGTTCGGCTTCACCGACGAGGAACTGCTCGAGGTGCTGGTCAAGCCCGAGGAGTGGACCCGCTTCGATGGCGTGCTGGCCGGGCGCATTCTGCGCGAGCGGGGCCGCGATGTCAGCCCCGACGCGCTGCGGCTGCTGCAAAGTTTCCGGCAGGCCGAAGCCGAAAAGCCCGAAACCAGCGGTCGGGGGTTGGTGCTGGCGGGCTATATCTTCTCTTTTCTGGGCGGGCTGGGTGGCATCTTAATTGGCTTCAACCTGCTCTACGATAAGCAAAAGCTAGTGGACGGCCGCGAGGTGCCCACTTACACCGAGGCCGACCGGGCGCACGGCTACCGGATGCTGCTCATCAGCTTCGTGGTGATTGGGCTGGGGTTTCTGGCGCGGTTTAGCGGGATGTTTGACTAACTTTTCCTATTCCGCCGCTTCCTCGGCCGCCTCTTTAATCTTCTCCCGCGCTTCGAGCCGGTCGAGCGCATCGACGGCTTCCAACTCGGCATCCTGCTCGCGCCAGCCGGCGGGTTCGTGGCTCAGGCGCAGGTAAATCGGGTAGTGGTCGGAGCCGATGTGGGGCAGGCGCTCGATGGCCGCCACCCGGAAGTGGGCCGAGTGAAAGACGTGGTCGAGCGGCCAGCGCAGCAGGCGGTAGTCGGCATGGAAGGTGGGCAGCAGGCCGCGCCCGATGCGCGGGTCGAGCAGGCGCGAGAGCCGCCGAAACAAGCCCGAGGTGCGGCTCCAGGCCACGTCGTTGAGGTCGCCGGCCACGATGGTCGGCCCAGTGTGGTGCTGAATGGCGCGGCCCACGACCAGTAATTCCGCATCGCGGCGGGTGCTGGTTTTGCTTTCCTGCGGGGCCGGCGGCTTGGGGTGGACGAAGTGCAGATTGATTTCCAGCCCGCTGCCCAGCCGCACCCGCCCGTGGAAGGATGGGATGCCGGGGTCGAGCAGAAACTTGATTTGCTTATCGACCAGCGGCAGGCGCGAAAAAACCAGCATCCCGTACGTGTTGGGCAGCGGCGCGTGGCAGGTGTGGGGCAGCGCGTCCTCGATGCCGCGCAGCTGGCTCAGCCACCAGTCGTCGGTTTCGAGGGCCAGCACCATGTCGGGCCGGTACTGCCGAATCAGGGCCAGGCAGCGGCCGGCATCGCGGTTGTACTGCAAGACGTTGGTGACGAGCAGGCTGAAGTGGTGGTCGTCGTCCGTGGCCGGGCGCTGAGAGTCGCGCACCTGTTTGCGGTGCAGCCGGGTGTAGGGCCAGATGTGCCAGGCTTGGAAGAGCAGCGCCGTGCCCAGGGCCAGCAGCACCCCGGTTCGGGGCACGGCCCCCGGCAGCGGCTCCGGCCCGAGCGCCAGCAGCACCAAGCTCAGCGCCAGCCCGGCCCCGATTTGCAGGCGTGGAAAGTCGCAGACCCGAATCCACCACGCGGTGTGGCGCAAGAGCGGCAGCAGGGTACCGAGCAGGCCCAGCCCGCCGAGCAGTAAACCCAGGTAGTGCAGCCCGACGGTAAGTATGCCCATGCGGGCAAAAGTAACCGGGTCAGTCGATAGCCCAATTTATTTGCCGCCCGTCATGGCTTTGAGCTGCCGCAGCGGCGGCCCGACCCGCTTGAAGCCGTGAGCTTCGCGAAAAGCGTCCTGCTCAGCTTCGCTCATATTCCGCGTCGCACCCTGGCTGATGAGGCGGAAGCATTCTTCCATTTTACCGGCGGGCTGAAAAATCATGAGCAGCCGGCCCTCGGCCGCGCCCACTTTGGCGAAGCTGTGCGGCACCCGGCGCGGCCCGAACACGCTGTCGCCCGCTTTGGCCTCGTACACCGTGTCGCCGACTTTAATCAGAAACTCGCCGCTCAGCACGTACCACCACTCATCCTGCTCGAAATGGTAGTGCAGCGAGGGGCCACCCTCCTTCAGGCGGCTCGACTCGAAGACGTACAAGTCGCCGGCCGTGTCGGCGGCGGAGATTTTGGTCAGGAACGTGTCGCCCTCGAACAGCGCCTGGGGCTGGTGGGCGCGGTCCTGGCCGGCCCGGACCAGAAAGCCCTGGCCGGCGCGGGCGCGGCCCATCGCCCGGCCAACGGCTCGCGCGGCCGGCAAAGCGAGTAGCCCCCCGACGGTCAGGCAGGCTCGCAGAAAACGGTTACGGTTCATGCTTAAAAGGAAGAAATAGGATTTTTGAAAACGCCAAGAACCACTGAGGGTCACCAGCCACGCGAGGGCCGGTAGCGGCGGTAGCAGCAAGCCGCCGCTACCGGCCGGCCCGCAGGCCCTGGCCCTCCAGGGCCTGCACCCGGCGCAGCAGCGCGGCCGTGGCGGCACGGTCGGCGGCGCGGTCGGCAGCACGGTCGGCGGCCAGACTGGCTCGCAGGGCCGCGTTTTGTGCCCGGAGCCGCGCGAGCTGGGCTTGCTGCTCCTGCACGGCCCGCACCAGGGGCACCACAAACTGGGCATAGGCCAGCCCGTAGTGGTCGCGGGTGTTGGCCGGGGCGTGTACGCCGTCGAAGGCGTAGCCTAATTCCCGCGCCGTGGCTTCCACCTGCTGGGCCAGAAAGCCCGTCTGCACGCGGGCCGCCGGGTCGGGCGCGCCGCGGGCGGCCAGGGTGCCCGTGCGTTCGAGGGCGCTCAGGCGGGCCGCGTCGAAGCGGTAGGTCACGGGGCGCAGGCGGGTGATGAAAGCCAGGCCCGGCACGTTGGCTCGCACGTCGTACTTGAAGCGGGCATCGGAGCTTAAGGTCAGCGGGGCTGAGCAGAGTAAGAACTGAATGCTCGGGTTGCCCAGCCGAATAGTGTTGCTGCCATTAACACTGGCCAGGTAGCCTAAAGCCGTGGTATTGCTTAAGTTGTCCACGGTAGGACCGCTGGAGGAGCCTAAAGCCGTGTTTTGGTTGCCGGTCGTGGGGCCACTGCCACTGAAGTAGCCGACAAACGTATTGTCGCTGCCCGTCGTGTTGCTGTTGCCGCTCTGATAGCCGCTGAACTGGTTGCGGGTGCCCATCGTGTTGCTGAGGCCACTCTGAAAGCCGATAAATTGGTTGTTGTTACCCGTCATGTTGTTGAGCCCGCTCTGGAAACCGCTAAACATATTGTTGCTGCCCGTCGTGTTCGAGTTGCCGCTCTGGTAGCCGCTAAACTGGTTCTGGCTGCCCGTCGTATTCGAGTTGCCGCTCAGGTTACCGCTGAACTGGTTGCGGGTGCCCGTCGTGTTCGAGTAGCCACTCTGGTAGCCGCTGAACTGGTTGTCGCGGCCCAGCGTGTTGGAGTAGCCGCTCTGAAAACCACTGAACTGGTTGTTGCTGCCCGTCGTGTTCAAATAGCCGCTCTGGAAGCCGCTAAACTGGTTGCGCCTGCCCGTCGTGTTAGCAAAGCCGCTCTGGTAGCCGCTGAACTGGTTGCCAGTGCCGCTGGCATTCGAGTAGCCGCTCTGGAAGCCGCTGAACTGGTTGAAATCACTCGTCGTGTTTAAGTAGCCGGCCTGGTAGCCCTCAAACTGATTGCCCTCGCCCGCGGTGTTGTTATAGCCGCTGGCGTAGCCGACAAACACGTTGTTGCTGCCCGTGGTATTGGCGAAGCCGCTGCCCGCGCCGTCGAAGTGGTTGCGGCGGCCGGTCAGGTTGCTGTAGCCGGCCTGGTTGCCGACAAACTGGTTGAAGCTGGCCGTCGTGTTGCTCAGTCCGCTTTCGTAGCCGATGAACAGGTTGTCGCTGCCCATCAGGTTGTTGTAGCCGCTGCGCACGCCGCTAAACTGGTTTTCGAAGCCGCCGGTATTGTTGAGGCCGCTGCGGTAGCCCTCGAACTGGTTGGAGTAGCCGACGGTGTTGCTGCGCCCGCTGAAGGCCCCGCTGAACAGGTTCACGTTGCCCGTGGTGTTGCTCAGCCCGCTCTGGTAGCCGCTGAACTGGTTGTCGTAGCCGCTGGTGTTGGCGGTGCCGGCCTGGTAGCCGGCAAACAGGTTTTCGGCCCCCGTAGTATTGGCCGCGCCGCTTTGGTAGCCCAGGTACAGGTTTTTGCCGGTCGTGTTCTGGCCCAGGTTCAGCCCGCCGTCGGCTCGCACGCCCACGCCCACGGCCGTGCCCACGCTGGCCCCGGTGCCCACCAGGGCGTTGGCGCGCAGGTTCAGGTTCTGGGTGGCCGTGTGATTGCCCAGGTTATCGGCCCCGCCGCCGGTTGGGTTGAGGAACACCCAGGCGGGGGTGGGGTTGCCGCCGAAATAGTAGAAGCCTTCGGGCGCGTCGGTCTGATAGACCAGCAGCCCCTGGGGCGGGGCCGCGATGCCGGTGCGCTGGGCCGCCGTGAGGCGCGGCACGAGCAGGCCCCGGTCGGTGGCCCGGATGTCGAGCGCCGCCCCGGCCGCCGGCGTACTCGTGCCGATGCCCACCGATTGGGCGCGGGCGGTGAAGTGAGCCAGCAGCAGCCCCAGCACCAGGGCAAGTAGGAAAGAACCGAAGCGTTTCATAGGAAAGAAGAGAGAAGTAAGCTTAAAAGAGGTCGGCTTAGCGCAGGCTGGCCTGGGCCCGCCCCCCGCCGGCTTCCAGCGCGCGCAGGCGCTGCTCGAAGCCGGCCCTTGTGGCCTCGGCCCGGTTGGCGCGGGCGTTAGCCGCGTCGCTTTCGGCCTTTAGCTCCTTGATGGCCTCGATGAGCACGGGGGCGAGCTGGGCGTAATTGACGGCCTGGTAGCCGTCGGGGCCGGTGCTCACCAGCTCGGGCAGCACCCGGGCCAGCTCCTGGGCCAGCAGGCCCACCTGCTCGCGGTCGGCGGTGCCGCCGCGGGCCACGCCGAGCGCGTTCCAGCGGTAGCGGCGGCCGTGCAGCGCCTGCACCAGGGCCAGCGCGCCGGTGAGGGGGCGAATGGCGGTTTTCAGGCGCTGGTCGGAGGTGGTGGCGAAGCCCCCGGTGGCCCCGACGGTGCCCGCCACGTAGAGGCGAAAAGCCCCCACCACGGTGGTGCCGATGGCCAGCCCGCCGTTCACCAGGCGCATTTGCTCCACGCCGGCCTGGCGGTTGGCGTAGCCCGTGCCGTTGGTATAGAAAACGAGCTGGCCGGTGTAGTTGCCCGCGTCGGCCGAGCGCAGGGCCACCGGCCGCCACTCGGACTGGCTGCCCTGGGGGTCGGACCAGAAATCGAGCCCCGCCGTGCCGAAGCCGTCGCTGCTTTGCACGCGCAGGATGGTGGGGCCGCTGCCGTACACGTGCAGGCGGGCGGCCGGGGCCGGGGTGCCGATGCCCACCTGCACGGCGTTGGACCCAGCGCCGCCCAGCACGAGGCTGTTGCTCTGGCTAACCTTAGCTAAGTAGCCCAGCGCCCCGGCGTTGGTCAGGTTACCCGTGGTGGGGCCGGCCTGATAGCCCAGGCCCGTGTTATTGCTGCCCGTCGTGTTGTCGAAGCCGCTTTGGTAACCCACGAAGTGGTTGTTGCTGGCGGTGTTGAAATAGCCGCTCTGATAGCCGCTGAAATAGTTGTTGTTGCCCGCGCTATTGCTGTAGCCGCTGGAGGTGCCGGTGAACTGATTTTTGTTGCCGATGGTGTTGTTCAGACCGCTGAAAAGCCCACTGAAATGATTGGCGAAGCCCGTCGTATTGCTTTGGCCGGCTTGCACCCCCACGAAGTGGCCGAAATTACCCTTCGTGTTAGCCTGGCCTGCCTGGTAGCCGCTGAAGTAGTTGTCGCCGCCCGTCGTGTTGTTATAGCCGCTCTGGTAGCCGCTAAACTGATTGCGGTCGCCCGTCTCATTGTTGTAGCCGGCCTGGTAGCCCACGAAGTGGTTGTTGCTGGCGGTGTTGAGGTAGCCACTTTGGTAGCCGCTGAAGTGGTTTTCTTTGCCCGTCGTATTATACAGCCCGCTCTGATAGCCGTTGAACTGGTTGCGGTTGCCCGTGGTGTTACTGATGCCGCTCTGAACGCCGCTGAACTGGTTTTGCTCGCCCGTCGTGTTGCTGTAGCCACTCAGGTAGCCACTGAACACGTTGTTGTTGCCTATCGTGTTGTTATAGCCGCTCCGGTAGCCGCTGAACTGGTTGACGTAGCCGGTGGTGTTGGCCTGGCCGGCTTGGTTGCCCTCGAAATGGTTTAGGAAGCCAAAGGTGTTGGCCTGGCCGGCCCGGTTGCCCTCGAAGTGGTTGCTGTAGCCCCGCGTGTTGGTGGCCCCAGCTTGGTAGCCAACGAAGTGGTTATCGCTGCCCGTCGTGTTGGCCGCCCCGGCCTGGTAGCCGAGCAGCACGTTGTTGCCCGCCGTGTTCTGGCCCAGGTTCAGCCCCCCGTCGGCCCGCACGCCCACCCCCACGGCGGTGCCCACGCTGGCCCCGGTGCCCACCAGGGCGTTGGCTTGCAGGTTCAGGCTCTGGGTAGCGGTGTGGTTGCCCAGGTTGTCGCCGGCCCCGGCGGGATTGATAAATACCCACGCGGCCGGATTCCCGCCGAAGTACCAAAAGCCGGTGCCTGCCCCGCCGCCGGCCGTGCCGTCGGTCTGGTACACCATCAGCCCCTGGGGCGGGGCCGCGATGGCCGTGCGCTGGGCGGCGCTCAGGCGCGGCACGAGCAAGCCCTTGTCCGTAGCCCGGATGTCGAGCGCCGCCCGCGCATCGGGCGTAGTCGTGCCGATGCCCACCGATTGGGACCGCCCCGCCAGGGGTAGCCCGAGCAGCAGCAGCAGGGCCGTAATCCCGCGGCAAAAATTGGTTTTCATGGGGAGGAGATGAGCAGGTGAGAAGGTGTGGACGCGGCAGCTAGCCCTTACTCAGCCACCGCCACGCGGCGACTCACGGGCTGCCCGGCCAGCTCGGCCCGCAGCACGTACATGCCCGCCGCCAGGCCCCGCAGCGAGAGCGCACCATCGGGGCCGGGCGCGGCGAAGGCCCGCGCCAGCCGCCCTTGCGCGTCGTAGAGGCGCAGCCCGGTCGGGGCCGGGCCAGCGAGCGGGTAGCGCAGGCGCAGCTCGCCGGTGGCCGGGTTCGGGTACGCCTCGAAGCCCAGCGCGGCAGCCGGGCGCCCGGCCGTGCTCAGCAGCGAGCCGGAGTTTTGCACCCGCGCGGCGCAGATGTCCTGGCCGGTGGGGGCTGCCCCGGCCGAAGCCCAGAACACCTGCACCGCGCCGCCCGGCTGGGCCACGGCCACGAGGTCTTGGCTGGCGGCGCGGTCGGCCTCCACGGTGTGAAGCGCTACGCCGCCGGCGGGGAAGGCCAGCGTGGCATCGGGGCGGATTTTCTGGGCGCGCAGGCCGGTGCCGGCGCTGTAGTTGGTGATGTAGAAAGCCATGACCGTCCCGTTGTCGGCCGGGGCCAGGCGCGGCTCGGGCGAGAAAGCGGGCAGGCTATTGACGAGCGCCCCGGCGGCGGGCCAGGCCAGGGTGCCGGCCGCGTCCACCCGCTGCGCGTAGCTGGTTTGCGAGTTCTGGCCCGCGCGGTCGTCGTTCCAGATGGCCCACAGCGCGTTGTCGTGCCAGAGCGCGTCGGGTGACGACTGGTACGAGGGGTTGGTGCAGAGCGTACGGTAGCCGGGGGCCGCCCAGCCCAGCGCCCCGGCGGGCGTAGCTTTCGCGGCCAGGATGGTGCCCGCATTCGACCCCCACACCACGTAGAGGTTGCCGGCCGGGTCGCGCACGGCGCGCCAGTCCTGGCCGCCGCGGCCGGTGGCGCCGGTGGCGGTCAGGTCGAGGGCGTTGGCCCAGGCCGCGCCGCTGGCGTTGTAGCGCTGGGCGTAGAGCGGGGAGCCCAGCCCGCCGCTGCCGCTCACCACGTAGAGGCCGTCGGCCCCGTCGGCGAGGGCGTAGAAATAGTTGGAGTTCGGCAGGGCGAAGCTCAGCTGGTTGTTGGCCAGCAGCCGTTGCCCGGCGAAGGTGATGCGGTTGAAGGAAAAGTTGGTGCCGCCGGTGTAGATGATGCCCTGGCTGTAGGAGATGGTGGCACCCGTGCTGGTGGGGATGACGCTGAACCCGGTGCCGGCCACGCCAATCACCACCGGGTCGCGGGTGGCCACCACCGTGGGGGCGGCCCATTGCGGCGCCCCGGCCGTGCTGTAGTACTGGCAGCGCAGGGTGTCGCCCCCGCTGTCGAAGCCGCCCTGAATCCAGGCCACGAGCAGGCCGCTCTGCCAGGCCACGGCGCGCAGGGCCTGAATGTCGCGGCCCTGGGTTTGAAACAGGCGCAGGCCGTTGGCGGGCAGCAGGGCCGTGCCGGCGGCATCGAGGTGCTGGGCGTAGAGGGCGGTGCCGGGGCCGGAGTTGTTGCCGGCGCGCTTGTCCATCCAGACGGTGTAGGCCCCGCCCGCGCCGTCGGCGAAGGCCTGCACGCCGGCCTGTACGCCGGGCGCGTTGCACACGAACTGGGTTTGGGAAGGCACGGCTGGGAATTGCGCCCGCGCCGAAAAGGTGAGCAGCAGGACCAGCAGCCCGCTCAGGTAGCGGGCTTGGTAGAGCATCAGCAAGAAAGTCAGGTTCTTTTTCATAGAAAAAAAGGATGGTGAAAACTGGTTTAGCGACCCCCTGAGCAGCTCAGAGCAGCTCAGGGCCAGCCAGTGGCAAATGTATCGTGGGCCTTGAAGCGGCGCAATCCCATATTCAGGTGAGTAGGTAGGGAGAAAAGCGCGCGACCCAGACGGGTGGCTTTTCGCCGCCCGCCTGGGTCGCGCCCGTTCATAAAGTATGCTGGCTCCGCGGCCGCGCTCAGAACGTCAGCTTTTGAATCGAGCCGTCGCCGAAGCTAAGCACGTAGTAGGTGCGCTCGTTAACGCGCACGAGGTCGGTAGGCAGGTTCAGCTTGTCGAGCAGGGTGGCCCCCGCCGCGTTGGCCACGCGGCCCGTGCGGGCGACCCAGCCGGGCGGCGAGAGGGCAAACTGTCCGTATTCGAGCACGAGGGGCTGGTTGTTGGCCGACAACACGAGGCCGGTCATCGCCGTGTAGCCGCCCGGCCGCGCGCTCACGGCCCCGGCCAGGTTCACCTGGAAGAGTTTAGCGGTCTGGGCCACGAACGGGGCCCCGCTCAGGGTGCTGACCAGGAACTGCTGCCCGTCATAAACGATGCCCGTCGGCACCGATTCGGCCGTGGGCGTGACGTTGGGCAGGCGGGCAAATACGCTCAGGGCGTGGGTAGTTTTCCCGCGCCGGATGATGGCGTTGGCCCCGGCATCGACGATGTAGAGGTTGCTGTCGGGGTCGAAGGTGAGGTGGTAGAGGTTGGTATTGACGGGGTTGGTGAGGTTCTGGGCGCGCACGAAGCTGCCGATGTCCTCGCTGGGCAGGCCGCGGGCCGTCCGGGGTGGGTCGCCGGGTCTGAAGGCGGATACGTCGGCGGTGTAGAGCTTGCCGGTGCCGCCTTCCAGCACGTAGAGCGTGCCGGCGCGGTAGAGCAGGTGCGAGATGCCCTCGGGCGTGCCCCTGGAGAGCACGGAGGCGAAGCCCGTGAGCACGGGAAACACGCGCCCGTCGGGGGTGACGAGCGAGACGCGGGCATCGTTCTGGCCGGTGCCGCTTTCACTCACCCAGGCCTGGCCGCGCTCGTCCACGCTCAGGCCGATGGGGTTGACCAGCCCGCCGGCGGGCACGAGCGGGGTGGCCGTGAACTGGGTTGGCTCGGGCACGGGCGCGGGCTGGGTGTCCTTGTCTTTGCGGCAGGCCCCGGTCAGCAGCAGCAAGCTCAGCAGCAGGCTCAGCCGCCGCGCCAGCCGCCAGGGCCGGGCCGCGCGCGGGGTATTCAGCAAACGCGGGAAATAAAGGGCAATTATTCTCATGATTTGGGGGAAGAGATGGTGAGAAAAGGTGAGTGATTCGAAAGCGGGACCGGCGACTGGCCGGCACCCGCCGCGTCTTCGGCCTGGCAGCGGTGGCCCGCCGCTACCGGCCGGCCCGCAGGCCCCGACCCTCCAGGGCCTGCACCCGGCGCAGCAGGGCGGCCGTGGCGGCGCGGTCTTGGGCGCGGTCTTGGGCGCGGTCGGCTCGCAAGGCTGCGTTCTCGGCGCTCAACTCCTGCACGGCGCGCACGAGCGGCACCACGAACTGCGAGTAAGCCAGGCCGTAGTGGTCGTGGGCGTTGGCCGGGCGGTGCAGCCCATCGAAATCGAAGCCCAGCTCTCGCGTGACGCGCTCCACGTCCTGGGCCAGAAAGCCGGTGCGCCGGGTCGAGTCGGGCGCGGCGGCGGCCCGGCGCGCCAGCGCGGCCGGCAGCTGGCTGAAGGCCGCCAGCCGGGCCTGGTCGAAGCGGTAGGTAACGGGGCGCAGGCGGGTGATGAAGGCCAGGCCCGGCACGTCAGCCCGCACGTCGGTCTTGAAGCGGGCATCCGAGACTAGTGTCAGCGGGGCCGAGCAGCGCAGCAAGCGGATGTCTCCGCCCAGTTGGATGGTGTTGCTGGTGGTGACGATGGCTCCTTCGCCCAGGGCCGTGGAATTGCTAACCACGTTCTGGTAGGTACCGCTAAAGGCCCCGATGGCCGTGTTGTAGCTGCCCGTCGCGTTGTCTTGCCCGCTCTGGTAGCCCAGAAACACGTTTTCGTTGCCCGTTGTGTTTTTAAAGCCGCTCTGGTAGCCGCTGAACACGTTGCGGATGCCGAGCGTGTTGTTGTAGCCGCTCTGGTAGCCGCTGAAGTAGTTGTTGCTGCCCGTTGAGTTGTTGTAGCCGCTCTGGTAGCCACTAAACTGGTTATTGCTGCCCACCAGGTTGAAGAAACCGCTTTGGTAGCCGCTGAACACGTTGTTATTGCCCGTTGAGTTGGCGAAGCCACTACCGTAGCCGTTGAACTGGTTATAGCTGCCCGTCGTGTTGAAGAAGCCGCTCCGGTAGCCGCTGAACAGGTTATAGCTGCCCGTCGTGTTGCTCAAGCCACTACCGGCGCCACTGAACACATTGTAGCTGCCCGTCGTGTTGTTATAGCCGCTCTGGTAGCCACTGAACTGGTTGTCGAAGCCCTCCGTGTTGCTATAGCCACTCTGGTAGCCGCTGAACTGGTTCTCGCTGCCCCTCGTGTTGCGGTAGCCACTCTGGTAGCCGCTGAACACGTTGCTGTTGCCCGTTGTGGTGGCCGCCCCGGCCTGGTAGCCCACAAATTGGTTCTGGCGGCCCGTGGCGGCGGTGCCGGCCTGGTAGCCGAGCAGCACGTTGTTGCCCGCCGTGTTCTGGCCCAGGTTCAGTCCCCCATCAGCGCGCACGCCCACCCCCACGCCGCTGATGCTGGCCCCGGTGCCCACCAGGGCGTTGGCTTGCAGGTTGACGGCGCTCGTGGCGATGCCGTTGCCCAGGTTGTCGCCCGCGCCCGTGGGGTTGAGAAACACCCACGCCCCCGGCGCGCCGCCGAAGTAGTAGAAGCCCTCCGGCGCGTCGGTCTGATAGACCATCAGCCCCTGGGGCGGGGCGGTGATGCCCCCGCGCTGGGCGGCCGAGAGGCGCGGGATGAGCAGGCCCCGGTCGGTGGCCCGGATGTCGAGCGCGGCTTTGGCATTCGGGGCGGCCGTGCCGATGCCCACCGATTGGGCGCGGGCGGCGCGGCCCAGCAGCAGGAGTAGCAGCAAGGCAAGCAGGAAAGAACCGAGGCGTTTCATGGCGAAGAGAAAAGTGAGCATAAAACAGGACAGCTTAGCGGGGGCCGGCCTGGGCGCGCGCGCCGCCGGCTTCCAGCGCCCGCAGGCGCTGCTCGAAGGCGGCCGTGGTAGCCTCGGCCTGGGCGGCGCGGGTTTGCAAGGCGGTGTTTTGGGTTTGGAGGGCCTCCACCTGCTGGCTCAGCTCCTGCACGGCCCGCACGAGCGGCACCACGAATTGGGCGTAGCCCAGCCCGTAGGGGTCGCGGGCGTTGGCCGGGGCGTGGACCCCATCAAAGTCAAAGCCCACTGCCCGCGCCGTGGCCTCGACTTCCTGGGCCAGAAAGCCCGTCTGCACGGCCGCCGCCGGGTCGGGCGCGCTGCGGGCACCCAGCTCGCCCGTGCGCGTGAAAGCGTTCAGCCGGGCGTTGTCGAAGCGGTAGGTGACGGGGCGCAGGCGCTGGATGAAGGCCAGGCCCGGCACGTCGGCCCGCACGTCGTACTTGAAGCGGGCATCGGAGGTCACCGTCAGCGGTGCCGAGCAGCGCAGTAATCGGATGTCGCCGCCGCCTAGTTGGATGGTATTGCTGGTGTTGACCAGGGCCAGATAGCCCAAAGCCACAGTATTTCTCAAGTTGCCGCTATATGGGCCGCTCAGGTAGCCCAGCGCCGTGTTGTAGTCCCCCGTCGTATTGTCATTGCCGCTCTGGTAGCCGCTGAAGCAGTTGCCGCTGCCCGTCGTGTTGGCGAAGCCGCTCTGGAAGCCGCTGAACACATTGTAGCCCCCTATCGTGTTGCTGTTGCCGCTCTGGTAGCCGCTGAACTGGTTGAGGCCGCCCGTCGTGTTGAGATACCCGCTGTAGTAGCCGCTGAATTGGTTGCCGCTGCCCGTCGTGTTGTTATAGCCGCTCCCGGAGCCGATGAACTGGTTCTGAGTGCCCGTTGTGTTTCTAGCCCCGCTCAGGTAGCCGCTGAACTGGTTGTCGTTGCCGCTCGTGTTATTAAGCCCGCTCTGGTAGCCATCAAACTGGTTGCGGGTACCCGTCGTGTTACTATTCCCGCTTCTGTAGCCGCTGAATTGGTTCTGGCTGCCCGTCGTGTTGCGGTAGCCGCTCTGGTAGCCGCTGAACTGGTTGTCGTTGCCCGTCGTGTTACTATTCCCGCTGTTGTAGCCGTTGAAGTGGTTGTCGATGCCCGTCGTGTTGGCGTAGCCGCTCTGAAAGCCGCTGAAGTAGTTGCCGTAACCCGTCGTGTTGTAATAGCCGCTCTGATAGCCGCTGAATTGATTGAAGAAGCCCGTCGTGTTACTAAGCCCGCTCTGGTAGCCGCTGAATAAGTTAAAGAAGCCCGTCGTGTTGGCGTAGCCGCTCTGGTAGCCGCTGAACTGGTTGCTGCCGCCGCTCGTGTTGTTCCAGCCGCTCTGCCAGCCCACGAATTGGTTGGCGTTGCCCGTCGTGTTGTAGTAGCCGCTCTGGAAGCCGCTGAACTGGTTAAGGCTGCCCGTCGTGTTGTAAATGCCGCTTTGGTAGCCGCTGAACAGGTTGCCGCTGCCCGTCGTGTTGCTATAGCCGCTCTGGCAGCCGCTGAACTGGTTCTGGTCCCCGGTCGTGTTCGAGTAGCCGCTCTGGTAGCCGCTGAACAGGTTGCTGTTGCCCGTCGTGTTGGAGTACCCGCTCTGATAGCCGCTGAACTGGTTCTGGGTGCCCGCCGTGTTAGCCGCACCGCTTTGATAGCCGCTGAATTGGTTGTTGCGGCCCCTAGTGACTTGCCCGGTCTGGTAGCCGACAAAGAAATTGTTGCCCGCCGTATTCTGGCCCAGGTTCAGCCCCCCGTCGGCCCGTACGCCCAGCCCCACGGCCGCGCCGATGCTGGCCCCGGTGCCCACCAGCGCGTTGGCTTGCATGTTCAGGCTCTGGGTGGCCGTGTGGTTGCCCAGGTTGTCGCCCGTGCCCGTGGGGTTGAGAAACACCCAGGCCCCCGGCGAGCCGCCGAAATAGTAGAAGCCCTCCGGCGCGTCGGTCTGATAGACCATTAGCCCCTGGGGCGGGGCGGCGATGCCCCCGCGCTGGCCGGCCGTGAGGCGCGGGATGAGCAGGCCCTTGTTGGTGCTCACCAGGTCGAGCGCGGCTTTGGCGTTGGGCGTGGCCGTGCCGATGCCCACCGATTGGGCCAGGGCGGTGAGGGGCAGGGCCGCCAGCAGCGCCAGCAGCCAGAGTGGCCGCCAGGGGCGGACGAGGTGGGGACTAGTCATGGTCATAAAGCGAGGAGATGAGAAAGGGTCGGACAGCTTACCGGCGGGCTTGGGCGGCCGGAGCTTCGCCCAGCAGGCGGGTCATTTGGGCTTTGAGGATTTGCAGGTCGGCCGTGGCTTGAGCTACCTGGGTCTGAAGCCGTTCTATCTGGGCTTGCTGTTCCTGCACGGCCCGCACCAGCGGCACCACGAATTGCGAATACGCCAGTCCGTAGGTGTCGCGGGCGTTGACCGGGCGGTGCAGCCCGTCGAAGTCGAAGCCCAGCTCCTGGGTGACTTTTTCCACCTCCTGGGCCAGAAAGCCGGTGCGCCGGGTCGAGTCGGGGGCGGCGGCGGCCAGGTGCGCCAGCTCGGCCGGCATCCGGGTAAAGGCCACCTGCCGGGCGGCATCGAAGCGGTAAGTCACGGGGCGCAGGCGGGTGATGAAAGCCAGGCCCGGCACGTTGGTCCGCACGTCGGTCTTGAAGCGGGCATCCGAGGTCACCGTCAGCGGGGCCGAGCAGCGTAGCGAGATAATGGCCGCGTTGCCGAGCAGGATGGTGTTGCTGGTGCTGACCCCGGCCCCGTTGCCCAGGGCCAGCGTGTTGCTCAGGTTGCCGGTGGCCGGCCCACTCTGGTAGCCCAGGGCCGTGTTATTGAGGCCCGTCGTGTTAAAATAGCCGCTCCGGTAGCCGCTGAACTGGTTGTAGCCCCCTATCGTGTTGTTGTAGCCGCTCTGATAGCCGTCGAACTGGTTCAGGCCGCCCGTCGTGTTG
>Ga0123336_10001926_pt1 | contig 18463 bp, 17 predicted proteins | sample SSSSmetaG_FD_96466 | JGI IMG/M metagenome (GOLD analysis project Ga0123336, IMG submission 96466) | Glacier valley bacterial and archeal communities from Borup Fiord, Nunavut, Canada, to study Microbial Dark Matter (Phase II) - ​SSSS metaG | ecosystem: Environmental > Aquatic > Freshwater > Ice... | reverse complement strand
TCTCGGCACCGCCCACGCGGCCGGTGTCGAGGATGAGCTTGGGCTGCAGGTACAGGCGCAGCTGGTTGCGCTCCAGCGCCTGGCGCAGCTCGGTCAGCAGCGAGAGCGTCTGCGCGCTCGCCGTGTCGATGGCCGCGTGGTACATCAGCGGCCCTTCGGTGCGGCGCTTGGCGGCGTACATGGCCACCTCGGCGCGGCTCAGCAGCACATCGGCGTCGGCGGCGTGCTGCGGCCAGCAGGCCATGCCGATGCCGGCACCCATGTCGATGGTGTGATCTTCGAGTGTCAGGGGCACGTCGAAGGCTGCGGCGATGCGCTGGGCGACCGACTCGGCCAGCGCCGCGTCGCCGCCGCGCAGCAGCACCGCGAACTCTTCGCCGCCGAGGCGCGCGACCAGGTCGCCGTCGCGCACCATCTGCTGCGCCAGGCGCTCGCCGACGCGGCCGAGCAGCAGGTCGCCGATGCGGTAGCCGAGCACGTCGTTCACGTGCTTGAAGCTGCCCAGGTCGAGCATCAGCACGGCCACGCCGGTTTGGGGGTGGGCGCTGTCGCCGGCGCCTTCGGCGGCGGTGAGGGCAGCGGCAGCGGCCTGGGCTTCGGCCACGGCCTGGACCACCGCGTCGCGGAACTGCACGCGGTTGGGCAGGCCGGTCAGGCTGTCCCAGTAGGCCAGCTTGAGGATCTGCGCCTGCTTGTCGCTGACGCTCGCGCGCATGGTCTCGAACGCGGTGGCCAGGTCGCCGATCTCGTCGGCACGCCGCAGGCCGCGCATCTTTGTGGCGTAGTCGCCGCCGCCCAGCCGCCCAGCCGCTCGGCGGCGGCGGCCAGCGCGCGCAGCGGCTGGCTCACGCGGCGTGCGGTGTACAGGCTGCCGAACACGAACACGAACACGAACACGGCGAAGCCGAGCAGGGTGATGACGAGCAGGCCGACCTGCAGGTCGTGCGGCAGGCGCACCGCCTCGTCGATCGACAGCGACACGAGCGCCACCACGGCGCCGCCGGCCGCGCTGTCGGGCGCGGTCAACCAGCTCGCGCGCACGCCGAACTCTTCGTGATCGATGGTGACCGACTTCATGCCGTTGGCCACGCGGTTCGGCTCGGCGGGCACGTCCCAGGCCTGCTGCGCAAGCTGCACGGCCTGCGGCGCGGGGAGGCTGGTAAGGATGGCGGTCCACGGCGCCCCTGCCGCCGTGCGCGCGAGCAGTGTCACGTTTCTCGCCGACAGGTCTTTCATGTCGCCGGCCAACTGCGGGTCGAGCGGGAAGCCCATCAGCACTCACCCCGCGAGCACCGGCAGCTTCAGCGGCACCAGCACCACCTGGTGCGGCCGCCCGCCGAGCAGCGCGATCTCGTTGGCAGCGCCGGCCTTGGCGGCCTTGGCAGCGAGTCGGGTGGTGACGAGCGCGAGCTCCTTCGCGTTGCCGCCGCTCGCAGCGCGCAGCGAGAAGTCGGTGCCCAGCAGTGCAGCCTCGGTCGCACCGATGCGCGCGCCGTGGTTGTCGAGAACCGACGCGATGGTGCCCACATCACCCGTCTGCACCGCCGAGCGAACGCCGTAGTCGGCCGCCAGCAGGCGCGCGCCCTCGGTGAGCTTTTGCGCATTGCGCATCAACAGGCTTTGCAGCACGCGCTCGGCCACCCGCAGCTGCGCCAACCTGGGCCAGCAGGAGCGGATGGCGGTGTAGCTGGCCGCCTGCACCAGCAACAGCAGCAACAGGCTGAGCGTGGCGATGCGGGTGCCGATCGAACGGCCCAGCCACGCAGCACCGAGTTCACGCAGGCTCTTCATCGAGTTCGGCTCAGGGCTCCGAGCTCAAGGCTCCGAGCTGCAGCCAGCCGCGCGCTGTGCTCGGCATCACCGGCGGGCATGGTGAACGCGGTCGTGGTCGGCTCGGGCAGGCCGCTCATGCCGGGGTGCCACAGCCGCAAGCGGTAGGCGCCCGGCGGCAGTGCCTCGATGCGGGCCCGGCCGCTCGCAGCACTGCGCGCGAACCAGGGCGTGTCGGCCACGACCACCTAGGCGGCCATGTTGTCGTGGATGTTGCAGCCCAGCACCGCGATGCCGGGCTTGTCGAACACCACCGGCACGTTGGGTACGCCGGCGTACAGCTTCAACTCGAAGGTCTTGGCTGGCGACAACGAGTAGACGTGGTGACGCACCGTGTCGAAGTTCGGGAACAGCGCGCGCGTGCCCACGGTGATGAGCGTGAGGCGCGTGGTGAACTCGCGCTTGGCCTGCGCGATCTCGACGTCGGCCATCGGCTTGGTCGGCGCCTTGGCGCCGACCGGCTCCAGCAAGGCCACGGCGTGTCGGTCAGCGGCTTGCCGGCGCTGTCGGTCAGGTGAAGCGTCAGTGCGCCGGCGCGGCTGACGCTGGCGGCCAGGGCGGCCAGCAGCAAAGCGGCGGCGCGGGTTGCAACGCCGCGCACCGCGCATCGGATCGTAGGGGTCATGGCGCCTTGTTCGCTGTGGACCGCAGGGCAGCTGCCCCGCGTTGGCCTGTTATCGGCAGCGCTGGCGCCGGGCTTGAGCCGGCTGGGCAGAGGCGGCTACGCGCTGCTGCCGATCACGCCGCCGCCGAGGCACACGTCGCCGTCGTACACCACGGCCGATTGGCCCGGGGTGGCCGCCCACTGGGGCTGCATGAAACGCAGCGTGAACTGGCCGGGCGCGACGGGCGAACCGGGCTCGCCCGGCTCGAAGGCGCAGGCCGCATCGACTTGCCGGTAGCGCGTCTTCGCGCCCAGCGCCGCGGCCACGGGCGCGTGGCCGGCGATCCAGCTCGCGTCGTCGGCACCGACCACGTGCGATTGCAGCCAGGGGTGGCCATGGCCTTGCACCGCGTAGAGCGTGTTCGTCGCCATGTCTTTGCGGGCCACGAACCACGGCGCGTGATCGCTGCTCGCGCGCTCGCCGCGCCGTGCCTTCAAGCCGCCGATGCCGATGCCCTTGCGCTGCCCGAGCGTGTAGAAGCTCAGGCCCACGTGCTCACCGACGGTGCGGCCCCGGTCGTCCTTGATCGGCCCCGGCGTGTTGGCGAGGTAGCGGTTCAGGAACTCGCGGAACGGCCGCTCGCCGATGAAGCAGATGCCGGTCGAGTCGCGCTTGGCTGCGTTCGGCAGGCCGATTTCGGTGGCCAGGCGGCGCACTTCGGTCTTCGGCAATTCGCCGATGGGGAACAGCGTCTTCGCGAGTTGTGCCTGCGTCAGCCGGTGCAGGAAGTAACTCTGGTCCTTCAACGGATCCAGGCCCTTGAGCAACTCGAACCGGCCTTCGTGTTCGCGCACGCGGGCGCCATCGGCTGCGGCAGCGGACGATTCCTCATCCGTGCCACCGGCCATGCCCGGGTGCGCCGGTACCCGGCGCACCCGGGCGTAATGGCCAGTTGCGATTCGGTCGGCGCCCAGGCGCATGGCGTGGTCGAGGAAGGCCTTGAACTTGATCTCGGCGTTGCACAGCACGTCGGGGTTCGGCGTGCGGCCGGCCTGGTACTCGCGCAGGAACTCTGCGAACACGCGGTCGCGGTATTCGGCTGCGAAGTTGACGTGCTCGATCTCGATGCCGACGACATCGGCCACCGCGGCGGCGTCGACGAAGTCGATGTTCGACGCGCAATATTCGTCGTCGTCATCAGCCTCCCAATTTTTCATGAAGATCCCGACGACTTCATGGCCTTGCTGTTTCAGCACCCACGCCGTGACCGCGGAATCGACACCGCCCGACAGGCCGACGACGATGCGCTGGGTCTTCTTCATGGGGTGCCGATTTTAGGTGTCGCCCCTGCGACGCCTGCGGGCAAGGGCTTGGTTCTAAGATGGCCGCGCTGGCCGACGAGGCCGGCACACGTCTTCAGGGCGGGGCGAAATTCCCCACCGGCGGTAAATCACGCAAGTGATGAAGCCCGCGAGCGCCCTTCATGCCCAGCATGAAGGGGTCAGCAGATCTGGTGCGATGCCAGGGCCGACGGTTCAGCGTTCGTGCACGCGGGTTTCACAACCCGCAAGCACGCACGTCAAAGTCCGGATGAAAGAAGATGTGCCGATGTGCGTCGCGCGCCCCGGTCCGCCGGTGTGGGCGATGTGCCTTTGCGCGCCCTGAAACGCTTTTCGCCAACCCGCTCGGCAACGAGCACCTTGCGAGGACGTTTCAACCATGTCTGAACTCTCCCTCACTGGCCAACGCGCCATGCCACCGCGCCTGCGGATCGCTATCGACGCGATCCGCCAAGGCCGCGCCGTCGTGCTGATCGACGACGACGACCGCGAAAACGAAGGCGACCTGATCGTTGCCGCCGAGCGCATCACCGTGCCGATGATGGCCACGCTGATCCGCGAATGCTCGGGCATCGTCTGCCTGTGCATCGAGGCCGGGCGAATACAACGCCTCGGTTTGCCGCCGATGGTGGTGCGCAATGAAAGCCGCTTCGGCACGGCGTTCACGGTGTCCATCGAAGCCCGCGAGGGCGTGACGACCGGCGTGAGCGCCGCCGACCGCGTGGCGACGATTCGCGCCGCGATGGCAGCCGAGGCACGGCCCGCTGACCTGGTCAGCCCCGGCCATGTTTTCCCGCTGCGCGCCGACCCTGGCGGCGTGCTGGCACGGCGCGGCCACACCGAAGGCGCGGTCGAGTTGGCGCGCCTGGCCGGCCTGCAACCGGCGGCCGTGTTGTGCGAGTTGATGAACGAGGACGGCAGCATGATGCGCGGCGAGCAGTTGCTCGCGTTCTCGCGGCTGCATGGCTACCCGATGCTGACCATCGAGGAACTGGTCGCGTGGCGGCGCGAGGGCGAGGCCGTGGCCGCGTGATCGGGCTCCCGGCCTACGACTTGATCTCGGGGACGTAGACGCTGGCGTCGGTCGTGATCGCGCTCAGCGGGTACGAGCGCCCCGCCAGACAGTCTTCGATGCAGCCCAACACGTGCGGGCTGCGGTGGCGCTCGCGGCTCGCGCGCAGCTCGGGCAGCGTCATCCACAGCGTGCGGACGATGCCGTCGTCGAGCCTTCGCTGCGGGTCCGGCTCGCCCACGCTGCCGCCGAACGCGAAGCGCAGGTAGGTCACGTCATCACCCGTGGCCGGGCGCTGGAAGCGCGACAGGTAAACGCCCACCAAGCGGTCGGGCGTGAACACGCACGCCGTCTCTTCCAGCGCCTCGCGCACCACCGCCTGCTGCGGCGACTCTTCTTCGTCCAGGTGGCCGGCCGGGTTGTTCAGCTTCAGGCCTTCGGGCGTGTGCTCTTCGACGAGCAGGAACTGCGCTTCGCCCTGAACGTGGCGCACGATGATCGCGGCGACGGTGACGCTTGGTTTCCAACGGGGTGCCATGGTACGCATGGTACCGAGCGCGCAGCTTGCGCCTGTGCGACAGCAGGACTTGTGTAAGCTGCGCCAAAATTACTGATTCCAACCCGCGACCGCCCAGGTCAGTGGCAAGCGCCTGAGGAGGCATCCAATGTTGATAGGGGTCCCGCTAGAAACAGCGGCCGGTGAAACGCGCGTGGCCGCCACGCCCGAGACCGTCAAGAAGCTGAAGGCCCAGGGCCACACCATCCAGGTTCAGGCCGGTGCGGGCATCGGCGCGAGCGTGACCGACGCGGCCTTCGAAGCCGCCGGCGCCGAGATCGTCGATGCCACCACCGCGCTGGGTTGTGACCTGGTGCTGAAGGTGCGCGCCCCGCTGCACAGCGAGTTGTCGCTGATGAAGACCGGCGCGGCACTCGTGGGCATGCTCAACCCCTTCGACAGCGACGGCCTGCACCGCATGGCCGGCGCCGGCATCACCAGCTTCGCCCTCGAAGCCGCACCGCGCACCACCCGCGCACAAAGCATGGACGTGCTGTCGAGCCAGGCCAACATCGCCGGCTACAAGGCGGTGATGATCGCCGCCGACAAGTACCAGCGCTTCTTCCCGATGCTGATGACGGCCGCCGGCACGGTGAAGGCGGCGCGCGTGGTGATCCTCGGCGTTGGCGTGGCCGGCCTGCAGGCCATTGCCACCGCCAAGCGCCTGGGCGCGGTGATCGAGGCGAGCGACGTGCGCCCGAGCGTGAAGGAGCAGATCGAGTCGCTCGGCGGCAAGTTCATCGAGGTCTCGTACGACACGCCAGAAGAGAAGGAAGCGGCCGTCGGCGTGGGCGGCTATGCCAAGCCCATGCCCGCCAGCTGGCTGGCGCGCCAGCAGGTCGAGGTGGCCAAGCGCGTGGCGCTGGCCGACATCGTCATCGCAACCGCCTTGATCCCCGGCCGCGCCGCGCCCACGCTGATCACCGAAGACATGGTCAAGTCGATGAAGCCCGGCTCGGTGATCGTCGACATTGCGGCCGGCAAGGGCGCGAACGGGCCGGATGGGAAAGCCGGCGGCAACTGCCCCCTCAGCGAGGCCGACAAGACGGTCGTCAAACACGGCGTGACGCTGGTGGGCGAGACCAACCTGGCCTCGCTGGTGGCGGCCGATGCGAGCGCGCTCTATGCCCGCAATGTGCTCGACTTCCTGAAGCTCGTGCTGACCAAGGAAGGCACGTTCCACGTGCCGATGGACGACGACATCGTGGCCGCGTGCCTGATGACCCGCGACGGCGAAGTCCGTCGCAAGACCTGAGCGTTCCGGCGCAGCATTAGGAAAAGAGAACATGGAAGTCGTCTCCCACACCATCACCAACCTCATCATCTTCGTGCTGGCCATCTACGTGGGCTACCACGTGGTCTGGACGGTGACACCCGCTCTGCACACGCCGCTGATGGCGGTGACCAACGCCATCTCGGCCATCGTGATCGTGGGCGCCATGCTCGCGGCGGGCCTGACCGAAGGCGGCATCGGCAAGACCTTCGGCGTGCTGGCCGTGGCCCTTGCAGCGGTCAACGTGTTCGGTGGCTTTCTCGTGACGCGGCGAATGCTTGAAATGTTCAAGAAGAAGGACAAGAAGCCTGTCGTCACGGGCTCGTCCGCCGGCACCGAGGGAGCAGCCAAGTGAGCATGAACCTCGTCACGCTGATGTATTTGATCGCGAGCGTCTGCTTCATCCAGGCGCTCAAGGGATTGAGCCACCCGACCACGTCGATCCGCGGGAACGTGTTCGGCATGACCGGCATGGCGATTGCCGTGGTGACCACCGCGGCGCTGATCTTCAAGCTGGCCGAGCAGGCCGGCCACAACGGGCTGGGCGGCCTGGCCTGGGTCCTGCTGGGCCTGCTGGCCGGCGGCACGCTGGGGGCCGTGATGGCCCAGCGCGTCGAGATGACGAAGATGCCGGAACTGGTGGCCTTCATGCACAGCATGATCGGCCTGGCGGCGGTGTTCATCGCCGTGGCGGCAGTCGCCGAACCGCATGCCTTCGCCATCGTCGCGAAGGCGGGCGACGACATCCCCGGCGGCAACCGGCTCGAGCTGGCGCTGGGCGCGGCCATCGGCGCCATCACCTTCAGCGGCTCGGTGATCGCGTTCGGCAAGCTGAGCGGAAAGTACAAGTTCCGCCTGTTCCAGGGCGCGCCGGTGCAGTTCAAGGGCCAGCACATTCTGAACCTCGTGCTCGGCCTGGCGCTGCTGTTCTTCATCTACGGTTTCGTCACGAGCCAGAGCTGGTTCAGCTTCAACATGCTGCTCGCACTCGCCTTCGTGCTGGGCGTGCTGATCATCATCCCGATCGGCGGGGCCGACATGCCGGTGGTGGTGAGCATGCTCAACAGCTACTCGGGCTGGGCGGCGGCGGGCATCGGCTTCAGCCTGAACAACGCGATGCTGATCATCGCGGGCTCGCTGGTGGGCAGCTCGGGGGCGATCCTGAGCTACATCATGTGCAAGGCGATGAACCGCTCGTTCTTCAACGTGATCCTGGGCGGCTTCGGTGGCGAGGCCACCACGGCCGTTGCCGAAGGCGCGGTGCAGCGGCCGGTGAAGACCGGCAGCGCCGACGACGCCGCCTTCGTGCTCGGCAACGCCGAGACCGTGATCATCGTGCCGGGTTATGGCCTGGCCGTGGCGCGCGCGCAGCATGCGGTGAAGGAGCTGGCCGCCAAGCTCACCGCCAAGGGCGTGAACGTGAAGTACGCCATCCACCCGGTGGCCGGCCGCATGCCGGGCCACATGAACGTGCTGCTCGCAGAAGCCGAGGTGCCGTACGACCAGGTGTTCGAGATGGAAGACATCAACGGCGAGTTCGGCCAGGCCGACGTGGCCATCATCCTCGGCGCGAACGACGTGGTGAACCCGGCCGCGCACATCAAGGGCAGCGCGATCTACGGCATGCCGATCCTGGAGGCCTACAAGGCCAAGACCATCATCGTCAACAAGCGCAGCATGGCAGCGGGCTATGCCGGCCTGGACAACGAACTGTTCTACATGGACAAGACCATGATGGTGTTCGGTGACGCGAAGAAGGTGGTCGAGGACATGGTGAAGGCGATCGACTAGCGCCGCGCGCGGCTTGACGAAGAGCGTGGTCGTGCAGCAGTCTCTCGCGGCTTACCCGTTGGCCCGCCAGGCGCAGGCTGCCCATACCTCGGCGGCGTGTTCCGCAGAGTCGCCCAATCCGTCGCAACGCAAAGTGAGCCCCACAAGCGCTTCAGCTTGAACTGCTGCTCTGAACAGAGCGGTCTTTCCGAGCTACCCCGATAGCACCGTCGCCACCTCTGCCGCCGAGTTCACCCCGAGCTTCGCGTAGGCCCGTGCACGGTGCACTTCAACCGTGCGGACCGACACATGCAGCTCGTCGGCGATGACCTTGTTGAGCTTGCCGGCGGCCACGCGCTGCATGACGTCGCGTTCGCGCTCGGTCAGGCTTTGCAGGCGCGCCTCGCGCTCGGCGGCGCGGGAGTCGCGCTGGTGCATCGTGGCGTCCACCGCCAGCGCCTGCTCGACGCGCACGGCCAGCGCGTTGTCGCTGTACGGCTTCTCGAGGAAGTCGAACGCGCCGTTCTTCAGCGCCTCCACCGCCATCGGAATGTCGCCGTGCCCGCTCAGGAACAGCACCGGGTTGCGCAGGCGCCGCGCCATCAGTTCTTCGTGCACGCGCAGGCCCGACATGGGCTCCATGCGGATGTCGATCAGGAACACGCCGGGCAGCGGCCGGGGCGGGGCGTCGACCGTGGCCAGCAGCGCGGGGCCGGTGGCGTGCGCGCGCACGTCGAGCCCGCGCGACGTGAGCATGAATGCGATGGCGTCGAGTACGGCGGCTTCGTCGTCGAGCAGGTAGACGATGCCTGCGGGCGCAGGGGTGTGGACGATGGCGCCAGTCGTCGTCATGCCGTCTCGGCCTCGAATGCGGCCTGCGCCGTGGGCACCCGGTCCACCGGCAGCGTGAGCGAGAAGCAGGCGCCGCCGCCGGGGGCGTCGCTCGCGTCGAGCGCGCCGTGGTGCGCTTCGAGAATCGAGCGGCAGATCGCCAGGCCCATGCCCATGCCGTCGCGCTTGGTCGAGTAGAACGCGGCGTACAGCGCTTCGACGCGCCGGCCCTGCAGGCCAGGGCCGTTGTCGCGCACGTCGATGCGCACGAAGCGCGGGTCGCTGCTGCGCAGCGTGCGCACCTCGATGCGGCGCTCGCCGGGCTCGGCTTTCAACGCATCGGGCAACGCATTGAGCAACGCCTCGGCCAGCGCATCGGCCGCATTGCGCACGAGGTTGATCACGACCTGCTCGATCAGCACCGCGTCGGCCACCACCGGCGGCAGGTCGGCGGCAAGTTGCAGGTCGACGTGCACGCGCTGGCGTTCCAGCTCGCGCTTGAGCAAGGCCACGCCGCCTTCGACCACGGCGTTCAGCGCGCACGCTTCGAACTGCGGTTCGCGCCGCGTCAGGAACTCGCGGATGCGCTGCACGATGCGCCCGGCGTGCGCGGCCTGCTCGCCCAGGCGCTGCAGTGCGCGCAGCAGCACCGGGTCGGGTGCGGGTTGCCGCTGCATCGAGTTGATGACGCCGGCGTTGTAGCTGCTGATGGCGGTGAGCGGCTGGTTCAGTTCGTGGGCGAGCGTGGAGGCCACTTCTCCGAGCATCGTCAGGCGCGCATGGTGCGTCATGGCGTCGATCTGGTGGCGCTCGCGCTCTTCGGCACGTTTGGTGGCGGTGATGTCGAGGATCGAGCCCATCCAGCCGATCTGGCGGTTGCGTGCATCCACCAGTGGGGCCTCGAAGATCATCACGTCGATGCGCCGCCCGTCGCGGTGCTGCCAGCGCGCCTCGTAACCGCCGCGGGGCGCCGCGCCGGCCATGTTGCGCTGGTGGCGCTGCATCGACTCTTCGGTGTCGTCGGCCGGCCAGTAGGCCATCGGCGGCATGTGGCCCACCAGGTCTTCGGCGCTGTAGCCGACCATGTCGGTCAGCGCGCGGTTCACGTACACGAGCCGGCCTTCGAGGTCGCGCGCGCAGGCCGACCGTCAGCGAGTCTTCCATCGCGCTGCGCCACGCCGCCTCGGTGCGCCAGGCGGCTTCGGCGCGCGACACGTCGCGCACCTGGCGCCGCAGCATCCAGGTGATGGCACCGATCAGCAGCACGAAGCCCGCCACCATGGCGATGGGGAAGTTGCGGTACCACGGCACCACACGGTCGCGCGCGATGAGTTCGAGGTACGAGTCGGCGAAGGTCGGCGCCATGCTGATGCGGTAACTCTGACGGTCTGGCAACTCCTTGCCGCCGGTGGTGGAGGCCGTGACTTCGCCCAGGCTGCTGACGATGCGCACGTCGTACTTGCGCGCGAGCCACCACGACACGTTCTGGCGCAGCATCTCGGTGGGCGAGTAGCGCGCCACCAGTGCACCGCCGCCCGGGACAGTCGCCGCCAGGTGCGCCGACAGGCCCACGCTTTGCGGCACGCTGGCCTCGGCCGCGCCAGGCCGGGGCGCCTGTTCGGGCAGGTGGGCCTGGATGCGGTTCGCGCCGTCGAGCCAGGTCAGGCTGAGCCAGAAGCGGCGCATGCCCTGCGGAACCTCGGGCAGACCGGCGAAGGGGGTTGCGGCGGTCCGCAGCGCACGCTCGGCGCCCAGCCGCTGTGGGAGCGCGCGCAACAGCAGCGCTTCGCGCTCGATGCGCGCGCTCACCTGCGATTCGAGCGACAGCGCGTCCGAGATCAGCTCGAGGCGCTGCAGCTCCAGGTCGGCGCGCTCGTTGGCGCGCAGCCACGCCAGCACCACGGCCACGAACGCGAGCGACAGCAGCAGCGGCAGCGCCCACAGCCCGCGCCGCAGTGCCGGGCGCGGCGGCAGCGCAGGGGCGGGGTGGCGGGGTGACCGGTGCGCCAGGGGGCGGCAAGGCAGGTGCGGGCATGCCGGCGAGTCTAGGTTCGCGCGCCGGCTGCGGCATGGGTCACGGGCCACAAATGTGGAACTCCACAACTACCGGGCGGCAGCGCTGCTCGGCAGAATCGCGCGTCTGGTTCTACCTACACCGTTGGAGACTCAGCCATGCACCAAGCCACATTGCGCAGCCCGCGCCGCCTTGCCCTCGCCGCCATCGCAGCAGCCACCGTCGCCGCCTTCGGGCTGGCCATACCGGCCGCCTTCGCGCAGGCGCCCATCGTCATCAAGTTCAGCCACGTGGTGGCGGCCGACACGCCCAAGGGCAAGGGCGCGCAGCGCTTCAAGGAGCTCGCCGAAGAGCGCACCAAAGGGCGCGTGAAGGTCGAGCTGTTCCCGAACAGCCAGCTCTACAAGGACAAGGAAGAGATGGAGGCGCTGCAGCTCGGCTCGGTGCAGATGCTGGCACCGTCGCTCGCCAAGTTCGCGCCCCTGGGCGTGAAGGAGTTCGAGGTCTTCGACCTGCCCTTCATCTTCAAGGACGCCGCCGCGTTCCGCGCCGTGACCGCCGGCCCGGTCGGCGCCGACCTGCTGAAGAAGCTGGAGCCGAAAGGTGTGCAGGGCCTGGCCTACTGGGACAACGGCTTCCACATCATGAGCGCCAACAAGCCGCTGCATGCGGTGGCCGACTTCAAGGGCCAGAAGATGCGCATCCAGAGCTCGAAGGTGCTCGATGCGCAGATGCGCGCGCTCGGCGCGATCCCGCAGGTCATGGCATTCAGCGAGCTGTACCAGGCGCTGCAGACCGGCGTGGTCGACGGCACCGAAGGCGTGGCCTCGAACTTCTACACCCAGAAGATCTATGAAGTGCAAAAGCACATGACCGTGTCGAACCACGGCCACCTGGCCTATGCCGTGATCGCCAACAAGAAGTTTTGGGACGGGCTGCCGGCCGACATCCGCACCATTCTCGACGGCGCCGTGAAAGACGCCACGACCTACGCCAACGCCATCGCGTCGACCGAGAACGCCACGTCGATGGACCGTATCAAGGCCAGCGGCAAGGTCACGGTCTATACGCTGACGCTGGCCGAGACGAACGAGTGGAAGAAGGCGCTGATGCCGGTGCACAAGGAGATGGAGTCGCGCGTGGGCAAGGACACCATCGCTGCGGTCTACAAGGCGGCGGAGTTCGTGGCGCCGAAGTAAAGAATTGGCAACGGGGAGGCCACCATGTTCATGCGATTCCTGAACCATCTCGAAGAATGGATCATCACGTTCCTGATGGGCTCGGCCACGCTCATCATCTTCTTCGCGGTGATGCACCGCTACCTGTCGGGCATGCCGATTCCGTATCTGCAGGATTGGTTGCCGTCGCTCAACTTCTCGTGGGCGCAAGAGGCCACGATCTACCTGTTCGTGTAGATGGCCAAGTTCGGGGCGGCCTACGGCGTGCGCACCGGCATTCACGTGGGCGTCGATGTGTTCATCAACCGGCTGGCGCCGAAGAACCGCGCCAGGTTCGTGCTTATCGGCCTCGGTGCGGGGGCGCTCTTCACCGGCATGGTGGCCTTGCTGCGCGCGAACTTCGTGTCCGATAACGGCGCGCACTACTTCTTCGCCAGGCTCTTCGGCGCCGACCTCACCGGCATGACCGAAGGCCCGGTGAAGCCCGACCTGGAATGGCCGACCTGGATCATCTACTGCGCCATTCCGCTGGGCTCGTCGCTGATGTGCTTCCGCTTCCTGCAGGTGGCCTGGAACTTCATCCGGACCGGCGAGTTGCCGAAGCACGACCACGGCCATGTCGATGGCCTCGAAGGCGTTGAAGCCGACGCGTTGCAAGGAGCCAAGGCATGAACGGCCTCATCATCTTCGGCCTGCTCGTGGTGCTCATGCTCACGGGCATGCCGATCTCCATCGCGCTCGGCCTGACCGTGATGACCTTCATCTTCGGCTTCACGCAGGTGCCGCTCGAATCGGTGGCGCTCAAGCTGTTCACCGGCATCGAGAAGTTCGAGATCATGGCGATCCCGTTCTTCATTCTCGCGGGCAACTTCCTGACCCACGGGGGCGTGGCCAAACGCATGATCAACTTCGCCAGTTCGCTGGTGGGGCATTGGCATGGCGGGTTGGGCCTGGCTTCGGTGCTGGCCTGCGCGCTGTTCGCAGCACTCTCGGGCTCGTCGCCCGCATGCGTCGTCGCCATCGGCTCGATCATGCTGCCGGCGATGGTGAAGGCCGGCTTCCCGCCGCGCTTCGGCGCCGGCATCATCACCACCTCGGGCGCTTTGGGCATCCTGATCCCGCCGTCGATCGCGATGGTGATGTATTCGGTCTCGACCAACACCTCGCTGTCGGGCCTGTTCCTGGCCGGCGTGGAGCCCGGCATCGCGCTGGCCACCATGCTGGGCACGACGACCTGGTGGCGCGCCCGCAAGAACGACTACCCGCGCATGGCCCGCGCCACGTGGGGCCAGCGGTGGGTGGCGCTGCGCGATTCGTTCTGGGGTTTGCTGCTGATCGTCGTGGTAATGGGCGGCATCTACAGCGGCCTGTTCACGCCCACCGAAGCGGCAGCGATGGCGGCGGTGTATGCCTTCATCGTGGCGGTGTTCGTCTACAAGGACATCAGCCTCAAAGACGTGCCGAAGGTGCTGCTCAGCTCGGCCAACATGAGCGCAATGCTGCTCTACATCATCACGAACAGCGGTGCTGTTCTCGTTCGTGCTGGCCAACGAGCAGATCCCGCAGTACCTGGCCGACTGGCTGGTGAACATGGGCCTGGAGCCGATCGCCTTCCTGCTGGTCGTGAACATCCTGCTGCTGGTGGCGGGCAACTTCATGGAGCCGAGCTCGATCATCCTGATCATGGCGCCGATCCTGTTCCCGGTGGCCATGAAACTGGGCATCGACCCGGTGCACTTCGGCATCCTCATCATCGTGAACATGGAGGTCGGCATGTGCCACCCCCCCGGTCGGCCTGAACCTTTATGTGGCCTCGGGCATCACGAAGATGGGCATCAGCGAACTCACGGTCGCAGTGTGGCCGTGGCTGTTGACGATGCTGGTGTTCCTGGTGATCGTCACGTACTGGCCCGGCCTGTCGCTGTGGCTGCCGCACCTGCTGTTGAAGTAGCGGCAAACGGCAAACGGCAAGCGGTGGACAGCGGGGTCCGCCCCGGCACGCGCCGGGCCCCGGCGCTCACTGCAAGGCCAGTGCCACCGCGTCCGCCAGCGCCAGCCGCGCGCCTTGCGCCCACAGCAGCTCGATGCGCGCCGCGTCGTGCCGGGCCTCGCCGAGCACGCGTGCGGCCAGGCGCCGCACCCGGCGCATGTCGTGCCGGTCGGCCGCCGTCAGCTGTCCGAAGTTCGCCAGCCAGAAGGCCTCAGCGAAGCCTGCCATGAGTAACGCATGCTCGGCGCGGCGCACGTGCGCCAGTGCGCGCGGCATGTTCCACAGCACGTAGGCCATCTCGTGCAGGGCCAGGCTGTCCCACGACAGCCGCGCGCCATCCCGAAACACCGCCACGGCCTCGGGCCAGCGCCGCAGACCCGACAGCGCGTTGCCACGCACGTTGAGTGCCTGGTTCACGCGGTGCCAGTCGTGCAGCGCGCGTGCGCCGGGCTCGAACTCGTCCAGCCGGGCCAGGGTTTCCAGGTTGCGCCCGACCTGCTGCGCACACACCGCCAGGTTGTAGCGACCGCTGTTGATGGCGTGCTGATTGCCGCCCTGGGCCCACACCGCGAGCGCCCGGGTGTGCAGTGCCTCTGCCTCGGCATGGCGCTGGTGGTGGTTGGCGATGAAGGCGCGCATGCCGAGCAGGCTGCCTTGAAGGTACAGGTCGCCTGCCGCCAGCGCCAGCGGCTCGGCTTCGTCGAGCAGCGCCAGCGGGCGGGTCGCCTTCCGCGAGGTGCGCCACAGCACCCGCGCGCAGGCATGCAGCGCGCGGGCGCGCAACGCCGGGTCGGCGGGCGCGCTCGCCAGGCCGCGCTCGACATGCGCGACCGCGTCGTCGCGCTGCCCCGCCACGAACAGCATCGGCCCGAGCAACGAGTGGCCGCGGCTGCGCAGGACAGGGTCGGCGCATTGCGCCACGGCTTCTTCCAGGGCGGCCAGGCCGTTCGCAGGCAGTTCCACGTCTTCCAGCACGCGCCGCAGCGGCAACAGCATGGCGATGGCGTCATGGGGCGCCCCGTCGGCCACGGCGCTGGCCAGTGCGGCCAGCAGGTTCGGCTGTTCGGCGCGCACCTCGGCCAGCGCGGGTGTGGCGGGCAGCGCCTGCGCCCAGGCCGTGAGCCAGGTGCGGTGCCGTGCGCGCAGGGCCGGTGCAGCGCCGGCCGGCAGCTGCATGGCGGCGTACTCGCGCACCGGCTCGAAGGTGACGTAGCGCGTGCCGCCGCCGGCCGGCGTGTACGCCACGCTGGCGCGCAGCAGCGAGTGCGACACCAGCTCGTCCAGACCGATGCTGACGTGGAGCGCCGGATCGCCGCACACCGCCTGCGCGGCCGCGGCCGTGAAGCCACCGTGGAATACCGTCAGCGCGGCCAGCAGTTGCGCCTGTGCCGGTGCGAGCAGGCGCCAGCTCCATTCGATCACGCCCAGCATCGTGGCGTGGCGCAGGTCGCTGCCACTGCGCGGGCCGCTGCGTTGCAGCAGCGCCAGCGCCGGCGCGCCCGGCGCCGCATGGGCGCCGCGGAGCAGCAGCACCATGTCGGCCGGCACGATGCTGCGCACGCGTGCCGCAGCCAACTCGATGGCCAACGGCATGCCTTCGAGCAGGTGCGCGAGCGCGATGACCGAAGCGATGTTGCCGGCGTCGAGCTGGAAGGCCGAGCGCACCGCGCGTGCCCGGTCCACGAACAACGCCACGGCGGGGTTGAGGGCGACCTCGATGAGCGGCAGGCCGGTGCGGGGCAACTCGAGCGGCTGGATCGCCACTTCGCGCTCGCCGTCGAGCCCGAGCACGCGACGCGAGGTGACGAGCAGGTGCAGCCCCGGGATGCGCGATGCAAGCTGCGCCACCACGTCTTCGGCGTGGCTCGCGAGCTGCTCGAAGTTGTCGAGCACGAGCAGCGCGCGCCGGCCGCCGAGTGCGGCCACCAGCGGCTCGAACGGGTCGCTGCCCGGCTGGCGCAGGTGCAGGCTGGCCAGCAGGGCGTCGAGCATTTGCGCGCGGGTGCTGCAGTTGGCCAGCGGCACGAAGGCCACGAAGTCGAAGCGACCCGAGGCCGGCGCGCCCGGTGCACCACCTGCACCACTTGCACCGCCTGCGCCGCCTGCACCGACCGCATCCGCCAGCTCGACCGCGAGCCGCGTCTTGCCACTGCCACCCGGGCCCAGCAAGGTCACGAGCCGGTGCGCCAGCACCTCGGCGCGCAGGCGGGCGCGTTCGGTGTCACGGCCGAAGAAGCGCGTCAGGTAGACGGGCAAGGTGCCGCGGCCCACATCGACAGGCTCGCGCCAAGCGGTGCCTGCAGGTGGGCTGCCGAACCCCCTCTGCACGCCCGGGGCGCCCAGCGCGCCCGGCACGCTCGCCGCCACACCGGCAGCACAGGCGCGGTCGAACAAGGCCGCGAGGCGGCTGCGTTCGGCCTGCACCCAGTCGTCGTAGAACCCGGGCAGCAACTCGCCGGTGTAGAGCGAAACGGCCCGTGCAGGCTGGCCATCGCGCACGCTGTGCTCGAACGCCTGCACGTCGCAGTCGATGGCGCCGGGCACCACGCGCAGGCTCAGCCGGTCGGCCAGCACCACCGGCGCCGGGTGCGGCCCCGACGCGCCGAGCGGCGAGGCCGGCTCCAGCCATTGGCGCAGCGTGAACAGCGACTGGCGCAGGCGGTTGCGGCCCACGTCGAGCGCCACGCCAGGCCAGATCAGGTCGATCAGCTCTTCGCGCGCATGGCTGCGCTGCGGGAAGAGTGCCAGCCGTGCCAGCAGTGTGCCGACACTGCGGCTGCTGAAGTTGGTGAGCGTCACGTCGCCGCGCTGCGCCCTCAAGCCGCCGAGCAACTGCACGCGCCACGCGCCGCCCGGCGGCGCGGAGTCGGGCGCTGTCTCGGGCGCGGATTGGGGCGCTGAATCAGGCGCAATCTCGGGCGACGGGTGCGGGTGCGGGTGCGGGTGCATGGAGCAGGGTGGCCGTGGCGCGTTGCCACGCCGAATGGTACGGCGGCGCGGCGCAAGGGGTCACGGCACGGGTGCCATCCAGGCAGGGGGGCCGCGCAGCCGTTCACGCCATCGGCGACGGCACCTGAAGCTGTTCGCTGCACGCGATGATCTCCAGCCGCAGCCCCGGCTCGACCGGTATGCCGTGCGCCAGCCGCTCGCGCTGCACCGCGAGTTCGGGGTCGCCGGGCATCCTCGGCGCGCCGGGCTCGGCGGCGAGCGCGCGTGCCATCTGCTCGACGATGCCTGCGAACGCCGGCCCGCCCGCAAAGCGCATCGGGTCGAGCGCGATCATGAACGCGCCGATGTGCCGGGGGCGCGTCAGCTCGGCATACATCGGGCCGATCTGCGGGCCCCACAGGTTGCCGTGCAACGGCCCGCAGAGCAGCTCGACGACGAGTGCAAGGCCATACCCCTTGTGGCCGTAGTCGAGCCCGCCCAGCGGGCGCAAGGCGGCGGCGTCGGTGGCCGACTGCGTGGGTGCGCCTTGCGCATCCACCGCCACGTCCGGTGGCAGGCCGATGCCTTCACGCCGCGCGTTCATCACCCTGTTCCAGGGGATCGAGGTCGTGGCCATGTCCAGGCAGACCGGCTCCGCACTGCCGTTGCCCCCATCACCCCGCGGGAACGCCACCGAGATCGGGTTCGTGCCGAGGAACGGCACGTGGCCGCCGTGCGGTGCGGCGATGCGGTCGGCGTGCGTGAACGCCATGCCGATCAGGCCCGCGCGCGCCGCCACGCGGCTGTACAGGCCGACCGCGCCGCAATGCGACGAGTCGGCCACGCCCACCGCAGCAACGCCGCTGGTGCGCGCCATCGCCATTGCCTCGTGCATGGCGCGCATCGCGACCACGATGCCCAGGCCCTGGTCGCCCGCCACCTGCGCGGTGGCGGCGCCGGTGGTGGTGACGGTGATGTTCGGCGCGGGCTTGATCGAGCCGTGGCGAATGCGGGCGAGGTAGTGCGGCAGGCGCGCGATGCCGTGCGAATCGATGCCCCACAGGCTCGTCTGCACCAGGCTCTCGGCCACGCACTGGGCGTCGGCCTCGGGCACGCCGGCCTTCATCAGGCAGGCG
>Ga0123336_10001925_pt1 | contig 18469 bp, 20 predicted proteins | sample SSSSmetaG_FD_96466 | JGI IMG/M metagenome (GOLD analysis project Ga0123336, IMG submission 96466) | Glacier valley bacterial and archeal communities from Borup Fiord, Nunavut, Canada, to study Microbial Dark Matter (Phase II) - ​SSSS metaG | ecosystem: Environmental > Aquatic > Freshwater > Ice... | reverse complement strand
GTTGCCGGCGGCAGCAGATCATCTCATGACTTAGTGGGCCACTTGGGACGGATCGATCCGGAGACCCCCCGACCGACCACAAGGGGAATAGAAACATAAAGCCAAAGAACACGATCTGCCTCTGGTTCGACAGGGACGCGCCGGGTGCAATTTGCGGCGCGCCGACCGTGGGAAACGTGCAGCGCGGTACGGCCAAGACGTAACTTACTGGCGTGCTTCGCTGGAAAGAACAAGCGGTTGTCCGATAACCCATCCCGCGTCGTCACTGGCAAAGAAAACAACAGCCGTTGCAATGTCATTCGGTTGACCAATCCGCTCCAACCGCGTTGACTTTTCAATTTGATTCCGCCATTCGCTTTCCGCGAACCCGGCGGTATGCAGTCCTTCGGTTTCCACTAAGCCGGGGTTGAGTGAGTTCACCCTTATCTTCTTAGCTCTAATTCCGTGGAAAGCGAAACGGAAATTGCACCCATCGCGGCCTTTGTCGCGCTGTACACCGACCCGGTTTCGACAGGCATCGGCTCCACCGGAGACCCGATGTTGATAATGGAACCACCGTTCGGCCCGATGTGTTTTCCTGCTTCCTGCGTGATAAGCAACACGTTTAGAAAGTTCAAGTAAACTGTCTGTGGAACTGATCCGCCGTAACTGCTTTAAGCGGCGAAAAGACGGATGATGTCTTCCTGCTTCAAAAAATCGCCTTGCATTACGATTGTCTTGCCGCGCTTAGCTGTGATGCGGCTAACTACTTCATCCGCACCCTTCTTACTGATTGCACAGTTGACAATCACTTCGCACCCTCTGCCGCCAGGTGTTCCCTTATGAAGGCGCCTATTTCTTTGGACGCGCCAATTACTACCGCTATTTTACCGGTTGACTTACTTTTTCAGTACCAGATGAGTAACTCGCCCATAAGCTTTATGCCGCGCACTCTCCACGGCCTAACTTGAGTGAAAACGCGGATTCATCGCCCCAATCGTTATAGATTTCAGGAAACAGTTCCGGCGGCTTCGCCAGGTCCGCGGTCATCTCTTTAAAGAACGCCACTTTCTGGCGCGTCACATAGGCGCGGAACGATTCTTCCGGCAGCCGATTTTCCTGATAATGATCCAGAACGCGTTCAACGGCGGTGGGAGCAAGCCGCGCGGGGACACTTTGGATGGCATACCCAAATTCTCTTGCACTGCCGCCAAGCACCATCAGATAGTACGGAATTTCGCGGCCTTCAATCTTGCGCGCGTTGCCATAGAAGCCGAAATCGGCAGTCCAGTGCTGGCCACAGGAGTTGGGGCAGCCGCTAATTTTCACGGTCAGTTTGCGCGCTTCAGGAGAAGTATACTTGCGCACGGTCTGCTGAATCGCGGCACCCAGGTTCATGGATTTTGTTAGCGCCAGATTGCAGGAATAAGCGCCAGGGCACGTCACCACGTCGTCAATCTGGTGCGCTCCCGGTTCACCTAGCCCCGCAGCGGCAAGCGCGGCATACACGCGCGGCAAACTGGCCAGCGGAATATAACCGAGCAGCAGATTTTGATCCACTGTAATACGAATGAGGCCATCGCCCGCATCCGCTGCCAGCATGGAGAGTGCGCGCATCTGTGCGCTGGTCAGGTTGCCCTGATCGACGGTGACAGTTGCCATGGCATAGCCAGTTTCCCGCTGCTCTTCCACATTAGTTTCGAGCCAGCGATCCAGTTCCGCGGTTCCTGAAGATTGGTTTACAATTGGCAGCAAAGCGCCTTGCCCAAGCGCAGGCGGAGTGGAGCGATACCCGCCGAAACCTTCCGGCACCGTTTCCGGCATCGGAATTCCACCATTGATCAGGATGTCCTGATACTCTTTTTCGATCGTCTCCTGAAGCCAGACGAAACCCCGTTCGCGCATCACAAATTTCAGGCGCGCTTTGTTGCGATTCTTGCGATTGCCGTACTCGTTGAAAACGCGCAATACAGCTTCCGTACGGTGCACCAACATGTCTTCGGGCAGAAACTCATCAAGGACCGCTGCCTCAACGGGCATGGGCCCTAAACCACCGGCAACCACGACATGAAAGCCGCGTTTGCCCTCGCGAACCACAGCCTGGAAGCCAAGATCGTGAATGCCCAGCAACATATCGTCTTCAGGGCAGCCGTTGAATGCAATCTTGAACTTGCGTGGCATGCTGTCTGTAAGATTCTGCCGTAGAAACGCGAAAGCCAGCTTCTGCGCGTAAGGCCGCACGTCAAAGATTTCATGCCTGCTCAGCCCGGCCTTCGGGGAGGCAGTAATGTTACGCACCGTGTTGAAGCATGCTTCACGTGTGGTCATGCCGGAATCAGCCAGCATATGCATCATGTCCGCAACCTGCGCCAGGGGAACAAAGTGATACTGCATGTTCTGGCGGGTTGTGATATGGCCTTTACCGCCCGCGAAACGGTCTGAAATATTGGCCAACTGCTCCATCTGGCCAGCAGTGACTACTCCTGCCGGAAACTTAGTCCGCACCATTTGAACGCCAGGCTGCCGTTGGCCATAAATGCCGTGACGCAGGCGGAAACCGCGAAACTCATCCTCGGTAACCGTTCCGGAAAGATACTCGTTCGCTCTCACGCGAAAGCGCTCGATCTCCTCCCGGACTATCTTGTCGTAATCTGCTTCAAACTGGTCTCGGCTCGGCATTGTGTACTATCCCTATCGTGACACACTTGTATGTCAATCGACCGGGATACTGGTGCCGTGCGTCTTCCCGGTGCTCATCTTCTGAATCCTGGCATCCAGCAAGTGGCGAATTCCCTTCAGAAACTCAACCTGCGACGCTTTGAAATGCTCAAGCGCGTCCGTGGGAAGCACTGATTTTGCTATCGCCGCTGCCATTGCCGATAACTGGGGAACTACTCCGCAAAAAAAACATTGGCCTTGCGCTTTTTCGTCCATTTTAAGTCTCCTTCATCTCTATGGTCAGCATCTGGTTTTCCAGCTTGGCCTTTCCGGGCGACAATGCCGCCATGGATACCGGCAATCCGATATGGCGGCGTAAAGTTCCAATCTGTACCACCAGTTCATCGCCCTTCTTAAATAATCCCACGTCGCCCTTCACCGCGAACGGCAGCTTTACGCGGACCTCATTCTTCCCGTCTTCTTTATGAAACGAGTACGGCGCCTCAGTACGGGTGACCAGCGAAGGATCTTCGCCCGGCTGGTACAGGTGCCGCCCCAGCTCTGAAAGACCCTCCATGCCGATCACTTCGTGCATGAAAAGCGGGATGCGGCGAACTTCCACCGGCGAGAAAAATTCATCGATTTCCTGCAGCACCTTCGCCTGCGAAGCACGCCACTCCGCAAACCAGACGTCCTGTACCGATTCCGGCAGAACGCGATTCACCAGAATGGCATCCACCGTGAGCCCGTGAAGCGAAAAATAGACAAACGCGCGCTGAGTTTCTTTCAGCACCATCTTTTCCGCATTCGTCACCAGACGAACGCTGGTCACTTTCGGGTCTTCCATCAGCTCCGCGATTCCTTCAACGCGTCCCGCCAAAGCCTTCAAGTTGTCAAAATAACTCTCAGCGGGCATTTCAAGGGGACCCATGCGATTCGCCAGAGGCCGGATGGCTTTGACCAGTTTGCGCTGCCACGGGAAAATATGCTTCATATACCAATCGAGCGTGGTGGGCATGCTGATAAAACGCAGCGATTCCGCCGTGGGAGCGCAATCCAGCACAATCACGTCGTATTCGTTCGACCGCCGGTGCTGGTTGATGTACATCATGGCGCTCAGTTCTTCCATGCCGGGCAGAATCGCCAGCTCTTCCGCCTCCACACCAGAGAGGCCGGATGTGCGCAGAACGCTGGCCAGATACAGCGAAATTTCCAGCCAGTGCCGCTTGATTTCCACCTGAATGTTTACTTCGTGGATGGAAAGATTAGGGCTGATCACGACCGGGTCGCCAGTCGATCCGTGGAAGAGGCTGCCTTCGAGATTAAAGGAATCACCCAGGCTATGCGCGGGATCGACACTCATAATGAGCGTGCGGTAGCCCAGGCGCGAGAGATGAAGCCCGGTCGCCGCCGCCAAACTGGTTTTTCCCACTCCGCCTTTACCGCTGAACAGAAGAATGCGCATGAAGAGTTCTTTACATTAATGATGCACAGGGTTTACACGTGTCGGACACAAAAATTGTAGACTGAAATCGCGAGGAGATTTTGGCGATGCGAAGACTCACAGTAATGGCGTTGGCGGGAACGATGGCAATTTCGATGTCGGCTTTCGGCGCGGACGGCGATGTAGCCAAGGGCAAGGAAGTGTTTGAGCAATGCAGTGTGTGCCACAACGCGGATAGCGCGGAAAAGAAAATGGGCCCCGGCCTGAAGGGCGAGTTCAAGAAGGAAAAGATGGTGAACGGCAAAGCTCCCACGGAAGCGAATGTGCGGACATTGATTAACGCCGGAGGCAATGGCATGCCCGCTTATAACGACATGCTGACCGACGCGGAAAAGAACGATTTGATCGCGTATCTGAAAACCATTTAACGCTTCCCGTTAGGCCCGCTGCTGCTTCGGTGTCTCGCCGACGCAGCAGCGGTATATTTACGCGAAAGCATCTCTCATTACATCCAGGCTTTTCTGCACGGCAGTATCCGGCGCTTCCCTGCCCTCCATTTCTAAAGACACATACCCCCCAAACTTTGCCGCACGCAGTATCCCGGCAACTCGTTTGTAATCCAGCTTAAGCGTGTAATATTCGCCACCGCCGAAATATGTCTTGAAATGCACGATTGCGGCGCGGGGTGCCAGCTTTTCGATTTCAGGATACGGATCCCCGGGGAAGTTTCCGATATCGAGATTGATGCCGAGCCAGGGAGAGTTCACTCCATCCACGATCCGCAGCAAATTGTCCGTCTTCATCGTCATGCCCCAGTGGTTTTCAAGCATCAACATGACACCGGCCTTTTCCGCCGCGGGTATGCAGGCGCGAATAGAATCGATGCACCACTGAATCGCGTCCTGTTCCGTATATCCCGGAATTGGGGGTTCGTCGCCTTTGACTTTCATCAGGTCGTCGAATAACCGGATGGTTCGCCAGCGGCCTGAGTTGATGCGTACCGCCGGGCACCCAAGCTTGACTGCCAAATCGATTCCGTATTGTGTCTGGCGGATTGCCTGGCCGCGTTCGTCGGCCCAGGGTGAGACGAAATCCTGATGGATGGAAAACATCACCAGAGATAGCCCCCGAAGCAAAGCGGCGCGCTTAATCCGGTTCAATGTTTCAGGCGATTCATCGGTCATCTGCCGGTGCAGAACTTCAACTCCGTCAAACCCCAGTCGTGATGCGTGTTCAATGACTCTCTCGATTGAGTAGCGCTCGCCTTTGAAATGCCAGTACGAATAGCTGGAAACCGAAAAACGCGGCACCGCGGGCGTAACCGGCGCGCGTTGGGCAAAAGCACTGCCGGCCGTGAGTGCCGCCGCACCACCCAGGAAGTTACGGCGGAGAATTGAGGGAATTTGGGAGTCCATTAACTCACCATTGTGCCCTGCTGCGAAACGGGACGGGGGCCGCCCTCGCAATTTTCTTATATTTCTGTCGTAACAGACATAAGGGTATCGCAAGCTTGAGTGCTTCCTCCAGCAAGTTCATCCTCCACTGGGGAGACTTGGGTACCCGGTGGGGATTAAATTAAGACCGTGGCTCAAATCCATGCCCTGCTTACGTATCGGCAGAGCCGCTGCATGCCAAACGAATCGCGGGCCTTTTGAACATTGCGCGATCTAACGTAAGTTCCAGCCTGCGGGAGTTGCAGGGCTGGGAAACCGGCGAGACCACTTCGAATCGCTGAAAGACATGTGGGAGATGTTTCAGATCATCCTCAATGAACGCAAGCGGCGGGCAATCGATCCAACGCTCGCGATCTTGCGGCAATGCGCTGCCGAACCTGTCAGCACCAGCGCCGCGGAGCAGTATGCCCACAAGCGGATCAAAGCGATGCTGGTTTTTTTTGAAGAAACCACATTCCTTTACGAAGAAGTCAGACGGATGCCGGTAAGCGCATTGCGCCAGATTCTGCGGCTGAAAACACAGGTGAAGCGGCTGATCTCCGGCGGCGCCGCAGAACAAGAAGCCATCTGTGCGAATTCTCATTTCCGTCTTCAAAGGCCGTATTCAGCCCACAGTCTATCGGTGCCGCTGGTGGGATTACATCATTCACCGCATCCATATGCGTGTTTTGGAGCAAATCAAGGGCGTCGTGGAACGCAAAGCCTAGCTGCCAGGCGAGTGAGTCAGAGACGTCAATTGAACGCTGTCTTCGGTAAAGTTTGAAGGGTGCAGCCAGCGCTCGAATTCAATCTTGCGGCTCGGCCATTCCGTATCCAGCATGCTGAACCAGGCGGTGTCGCGATTTCGTCCTTTCACAATCATGTGCTGGCGAAAGACGCCTTCGAAGGTAAAGCCTAACCGGCGCGCGGCCTTGCGCGATGGAATATTCAGCGCGTTGCACTTCCACTCATAACGGCGGTAACCCATTTCTTCGAAAGCGTGGCGAGCCATCAGGTACATCGCCTCGGTTGCGGCGGTGCTGCGTTGCAGACCCGCAGTGTACAGAATGTGGCCCACCTCAATTACGCGGTGTTCCGGCTCGTTCCGCAAGTAGGCTGCCATGCCCGTAGCTTCACCGTTTACAAGCAGCGCGAAAAATTTGGGGTCCTTCGATTGAGACTTGAGTTCTATCGAATCCGTGAAAGCGCTTTCGTTGTCATACGGCCCTTCGGCGAGATAATCCCAGAGGTGATCTTCCAGATGCGGCCAAATTGCAGCGGCGTGCCGCGCCTCAAGCGGCTCCACCATTACGTAACGCCCCGTCATTTTTTAAGCGCTGCAAGAATCAAGTCGGTATCGTAGACACAACCGCCCCATGTTCCGCCGCTTACGTTCTGAAGCGCCGCCCAAAGTTTCGTGTCTTCCGGAAGCCTCGGGTCAGGAGCCATGCCTTCACGCATGGGCCGTTCAGCCAGAATTCTCGTCCCTTCTTCGGCGGTGAACTCGCGGCCCTTTTCGCCCACCAGATTCACTGAACCTTCCAGATTGTTACGGTCGATAATAATCTCAATCAGGTCGCCTTCCTGAATCTTGCCGCAAGGGCCACCTGCCAGTGCTTCAGGCGTAACATGCCCGATGCACGCCCCCGTGCTGACTCCGCTGAACCGCGCATCGGTAAGCAGTGCGATGTGCTTCCCAAACGAAAGGTGCTTCAGTGCGGAAGTCACTTGATAAAGTTCTTCCATGCCGGATCCCATCGGTCCGCGGCAGATGAGCACAATGATCTCGCCGGGCTTCGGTTGATCGGGGCCGTGGCCCTTGATTGCCGCTACCACGGCGGTCTCGGAATGGAACACGCGGGCGGGCCCGCGCTTGCGATAAACGCCATCGCTATCGACAACGCTCGGGTCAATGGAGGTGCTCTTGATTACTGAGCCGCCTGGTGCCAGGTTGCCGTGCGGGAACGTTACCGTGGAAGTAAGGCCGCGGGATTTTGCGGTATCGGGGTCCATGATCACGTCATTGGGATCAATCCCGTCCATCTCTTGAAGCCGCTTGCGAAGTTCGTACCGGCGTTCCGATTGCTCCCACCAATCGAGCATGGTGCCTAGCGTCTCGCCCGTGATGGTGCGGGCATCCGTTTCCAGCAGCCCGGCCCGGCGCAGATGCAACATCACTTCAGGAACGGCACCAGCGAGAAAAACCTGAACCGTAGGGAAAGATCGAGGGCCATTCGGAAGAGCATCCACGATTCGAGGAATACGCCGATTCGTGTGCGCCCAATCCTGTGAAGTGGGGCGGCGCAGTTTAGCAGCGTGAGCCACGGCGGGCAGGTGCAGGATGAGATTAGTGGAGCCACCAAAAGCCGCGTGCACCATCATGGCGTTGCGTATAGAAGCGTCCGTAATGATGTCGCGCATCACGGTTCCTTTCGCCACCATCGCCAGCACGGCGCGTGCGGAACGGCGTGCCATATCGAGCCAGATAGGTTGGCCCGAAGGCGCGAGCGCCGCATGGGTCAACGTGATGCCGAGCGCTTCCGCTACCACCTGCGATGTCGCCGCGGTCCCCAGAAACTGGCACCCGCCGCCGGGGCTCGCACACGCGCGGCACATGTTTTCAGCGGCATCTTCCAGGGTGACTTCGCCATGAGCGAAACGGGCACCGACGGATTGAACGCGCCCGGCATCCTCACCTTGATCGGAAAGCAGCGTAACGCCGCCCGGAATCAAAACACTGGGCAGATCGTGCGTGCCGGCCAGCGCGAGCATCATCGCGGGCAGCCCTTTGTCGCAGGTCGCCACACCCAGCACAGCAGAACGCGTAGGCAACGAACGAATTTGGCGGCGGAATACAATCGCCGCGTCGTTCCGGAAAGGCAGGCTATCGAACATGCCGACTGTGCCCTGCGTGCGGCCGTCGCACGGGTCAGTACAATATGCGGCGAACGGAATACAATCGCGGCTGGAAATCTCTTCGGCAGCGGCCTGCATCAGCAAGCCAACTTCCCAGTGCCCTGTGTGGTACCCGAGCGCGACGGGCGTGCCGTCTTCGCGGCGAATGCCGCCATGCGTGCTCAGAATCAAAACTTCTTTGCCGCCCAGCTTAGCGGGGTTCCAGCCCATGCCTGCGTTCTGGGTCCATCCGAATAGATCGCCCGAAGGAAGTTGCAGCAGCATCTCAGCTGTAATGGGCGCGGAACCTTGCGGGCCATGCGCATGCGAATTCACCGCATAGAGAGAAGAATTGTTGGAATCTAAAATTTCTGAAAGCGTGGGAGGCACTTGGTCTAGTTTAGCGGGACGGCCCCCGATAAACCACGCCGGTGCCATCATGAAACTGTTGACCAACGGCTGGCTGCTCCTCCTCCTTCCCGGGCTCATCTGGGGCGCATCCTTCCTGTTCATGGCCGAGGGCCTGCGCGCTATCGGACCCAGCGGCGTCTGCTTCGTGCGAATCTGTATCGGCTTTGCGACGCTCGCCTGTTTCCCCTCCGCGCGAAAGCCGGTCGCACGCGCCCATTGGGCTTCCGTGGCATGGTTGGGCTTGGTCTGGTTCGCTTTTCCGCTCAGCATGTTTCCGTTCGCCGAAGAGCGGGTTTCCTCCGCGTTGACAGGCATGTTGAACGGTGCCAACCCATTGTTTGCCACCCTCATCGCCTCCTACATCATTCGGCGCGCGCCCTCACGAAGCGTTGCCGTCGGTCTCGCCGTCGGTCTCGCCGGAATCGTCCTAATGGCCTTGCCCGCTATGAATCAAGGGCAAAGCAGTGCCGTGGGGATCGCGATGATTTTAGCCGCTTTGGTCTCCTACGGATTCGCGATAAACATCGCGCGGTCTCTGCAACAGGAATACGGCGCAATTCCGGTTATCTGGCGCGCACAGGGGGTCGCACTGGTGTTGACGGCGCCGTTGGGAATACCGGATTTGCTGTCCGCCCATTGGTCCCTATGGCCGCTGCTCTCGCTCGTCGCGCTAGGCGTGTTTGGAACCGCGGTCGCGAATGTCTTGATCGCCAAAGCAGCCGGCCGCTTTGGCGCGGCTCGGGCGTCCGGCTCCACGTTCCTTATCCCTGTCGTTGCAATAGTCCTCGGTGTCGCGGTGCGTCATGAGCAGGTGGCGCCGCTAGCCGTCGCGGGCTGCTTTGTTTGCCTGACGGGAGCTTGGCTTATGAAACGTGCCAGTTCCCATTAGGCACCCGGGCACTTCGCTCAGTTCTTCGATATCGGGTATCCCTGCCATACGTATTCCAGCGCCTCTGGCAGAGTTTGTTGTTTCACCGTCCGGTCCGTATGCCCGGCATTCCTCGCGAACACAAATTGGTAGTGGTAACCCTTGGCGGCCAGAACCTTAGCCATATTTTCGTTCGCAAGCACCCAGTCATGCATGTTGTCGCGCATGATGTTCGGATTGTAGTTGTCCCGGTCACCCACCTCCATCCACAGGCGTATCGGCTTCACCGGGCTGTTCGGAATCAGGCGCTCATGGAACTCCCACGCCCCATGCGGAACCTTGGGGTCCCAAGGCCACTGCTGGTTTACATAAGTGCCAGAGTAAGTCAGAACGCGATGATATAGCTCCGGGTGGTACCACGCCATAATCAAGGCAGCCGACCCACCGGAGCTGCCCCCCATCGTCGCCCGTCCCTCCGGATCTTTTGTTAATTTCACTTTGTACTGCTTCTCCACCATAGGCAGCACCTCCTTCTCGACAAACTCGGCGTACAACCCCGACATGGTGTCATACTCCAATCCGCGCTGGCTTCCCTGTGCATCGCCCGAGCCATTACTGATAGAGATACCAATCATCACCGGCACCCGCTTCTGAGCAATTAGATTGTCAAGCGCCGTGAATAATGCTTTGTCCGGTCCGTCAGCCCCCACAATAAACGGAGCAGCCGTGCCCGGGACATACTGCTTAGGAACATAGACACTCACCCGCCGCGTGTAAGGTGTGGGGTGGCTTGTGGAGACCAGCAGTTTGGAGGGTTCAGCGGCGTCCGGCGTGCCAAACGTGCCTTGGTCGCGCGCGATGCCCGGGTAGACTTTGCTGTCGGTGGATTCCATGGTGAAAGTAGAAACTGTCCCCTGCGGCACGCCTTCCTGCACCGTCATCTCCGGCGCGGGGTTATGCGTCGGCCCAAGAATGAAGTTGCCGTCCTCCTTTGGCGAAGGGTTTGCGCCATCCGGCAACTCCTTCGCGGTGACATAACCTGGAGTGTGCGCGTCACGGGTAGGAGGAACGGGTCGCGGCGGCCGCGGAGCGGGAGCGGGGGTAGCCACCGGAGCTTGCGCCATAGCGGGATGAAAACTAGCCATTAACAGTATCGGGAACGCGATGCGAGAAAGACAAAACATTATGGGTCCTTTTAAGTTAGTAAGTAAAATGTGGCGTTACTGTCTGGCGAGAGGGTATCCCAGCCACACGTATTCCAATGCTTCGGGCAAAGTTTGTTGTTTCACTGTACGGTCGGTGTGCCCGGCATTGCGCGCGAACACAAACTGGTAATGGTAGCCCTTGGCCGCCAACACCTTCGCCATGTTCTCGTTCGCAACCACCCAATCGTGATAAGTATCGAAAGTGCTGTAGTTATCGCGGTCGCTCACCTCCATCCAGAGGCGTATCGGCTTTACCGGACTGTTTAGAATCAAATGTTCGTGAAACTCCCAGGCACCATGCGGAAGCTTCGGATCCACCGGCCATTGCTGATTAACATAAGTCCCTGAGTAAGTCAGAACGCGATGATACAGCTCCGGGTGGTACCACGCCATGATCAACGCGGCCGAACCGCCCGAACTGCCGCCCATAGTCGCCCGGGCTTCGGGATCTTTGGTTAACTTCACGTTGTATTGCTTTTCCACCAATGGCAAAACTTCCTGTTCGACAAACTCGGCGTACCGTCCCGACATCGTGTCGTATTCCAGCCCGCGTTCGCTTGCCTGCCCGTCGCCCGAACCGTTTCCGATCGATATCGCAATCATGACCGGCAGCCGCTTCTGTGCAATCAGATTATCGAGTGCCGTGAACAGCGCCTTGTCGGGTCCGTCCGCGCCTACGATAAATGGCGCGGTTGTACCGGCAACATACTGTTTGGGAACATATACGGCCACCTTGCGCGTGTACGCGGCAGGATGGCTTGTCGGTGCAAAATTTCGCGCGGGGTCCGGTGGCCCGGCCTGGCCCGCGGGGTTCGCGTCTCTGGCAATCCCGGGATAGAACTTACTATTGGCAGATTCCATCGTGAAGTTATAAACCGTTCCTTGCGGCACTCCTCCCTGCACGGTCATGTCGGGCGCGGGGTTGTGCGTGGGCCCAATAATGAAATTCCCGTCTACATTTGCAGGAGCGTTGGCCCCATCGGGCAACTCTTTCGCCGCAACATAACCGGCGGTACTCGGGTCACGCGTCGGGGCGGGCGGCCGGGGCGCGCGGGCCGCCGGTGTCGCGACAGGGGTCGTGCTAAGTGTCGCGGGCGGTGCTTGCGCCATAGCCGGACCCGCGCCCGCTATCAAACCGATCAGGAACGTAATACGGAGATGAGACATGAAAGCAATCCTTAGTAAGCGTCCAGCCAAAACAACTGGGTAAAATCTTATCTCAACCGGGTGCCTTCCTCGTTCATACCGGTTCACGCCCGGCCCACAAATTCGCGTCTTTCTGTCGACACCTTCACGCGCTCCCCTTCCTTGATGAACAACGGAACGCGAATCTCCAAACCGGTTTCAAGCCGGGCCGCTTTCGTTGCGCTGCCGCTTGAGGTGTCACCGCGAACCCCAGGGTCGGTTGAACTCACCTCCAACTCAACATATTGCGGAAGCTCCAGGCCAATCGGATTGCCATTATATTTGCGTAACTCAATCACGGTTCCGGCAATCAGGAATTCCAGCGAATCTCCCAGCATGGCGTCTGAAAGGGTCAGCGTTTCATAACTCTCCTGGTCAAGAAAATGCGCCCCCTCGCCATCGCTATAAAGATACGAAGCGGAGACCAGTTGAAGGTCGGGCTCTTTAAACTTGTCGCTTGCTTTGAAGCTTTTCTCAAACACTCCGCCGGTCAGCAGGTTGCGCATCTTCAGCCGCACCAGAGTCTGGCCGCCCCGCGCCGTAGGCGTAGTCACCTCCGCTTCCAGGCAGGAAAATGGTGTGTTTTCGTGCTCAAATAAGCTCCTGCGCTTCACATGAATCGCCTCGATCAGTACGGCCATAAATTAGTCACAAGTATAAAGGAAGCGGGTCGCCATACGCTTCGTCGAACACTGTCCAGCCGCGGCCCCATCACCCCATTTCGCCGTTATAAACTTAACGCCATGCGAAACTCCCGCCCCGCCCTCTTCACCCTCTTCCTCCTTCTCGCTCCCCATCTCTTCTCCGCGGACCTCCCCGTGAAATGGGAGGAACTCACCGCCGCGGATTTCGTCACCGCCCTTCACCAGGCCCAGGGCGTCTGCGTCCTCCCCTTCGGCATCATCGAAAAGCACGGCCCCCACCTTCCCCTCGGTACGGACCTGATCAATATTCGCTACTCCGTCCTCCATGGCACCGCCCAGGAGTACGCCGTCGTCTTCCCGGAATACTATTTCGGCCAGATCTTCGAAGCCAAACACGAGCCCGGAACCCTGGCCTACAGCGCCCGCCTACAGCTCGAACTGCTGCAGGAGACGACCGACGAAATGGGGCGTAATGGATGCACGAAGGTCCTCATCGCGAACGGGCATGGCGGCAACAACAGCATGCTTCCGTTCTTCGCGCAATCGCAGCTCGCAACGCCCCACAGCTATGTGGTCTATATCTACCAGCGCGGCGAAACTCCCCCAGGCCGCCCCGCCCTCAAGACGAAAGTGGATTCCCACGCCGGCGAATCCGAAACCGCCCACACCCTGATCTCGCGCCCTGATCTTGTCCATCTGGATCGCGCCGCCTCCGAATCCGGTGCGGACCGCAATCGCCTCGATCTCCCTGCGGGCATTTACACCGGCATCTGGTGGTACGGCAAGTTTCCCGATCACTACGCGGGCGATGGCGCAGCCGCCACGCGCGAGTTAGGCGAGTTCGACATGAAAGCCGCAGCCGCGAACATCGCCACCGCAATCCGAGCCATTAAAGCCGACCAAAACAGCCCGAGGCTGCAACAGGAATTCTTCACGAATTCCAAACAACCGGCTCAGACAAAGCAGTGAAATGCAGAATCACTCGGCGAGCTGGCTAGGCTTATGAGTAGCGCTCCAAACGCAGAGCTGCTTTTTCCGGGCATAGGTAGAGAATCGGCTAGCTTAACCCGTCAAAACCAGTAGAAGCTCTCGAGATTCCGCATCACGGTCCCTTGGCACTAAGAACCCGCAGGACGGAAACATGACCGGCCCCACGACTAGCCGAGCGGCTTAACGGCCCTTTCGAATAACCCCTTCGCCATACCTATTACGGATCTGTCGTTTGATTCAAATATCGTAATCAAATCCGGGGCACCATCACTAAATTCATTCATGGGTGCTCGAAAGGACGGTGTCACATTCGATCCAGTATCAGATCCGGCGAAACCAGAAAAACGTGCAACACAAGCAGTAGAGTTTTACAGCACTTCGGCACCTGAATCAGGAAAGCTGATTCCGGGATTTTCAAATTAAATTTCACGTCACTCGCCTGGCGAACAATATCGCCCAGAACCTCTCAAGTGTCCGGGGTGATATAGGCGGCTCTCTCCCATTTAAAGAGCTTCGCTGCGTAACGCTTTTTGCACCACCCACGTGGTCATTGCCCGCTGATTCTGCACCACCGTGGTCTTCAACGGGTCTATCAATTCACCTCCGAGTTCGGCGGTGATCTTCATCAGGAAATTCTCATCGACAAGGAAGCGTTCCGAGCCATCAGGCAGCAAATAATGCCGTCCCGAAACCAGCTCAATCTGACGTTCCATGGCGATGGTGGACGCCATCCTGCAGAATAGAATCCCGCCAGGCGCAAGAACGCGCCACGCCCCTTTCACCATGGCCGTAAAATGCTCCTCGTCGCGTGCGAAATGCAGGACCGCATTCAAAAGCACGGTATTTGCGAAGGCGTCCGGAAAGGACATCGCTTCAACCGGTTCAATGCGGAAGTTGGCTGCAGAGAGAGCGGGCGCAAAGAACGCCGCCATCCGGCGGGTGTCGTCAATAGCAAGCGGGTCCAGATCGACCGCGAAAACCTCATAGCCTTCGCGGAGGAAGTACACCAGGTTCCTGCCGGAGCCGCAGCCCGCGTCGAGAATCCGAGAGCCAGGAGCTATGCGTCCTCGCAGCAGTTGATCGAAAAGGTAAATGTCAATCTGGCCGAATTGTTCCTGAAGTGTGGGCACGCTTCCCGATCATAAACGCGGCACTCGCTGCGGCCACCGTCTTGCACCGAATCGGGACGCTTGTCATGATGAGGGCATGCAAAATGGACGCATGTAATCTGTCTTCCAGGCAGCGGGTGGCGTCGACTTGGTGGGCCATGCCTTCAGCCACGGCTTCAAACCCCGGCATGTTGAGCGATTCGCTGCGACAAGTGCTGCACAACTAATTCGCCTGGGCGACCACGATAACGATGCCGCGCTACCACCAATCCGCTTATGATGTGCCTGACGGCCGACGCATCCCACATTGGTCATGGGATGGGCTCCAGGTGTAAGACTCCAAGTCTGTACCAACGCGTCGCCCATCGTCGATTCTTCTTACCACCGCAAGCCCGCATCCTCAGCCGCGCCCAGCGCAAGCCCGACGGCATCGTACCGGTCGAGCCCCTTTGCCAGCATCGTCAAATAGCGGTCAATCAGCAAATTGAGAATCGGCATGGGCACCCGCGCATCGGACGCGGTTTTCTGCACCAGGTGCATGTCTTTTAAAATTAGCGGGATGGAGAATCCGGCAGGCTCAAACTGCGCATTGATAATTCCTTTGCCATAGTTCACATAAATCGGACAGTTGAAGATCGTCGACGTCAGCATATTCAGAAGGTCCGCGCGAGGCACACCATTCTTTTCCACCATTGCCGAAGCTTCGGCCATCGCCTCAATCGCGGCAGTCAACAAAAAATTGCCTGCAAGCTTCACCACATTAGCGGCCCCCACCTCTTCGCCAAAGTCAAAAACCCCTTGCGCGATTGTGTCGAACACCGGCTTCACCGCTTTCTTAGCCGCCGCCGAACCCGACGTGCAAATCCATAATTTCTTTGCGGTCGCAGCCTCCGGACGCCCAAAGACGGGCGCTGCCACAACATGCCCGCCGAACCGCGCATGACGTTCCGCCAAAAGTCGCGACGTGACCGGCGAAACCGTGCTCATCGAAATATGAATGCCCGATCCCAATTCCTGGCAGAATTCGTCATTCGCCAACTCGAGGATGGCCCGGTCGTCAGACACGATCGATAGCACCATGCCTCCCGCGGCCGCAGTCTCAACAGGAGATTTCACCACCGTCGCACCCTGACTTGCCAGACCCGCGGCCTTCTCCGCCGTGCGGTTGTACACTCGCAGAGCAAACCCGCCAGCCAACAGGTTTTCCGCAATCGGAAGACCCAGTTTTCCCAGCCCGATGAAACCCAATGTTTTAGTCATACTGCCAGTATCACGTCCATCCATTCGCTAGATCATCGTAAGATGCGCTGCGCGACAGCAAAGCCGTGCACCGTGACGAAAGACCGAATGACGATTTCGCCCGCAGGATCGCTCACTGGGTTAACCGGTAAGAAGAGGACGGTTCCTTCGCGCCGTGAGAGAACGTTACTCGCCACCATCGCGCGCATCATCCAAATTGCGGCACGGACATCCGGGCAATCCACACCCAGCCAGCCGGTATATTTATGCTTCGACGCCTTCAATCCAGTTAGTTGGCGGATGTTCTCGGACATCTGAGTGCAATGTAATTGTTGGCTTTCGGTTCGAACGCCACTATCCGAAAATGCGGGCTGCATCAACGGCGATTCCACTTCCATTTGTGCAAATAGCGCTTCAACAATCTTTTGTTCGCGCTCCACCATGTGGTCGAACCAGTAATGGCAGGTCTTCGACAGGGCTGTGATGACGTTCTTGATCTCTTTCTCTACGCGGTAAGCCGGCCCTGCGGGCAGGTCGAGCGCGGTACCGAAAAAGCGGGCGGAGATATTCTCCATCACGATCGCGCGGGCCAGCCATTCCGCCGTACCGCGATTCGGGCATTCTAGACGAACCCAGCCGGCAACCGGCGATGGCAGAGCGGGCAACCCTGTTGTCAGGGCGACGCCGCGGCATATCTCCTCGACAACTTCCCGATAACGCTCGGGCTGCGCGTCTATCTCAGCACGGGAGCCAGGCTCAAGAAGTATCCCTTTATGCGGAGGACCACCCGCCATCGCCAGATCGCAAAACTTACCCCATATTTCGTTCCATGCCACCTTGCCATCGCGCCCATACTTCAGGCTGGCGGAACCCATTGACACAGGTTGCACCTCTTCGTAGGAATCGTGGTATTCCTCCGGGAGAGTGGTTTTTATCCTGAGCTCCAACTCTTTTAACTTTTGTTGATCTTCCGGACTCTTCATCATTTTTATATCCAGTTAGCTGCGGGCAGGTGCCATGAACGGCAAGAGAGTTCTAGACGTGGGCGCCTGATGGCATGGGTGGTATACGTTTTAGAACCGCATAGATTGTTCGGGACGTAAGCTGACTTACCATACCGTCTGCACTTCCGAAGCTCGTATTTTTCGATCGCAGCTCACAACCGGACATCGCAACGCAACCGCGGTCGCCGCTACCACGCGATCTGGGAGATCCGGCACCTCAGCACGGCTCACCGTTTCAAGAGCATCGGCCACATCGCGATCAAAAGATGCCAAGCTCCACCCAGGCTCCGGGTCGTCCAGGACAAACACAAGCCGATCTCTCGCCTCGCGAAGCAATCGTCCCTTTTCAATAAGGAGGCTGAGTTCCACCAGACAGATTGATCGCACATGAATCAACTCACCCGCGGCGCTGGCCAAATCGAGAGCGCTTGACGCGACCTGCGACAGGTTCGAATCCGAAGACAAATACCAGACTGCCGTCTGGGTATCCACAACCACAGCACCTCTCAAACGTCACCCCTCGCGAAGTCACGCCACATCTCTTTCTGGTTCGCGTCCAGTTCCTCGGCGGAGATCGAAACGCGAAAATCGGCCCAGAGGCCCTTCAAATTTCGGAATAGCCGCTTGCGCCCGGCTCCTACTAGGAGTTTGGCAGCATGACCCAGCATCTCCCGTTGCTTGTCGGCAGGGAGCGCCCGTGCGGCTACAACAATTGCCTGCTTAAGTGACATTGCTCTGTCTTCTCATTTTCTGCTGACTCACGCGCCGAGTTCTGCCCGCATCCGCTGAATGCTCGCGGTCACTACGTTCAGTTCCGGCACCCGAAAAGAAGAGAGCGCTTTTTGTGAGGCCAAAGCTGCAAATCTCGGTATCCCGATCAGGCTGCGGCTCTTCCCCGGGGTTCCGCAACCTCGACATAAGTGAATAGCAGATCCTCGAATTCCGGATTTCTAAGGTGGTTCGAAATGTCTACCCCTTCAGGTATTTGCTGTCCAGCTTCGCGGTAAGCCTCCAGATTGATCCGGATTGCTTCAGTTGCCGCCCGTTTGGCGGCCTCGACGTCCTTTCCAAAAGTACAAACGGCCAAATCCGGCGCTTGCACCGCGAACCCGTCCTTGGTTTGTTCCAGCATAATGAGAGATCGCATCAGTTGCTCTCCAATCTGATTTTCTTCACCGTATCCACGGCTCGTCCTTACGCGTACATCCTTTGGGGATGCACGACAGTGACAATAAAACGACTTGCCGGGTGTTTGAAGTTATGATGATCACCCCTGACGCTCACCAGCTTCCATCCCCATTCCTCAGCCAGTTTGATCAGTTCGCGGCTGGTAAACCATTCAGGCACTCAAGCGTTTAATTTTCCATATGTTTCGCAGAATGCGTGAAACTAAGAACGTGCACAT
>Ga0123336_10001922_pt1 | contig 18479 bp, 17 predicted proteins | sample SSSSmetaG_FD_96466 | JGI IMG/M metagenome (GOLD analysis project Ga0123336, IMG submission 96466) | Glacier valley bacterial and archeal communities from Borup Fiord, Nunavut, Canada, to study Microbial Dark Matter (Phase II) - ​SSSS metaG | ecosystem: Environmental > Aquatic > Freshwater > Ice... | reverse complement strand
CGCAGCATGTCGATCCGCATCGCATCGGCCACCGGTGACTCCACGGCCGCGACCGCAGGTGCCGCAACCTGATCCGGCTCCGGCCCCGCCACCGGATGGCGGAACCGCAGCCACGCTCCGCCGCCGGCCAACCCGGCCAAAACCAGAAACGGCAACGCCGGCAGCCCAGGCATCATCGACAGCACCAGTGCCGCCCCGCCCGCCAGTGCCAGCGGCTTGTAGCCGCCACCCAATTGCGCCACCAACGCGGTATCCGCCCGCCCCTCCACCCCGCCTTTCGTCACCACGATACCCGCCGCGGTCGAGACCAGCAGCGCCGGTATCTGCGTCACCAACCCGTCGCCCACGGTCAGCGTGGTGAACGTATCGGCCGCATCGCTGAACGCCATCCCATGCCGGATCAACCCGATCGCCAGCCCGCCCACGATATTGATCGATGTGATCAGAAGCCCGGCAATCGCATCCCCACGAACAAACTTCGCCGCACCATCCATCGCCCCATAAAACCCGCTCTCCTCCTCAAGCTCCCGCCGCCGTCGCCGTGCCACCCGCTCGTTGATTACCCCCGCATTCATGTCCGCATCGATCGCCATCTGCTTGCCGGGCATCGAATCCAGGCTGAACCGCGCGGCAACCTCAGCAATCCGCCCCGATCCCTTCGTGATCACCATGAAATTCACCACCAGCAGGATCGCGAACAGGATCACGCCGATCACCACGTCCCCGCCCATCAGAAACCCGCCGAACGCCGCCACCACATGCCCCGCCGCGGCCGGACCCTCATTGCCGTGGCTCAGGATCAGCCGCGTCGTCGCAACGTTCAGCGACAGCCGCAACAGCGTCGTCAACAGCAGCAGCTGCGGAAAACTGGTGAAATCCAACGGCCGCTCCAGAAACAACGCCACCATCAACACCAGCACCGAAGCGGTGATCGACAGCGCCAGCCCCAAATCCAGCAACATCGTCGGCAACGGCAGGATCAACAGCGACAACAGGCAGAACACCGCCAGCGCCAGCCCCACATCCGTCCCCGGCCCGTAGCGCCGATACCGCGCGCCCATTCTGCCAAGTAAGGCCATCTCCGCCATTCAGGCCGCCAATCCAGCAGCCTGGAGCGGCGGCGGCACAGCAATCCCAGCCTGGCTGTAATCCTTCAACTTGTTGCGCAGCGCCCGAATGGAAATGCCCAGAATGGTCGCAGCATGTGTCCGATTACCAAGCGTATGCTGCAACGTCCGCAAGATCGCCTCGCGCTCAACCTCCTCCATGCTCCGGCAAGCAAAATCCCCACCCGAACACGGCCTCACCAACACTCTGCGCGGCACATCGATCGCATCGGGCTCTATCGCGTCCCCGTCGCTCAACAGCACCGCACGATGCATCGCATTCTCGAGCTCCCGCACATTGCCCGGCCAAGGCTGCGCGCAGAGCAGCGACATCGCCGCGCCCGAAACAGGGCGGAGCGCCAGACCATTCGCCTCCGCATAATGCCGCGCATAATGTGCCGCCAGCGCCGGAATATCCGCCGGACGTTCCCGCAACGGCGGCAGCCGCAAACTCACCACGTTCAGCCGAAAATACAGATCCTCCCGAAACCGCCGCGCCTCGATCTCCGCCCGCAAATCCCGATTGCTCGTCGCCAGGATTCGAACGTCGATCCGCACCGGCGCCGCACCGCCCAGCCGATCGATCTCGCGCTCCTGGATCGCGCGCAGCAACTTCGCCTGCAACCGAACATCCATTTCACTGATCTCGTCCAGCAGCAGCGTGCCCCCGCCAGCCGCCTCGAACTTGCCCGTTCGCCGGGCCACCGCGCCAGAGAAAGCCCCTTTCTCATGGCCGAACAACTCGCTTTCCATCAGCTGTTCCGGGATTGCCGCACAGTTCAACGCCACGAACGGTCCCGCCGCCCGCCGCGACTCCCGATGAATATGCCGCGCCAGAACCTCCTTGCCTGTCCCAGACTCCCCCGTGATAAGAACGGACGCATCCGATCGAGCCACCTGCGTCGCCCGCCGCATCGTTGCCAGCATTGCCGGATCGCGCACAACCGGCGCATGCGGCACGCCAGACGCCGCCAGCAGAATTGCCGCAATCAGATCAGGTTCGGGCGGCAAAGGCATGAACTCGCGCGCGCCATCTCGCATCGCCTGCGCCGCCACCTCCGCAGATAACGACGTGCTGCACGCCACCACCGGCACAGCAATGCGTTCACCCGCCAACCCCCTCACAAGCGCCGCCACGCCACACGCCACCTCGCACAGAACAAGGTCCGGGCCAGCATCACCGCGCAAGAACGCCAGCGCCTGCGCCACGCCGGCCGCCTGGCTCACGCGCGCGCCGCGCGAGGCGGCCAACTGCGCCGCCCTTCCCAGTTCTCCCGCGAGCGATCCGACAATCAGGACGCGCATAAGCACCTAGCCGCCACGATCGGCCTTCACGATTTCCGTCATCGTAATCCCAAGGCGGCTATCATCGACCATCACCACCTCGCCACGCGCCACCAGCCGATTATTCACATAGACATCGATCGCCTCGCCTAGCTTCCGATCCAGCTCCACCACCGCGCCGCGCCCAAGCTTCAATAGCTGACTCACCTGCATGGTCGTCCGCCCAAGCACCGCGCTCACCGTCACCGGAATATCATACACCGCCTCCAGATCGCGGGCATTCCGCGCAGGCGCCTCCCCACCGGCATAGGGCGTGTTGGTCTCCGAAAAGTCTGTGTCATTTGCCAAAATCAATATCCTTTAAAAGCGGCAAGTCCAGCGGCGCCAAGGCGACGGAGATCTCCGCCCATATCGCACCGCAATCACGGACGGCATGGCCATCCTTCCAGGCGACCCGGACGTCGCCCGCCCCGAGCGCTGCATCGGCGTGGACCGAAAGAACGCAGCCCTCATCGGGCAGGCGTGCAACCAGCGATTCGCGGATCAAGTCCGCCATCGCGGGATGCGCGCGAACCCGCAATTCCGGCTCGCACCGCAGCCCCGGCAGCAACGCGCGCACAACCTCCTCGACTTCCGAAAGGCCATGCACCCCCATCGTCGCCGGCAACGCGGCATGCAAGATGCCAATCAGCAACCGCGCCGTTTCTTCAGCCTGGCCACGCGCCAGCGCAACCAGTCCCGCCTCCGCCTTCGACAACTCATCCGCCACAGATTGCAGTGCGGCCACCCGCAATTGGCTCTGAAGCAAATGCTCCTCTGCGAGAGCCGCCTGCAGCCCAGCCTCACGGCCCATCGCATGCGCCGCCCGCAAATCCGCCTCCGTAATCATTGGTACTGGCGGCGCCGGCCCCTCCGCAGCGCCAGCCAGCACCGGTGTCAACACGTCGTCAAAGTCTTCAATATACAGAATGCCATTCCGTGCGCTTGAAGACCGCTGCGACAGAAGCGGCTCCTCGAACAGGAAGGCGGCGTTCGATCCGTCCATCAATACACCATCTCGTCATCCTTGCCGCCGCCGATATCCAGCTCGCCCGTCTGCGCCAGCTCCTTCGCCGCCAGAACAATCGACGCCTGGGCCTCATCGACATCGCGCAGCTTCACAGGCCCGAGCGAGTCGATATCTTCCTGCAGCATCTTGCCCGCCCGCTCCGACAAACACTTGAAGAACATGTCGCGCAGCTTCTCCGACGCGCCCTTCAGCGCCAGTGGCAGCTTCTCCTTGTCCACCGAACGCAGCAGCACCTGCAGAGACGGCGCCGTCAGGCGGCTCAAATCATCAAAGGTGAACATCAAGGCCTTGATACGCTCCGCCGCCTCCCGATTGCGTTCCTCCAATGCCGCAATGAACCGGGTCTCCGCTTGGCGGTCGAGATTGTTGAAAATGTCGGCCATCATCTCATGCGCGTCGCGACGCGTGCTGCGGGCCAAATTCGACATGAATTCAGCCCGCAACGTCCGCTCTACACCATCGAGTACATCCCGCTGAATGCTCTCCATCCGCAACATACGCATCACCACTTCCATGGCGAAGCTTTCTGGCAGCAGCGTCAGGACACGTGCAGCATGGTCTGGTCGAACCTTGCTCAACACCACTGCAACCGTCTGCGGATACTCATTCTTCAGATAATTCGCGAGCACCGCTTCGTTCACATTGCCCAGCTTGTCCCACATCGTGCGCCCAGCTGGGCCTCGTATCTCCTCCATGATCTGGCCCACACGTTCGCGAGGCAATGATTTCTGCAGCAAACGCTCCGTACTCTCGAAATTGCCGACCAGCGTACCCGCCGTGCCCATGCTTTCCGAAAATTGCTGGCACAAGTGTTCGACCACATCCGCACGAATGGAACCAAGCTGCGCCATCGCGCTGGAGACTTCCTTTATCTCGTCCTCATGCATCAGGTTCAAGAGTCGCGCGCAATGCTCCTCGCCCATGGCAAGCATCAGAACCGCCGCTTTCTGTGGGCCATTCAGATCACGAGTCTCCGGCGTGCGTGCCATCAACCCTGATCCGCCGACATCCATCCGCGCAGGATCGTCAAGCTCTCCTCAGGATGTTTGTCTATCATTTCGGCGAGCTTCCTTACGGAAGACGCCTTTATTTGCCCTTCAACATTGCTCATGTTGACCATTGAATCGTCGCTTAGCATCGGCACCGCGGCGCCGCTCGAAATCGCTGGATTGCCTGCACTTGGTATAGCCCCAAAGTAACTGCCCGCCGGCCCCGCCAGCAGCGGATCGCCGCCGGCAAGCAAGCCTTGAGGTGTGATCGCCGACAACCGCATCGCCATCGGACGCAGAACAAACAGCAACGCGAGGAGAACCACCACTGCCAGGATCGCCGACTGTCCCAGCCCCAATATGTCAGACTTTTCCAGATGCATCCCGAACAGCCCGGGCGGTGCCGTATCTGCAAGCACCTCTGGCGCCGCGAAACGCATGGAGACGACCTCAACCTTGTCGCCGCGCTTGGCATCATACCCGATCGCACTCTGCACCAGCCGCGTGATACGCGCGATATCGTCGCTCGACCGCTCGGCCCACACAGGCTTGCCGTCGTGTCCCGCCTGCTCCGTCCCGTCGATCATCACCGCCAGCGATATGCGTGCAATCTGCGGCTGCTCCCGCACAAACGTCCTGACCGTCTTGCCAATCTCATAATTCGTCGTTTCCTCCTGCTTGGCTTGAGAGGAACCGGATTGGCCGCCGCCCGCATCGGCATTGGGCAGATTATTCTGCACGGACACGGGCTTGTCAGCTTCCGTGCTATTGTTCTTTTCATTGGACGTCTGTGTGCTGCGGACCACCTGCTGATCCGGATTGAAACTTTCTTTGGTTTCATTGACGCGATCGAAATTCATCTCCACCGAAGCCTCCGCGCGCACCCGCCCGGCGCCCAACGACTGCTCCAGCATCTCCTCCACAGCGTGCGACAGACGCAGTTCTGTCGCACGATGCAGTTCCTCATCCGTTTGCGCCACCGCCTCCGCACTGGTCGGCTGCCCAGCCCGCGCCAGCAGATTGCCGTGGCTGTCGACGATGGCGATCCCCTGCGGCTTCAAGCCCGGCACCGCGGCCGCCACCAGGTTAAGCACTGCCTGCACCCCCTGCGGGTCCAGCCGTGCAACCCCCGCCATCGTCAGCACCACGCTCGCCTGTGCCGCCTGAACCTCGCGCGAAAACGGCTGCCGTTTCGGCAGCACCAGATGCACCCGTGCCGCTCGTACGCCCTGCAGCATGCGGATGCTGCGGGCCAGTTCACCCTCCATCGCCCGCGTCTCGTTGATGTCTTGCTGGAACTGGCTCGCCGTCATCGCGTCGCCACGATCGAAAATCTCATATCCGATCGAGCCACCGGACGGCAGACCATCCTTGGCCAGCAACAGCCTGGCCCGCGCCACGTCGGCCGAGGACACCATGATGCGATCGCCGCCCGCACTCTCCGTATGGACAATATGCGCCCGGTCCAGCGCCTCCGTCATCTGCGACGCCTCGTGCAAATCCAGATCGGCATAAAGCAGCGCCTGCTGGGCCGGCGCCCCGCCATGCAGCGCCAGCAGGGTCAGCATCACCAGCATGCCGGCCCCAACCACCGCCAAGGCCATCAGACGCGCCGGGCCGAGGGCGCTCAACCCTTCCATGATCGGCTTCATGCGGAATGCCGCGGCTCATCCATGCCGACACTCTGACGCAAAGCCGCTTTCTAAAATGTTAATCGCGGCAGGGAGTCAGAAAGTCGTTCTTTTCCAAAAGAAGAATCACAAATTTCCGTCCATCATTCACACAACAAAGAGTTAACCTTTGTCGCGCATGATCCTGGCTTTGTCCCGCTTCCAATCCCTGTCCGCAACCGCGTGCCGTTTATCCGCCTTGTTCCGCCCCTGCCCAACTCCCAGAACGACTTTTGCCATGCCCTTGTCGTTGAAGTGGATATCCAAGGGCACCAGCGTAAATCCCATTCTTGTTGTCTGGGCGATCAAGTTACCAATCTGCTTCTTGTGTAGCAGCAACTTCCGCGGCGCCCGCGGTTCGAAACGTGACAGAACCCCAGCCTGGTATTCCGGTATGTAACAGTTGAATAAGTAAAGCTCCCCGTCACGCTCGCCGGCCCAGGCCTCCGTGATCGTCGCTCGCCCGTGCCGCAACGACTTCACCTCAGGGCCACGCAGAACAATACCCGCTTCGACCGTCTCCTTGATCGTGTAGTCGAAGCGCGCCTTGCGGTTCTGTGCGGCAAGACCGTGGCTGATCAGCCCGGATTTCGTCTTTTTTTCAGCCACAGATAAGGGTCACCTCTTGCTCAGGAAATTATAAGTCCGGCGTCACGCATGGCTTCCGCAACACGCAGACGTGCGTTCTCCGAAATCGGCGCCAGTGGCAGACGCACATGCGCCGTTGCGCGGCCCAACAGACTAGCCCCATACTTCACCGGAACCGGACTGCTCTCGCAAAACATCGCGTCATGCACGGGCAGCAGGCGGTCCTGGATCGCCATCGCGTCGCTCATCCTGCCGTCACGCCATGCGCGATGCATATCCGCGCACTCCCGCGGTGCCACATTCGCCGTCACCGAAATGCACCCATGTCCGCCCGCCGCCAGGAACGATAGAACCGTATGATCCTCGCCCGACAATTGGCAGAAATCCGCCCCGCACGCCCGCCTCGTATGCAAAGGCCTGCTCAAATTCGCCGTCGCGTCCTTCACCCCCACAATATTGGCATGAAGCGACAGCCGCGCCATCGTCTCCACGCTCATATCCACCACGCTGCGCGACGGTATGTTGTAGATGATCACCGGAAGATCGGCCGCGTCCGCAATCGCCATGAAATGCAGATACAGTCCCTCCTGAGACGGCTTGTTGTAATACGGCGTCACCGCCATCACCGCGTCCGCCCCACGCGCCCTGGCATGCCGCGCCAGACTCACCGCTTCGGCCGTGCTGTTGGACCCGGCACCCGCAATCACCGGCACCCGTCTACCGGCCGCCTCCACCGCGATCTCGATCGCCCGCTGATGCTCGGCATGCGTGAGCGTCGGGCTTTCCCCCGTCGTGCCCACCGGCACCAGCCCATCTGTCCCCTGCTCAATCTGCCAATCGACGAACGCCGCATAAGCGTCCTCGTCCAAGCTGCCATTCTCGCGCATCGGGGTAATCAGGGCGACAAGTGACCCCTTGAACATGGTAAACTCCGCGAACCAGGCACCCAAACTAGGCCGCGCCCCCTCCCTGGGGAAGTGCCGCACACTTGCTGCTATACCCTACCCCATGCGCCTGACCCTCCTCCTCCTGCTTCTCACCGCCCCAGCCGCCGCACAAACCCCAATCCTGCTCGCCCTGCGCGCCAATAACTGGTCACTCGCCCAAACCCTCGCCGCCGGCGAGCCGGACAGCCTGGCCCCCAAGCTCGTCACCTTCATCCGTCTCCTCAATCCGGGCCAAGCCACCGCCACCGAACTCGCCACCTTCCTGTCCGAAAACCCCACCTGGCCCGACCGCCCCACCCTGGAACGCCGCTACGGCGAAGCCCTCACCGAGGACTCGGACACACCCGAGGCGCTCACCCTCTGCCGCGCCCACCCGCCGCAATTCCCCCCCGCCCTCGCCCGCTGTGCCGACGCCCTCGCCTTGGCCCACGACACCCAGGCCGCCGAACACGCCGCCCGCACAGCCTGGACCACCGGCCTGGACACTCCCGAACTGGAATCCGCCTTCCTCGCCCGCTGGGTCGCTCTCCTCACCCCAACCGACCAGAAATCCCGCTTCGACCTCCTTGCCCGAACCAACCCAGCCGCCGCCACCCGCCAGCTCGCCCGCCTCCCCCCATCCATCCGCGCGGTCGCCACCGCCCTTCTCGCCCTCCGCCACGACGACCCCGCCGCCCTCCAAACCATGGCCGCCATCCCAGCGGATCTCCGCACCGACCCACCCCTCCTCCTCGCCGAAGCCCGCTTCCTGCGCCGCACCCACGCCACCGAAGCCGCCTTGGCCCTGTGGCGCACCACCCTCCCCGCCGCCGAAGCCGCCACCCCAGCCCCCGCCCGAGCCCCCTTCTGGACCGAGCGCGACGCCCTGGCCCGCGCCCTCCTTCAGCAAAACAACGCCGCAGCCGCCCTCACCCTCGCCGAAGACCCGTTCCTCCCGCCAGACCAGGCCACCGACTCCACCTTCCTCGCCGGCTGGATCGCCGTCCAAAAACTCCACAACCCCCAGCTCGCCCAGGCCAAATTCCAATCCCTCGCCGCCCTCTCCCACGCCGCCATCACCCAATCCCGCGCCCTCTACTGGCGCGCCCGCGCCACCCAGGCCCCCGTCGCCGCCCACACGCTCTACCTCCAAGCCGCCGCCTGGCCCCTCACCTACTACGGCCAGCTCGCCGCCCGAGCCGCCGGCCTCTCCGACCAAGCCCTGCACGCCGCCATCCGCGCCCGCCATGACCCAGCCCCCACCGCGGCCGAACAAACAATCTTCGCCCGCTTAGAATCCGTCCGCGCCGCCACCATCCTCGCCGCGTGGCAAGACAACCGCCGCGCCGCCGACTTCCTAACTCCTCTCATCCAACCCCCCGCCACGCTGACCACCCGCACCCTCACTGCCCAACTCGCCCTCCGCCTTGCCCTCCCGGATATCGCCGTCCAAGCCGCCCGCCTCGCCGGCCGCGACGGCTCCGTCCTCCCCGATACCGGCTGGCCAACCCCGGTCACCCCTCCACCAAACCCTGCCCCGTCCCTAACGCTGGCCATCATCCGCCAGGAAAGCAGCTTCGATCCCGCCATCATCAGCCCTGCCGGCGCCCACGGCCTCATGCAACTCCTCCCCGCCACCGCCACCCAACTCGGCCGCACCCTCCATCTCCCCGCCGCCCCCCTCTCCGACCCAGACCTCAACATGCGCCTCGGCACCGCCTACCTCGCCCAACTCCTCACCCAATTTGCCCCCTGCCAGCCCTGCGCCATCGCCGCCTACAACGCCGGCCCCCACCGCGTGCAAGACTGGCTCGCCGTTAATCCGAACACACAGGACACCGTGGACTGGATCGAACAGATACCGTTTGCGGAAACGCGAAATTACGTGCAGCGGGTGATGGAAAACATCGTCGATTACGATGCAAAAGAATGAAGAAAGGCCTTCTTTTTTGAAAAAAAGAAGCAAAAAACTTTCGTCCCTGGCGCATATACTGGCCAGTGGGTTCGGCGCCGGGGCATCGCCAAGAGCGCCCGGGACGGTGGGATCGCTCATGGGCCTTATGCTCGGCGCGCTCCTTATGCGCACCGGACTGCTCCCCGCCGGCACGCTGCTCGCCACCATCGCCGGCCTCTGGTCCATCCGAACCGTCCTCCCCGCCACCCCCACCCACCAAGACCCCGGCTGGATCGTCATCGACGAAATCGCCGGCCAACTCCTCACCATGCTCGCCCTCCCCCGCCTCACCCTCCCCGCAGCCCTCGCCGCCTTCGCCCTCTTCCGCCTCTTCGACATCACCAAGCCCGGCCCCATCGGCTGGGCCGACCGCCAACCCGGCCCCGCCTTCATCCTGCTCGACGATCTGCTCGCCGGCACCGCCGCCGCCGCAACCCTCCTCCTCCTCCAAACCCTGCGTGGCGCCCCCCTCTGATGCTCCCCCCAAAGACTCTCGCCCTCGCTGCCCAAACCCTCGCCGCCCTCCGCGCCCGCGCCTGGCGTGTCGCCACCGCCGAAAGCTGCACCGGCGGCCTCATCGCAGCCAGCCTCACCCACATCGCCGGCTCGTCCGACGTACTGGACCGCGGCTTCGTCACATATTCCAACGACGCCAAATCCACCCTCCTCGGCATCCCACCCGCCCTCATCGAAACCCATGGCGCCGTCAGCCAACACGTGGCCCAAGCCATGGCCGAAGGCGCACTAGCCCGCGCCCCTGTCCACCTCGCCATCAGCGTCACCGGCATCGCTGGCCCAGGCGGCGCCACCCCCGGCAAACCCGTGGGCCTCGTCTGGTTCGGCCTCGCCTGCCGCGGCAAGGCCACCGCCACCTTCAGCCAGATCTTTCCCGGCGACCGCGCCACCATCCGCGCCTTGACCGTCGCCACCGCGTTGCAAGCTCTCGAGCAAGCAGCCGACGCCTGAAACCCCTCCCAAGGAACTTCGCAATGCGCAAACGCACACTTGCCTCCACCATAATACTCAGCACCGGCCTGCTCGCACTCTACGCCTGCGGTGAACGCGCTACCCTGCCGCTCGAAGCAGGCATCGGCCCAAACCCGACCCTGCCGCCGCCCCACGCCGGCCTCCTTCCCACCATGAACGTCGCCCCCGCCGCCGCCTGGCCCGCCAACACCACGCCTACCCCCGCCCCCGGCCTCGCCGTTACCGCTTTCGCCACCGGCCTCGACCACCCCCGCTGGCTCACCACGCTGCCCAACGGCGACATCCTCGTCGCCGAAACCAACTCCCCCCAATTTCCCGCCGACTCAGCCGGCCTTAAAGGCTTCGTCGGCAAGCTCCTCATGAAACGCGCCGGCGCCGGCGTTCCCAGCCCCAACCGCATCAGCCTTCTCCGGCCGCAACCCACCGGCCCCGCCCAGCGCTTCACCTTCGCCACCAACCTCCACTCCCCCTTCGGCATGGCCCTCGTCGGCACCACCCTCTACGTCGCCGACACCGATGCCCTTCTCGCCTTCCCCTACACCCCAGGCGCGACCACCTCGTCGCCCCCCCCAATTCTGCTGACAAATCTCCCCGGCGGTCCCATCGACCACCACTGGACCAAGAACGTCATCCCCAGCCCAGACGGCACCAAGCTCTACGTATCCGTCGGCTCCAACAGCAACGTCGCCGAAAACGGCATCGCCGCGGAAGACGGCCGCGCCGCCATCTGGGAAATCGACCGCGCCACCGGCACCCACCGCATCTACGCCAGCGGCCTGCGCAACCCCGTGGGCCTAGCCTACGAACCCACCACCCGCGCCCTCTGGACCAGCGTCAACGAACGCGACGAAATCGGCTCCGACCTCGTCCCCGACTACATGACCCACGTCCAGGACGGCGCCTTCTACGGCTGGCCCTACTCCTATTACGGCCAACATACCGACTCCCGAGCCCCCGCCCGCCCCGACCTCGTCGCCACCGCCATCCCCCCGGACTACGCACTCGGCCCCCACACCGCCTCCCTCGGCCTCGCCTTCTCCCGCCCCGGCGCCCTGCCCGCCCAATTCACCGAAGGCGCCTTCATCGGCCAGCACGGCAGTTGGAACCGAGCCCCCCGCAGCGGCTATAAAGTCATCTTCGTCCCCTTCAAGAACGGCCACCCCGCCGGCTCGCCTACAGACGTCCTCACCGGCTTCCTCGACCAGAACGAAAACGCCCTCGGCCGGCCAGTCGGCGTCACGCTCGACAACGCCGGCGCCCTTCTCGTCGCCGACGACGTCGGCAACACCGTCTGGCGCGTGACGGCCAAGTAAAGCGTTAAGAAAGCACTTCTTTTTTGAAAAAAAGAAGCAAAAAACTTTTATCCGTTGGCGTATCGATCGTGGCATACTTGCCGCCATGAACTTCGCAACGCTCTTCGGCCGCAAAGCCGCCTATGCAAATCCGCCGGCCGCCAGCACAAGCCATCTCGACCTCTTCCTCATTAAAACCGGTCTGGGCAACTGGCTCGGCGTCGCGCAGAACGGCGAAGCGGAAATGCTCCCCTTCACCACGCCCGAAACTGCGCTGATCGCCGTCATCCCCCGCCGCGCCCCCCAACACAGCTTCCTCATCGCGCCCGACGGCCGACACATCACCGTCGAAGGCGACGGCTTCACCGCCCCCGCCATCTCCGCGCGCCTCCGCCGCATCCCCGGCGGCCGCGTCGAATTCCGCCACCCCATCGCCACCAACCGCCATCTCGGCGTCATGACCGGCGTGCCCGTCGGCAAACCCCAGCGCGTCCTGTTCGATCGCGTCGGCGACAAAACGCTGGACAGGTTCGAGCTCCATCCCGTCACCACCGAAACCCTCAGCACCTTCGGCCAAGTCCTCCTCCAGGAACTCGCCGTCGCGCTCGACGGCCCGCTCACCACCCCCCGCCTCCTCCCCCTCCTCTACGCCACCACCCTCCGCCCGGATCTCGCCGAAGCCCTCATCCGCTCCCTCCTGCCAGACGAGCTGGAAGCCCTCGCCGCTCGTCTCCTCGCAACCCCGCCCGACCTTGCCCTCCTTCGCCGCGCCATCCCGCACGACCCTTGGGTCAACACCACCCTGCCCGCTCTCATCGACTGGCTGGCCCAGGACCGTCCGCCAACCAAACGCGCCCACTCCCCCGCCGCGGACGACCACGTCGCCGTCCTTCAAACCGGCGACCTGCGCCCCCAGGCCGGCCTCGCCCTGCTCTCCCTCGCCCGCCGCCAGATCCCGCCCTCCCGCGGCGCCTGCCTGCTCGCCACCGCTCGCAACGAAGGCCCCTACATCCTCGATTGGCTCGCCCATCACCGCGCCGCTGGCTTCCAGCACGCCATCATCTACAGCAACGACAATGATGATGGCTCCGACGAACTGCTCGGCCTCCTCGCCGACCATGGCGAAATCACCTGGGTGCGCAACGACCTCAGCCCCACCGCGCGCTCGCAATGGAAAGCCTACGGCCACGCCTTCAAGTCCCTGCCCGACATCCTGGATTTCCGCTGGACCATGGTCCTCGATCTCGACGAGTATGTCGGCTTCCGCACAGACATGTTCGCCACCATCGACGATTTCCTCGGCTGGCAGGAACACCAGCCGACCGACTCCGTCGCCATGCGCTGGCTCCACTTCGCCGCCGGCCGCCTCGATCTCTGGCACGACGCACCCTCCACCCGCCGCTTCACCCGCCGCGAGCCCGAAATCAGCAAACTCTTCAAATCCATCGTGCGCAGCAACCAGTTCTGGCACGCCCACGCCCATTTCCCCTTCCCCACCATGGACGCCCCCTTCACCTATCGGCTGGAGGACGGCTCCATCAACCACCACATGGGCCTCCTGAAAGGCATCAAGATCCCCACCGACACCGTCAGCGCCGACACCGCCTGGATCGCCCATCACGTGTACCGCACTGCCGGCGAATCCCTCATAAAAGCCACGCGCGGCGACTGCACCTGGTCCGCCCAATCCCGCGCCGATACGGAATTCCTCGACACCATCGTCAAACGCTGGGTCACCATGGCCGACAACCCCAACCTGGTCACCGACGACCGGACCACACACACCGCCCGTACCCTGGACGCCCACCTCACCCGCCTGCGCGGCCTCCCCCAAATCCGAGCCTGCGACGACTCCATCAAACACCGCTTCTCGACGCGCATGTCCGCTGTCACCCAGGCCTTCCTCGAAACCCCGGTCTCCCCTGATCGCCCCAAAGAATACACCCAGTTTCAAAATATTCTGCGCCGCCAAGCAGAACATCGCCGCGCCACCGCCGCGTGAGGCTGCTCTCACCTGCATGCCTGCGTTTGCTCAGTCATCACCGCACCGGAACCGCACTCGTTGTGTTGCTGATACGCACAAACGCGTTAGCGCAGACCATCACTCCGCCGATCACTCCAATCGGTCACTATGTCGGATCGGTCGATAACCTGACGTTGCATGTAGGTGGCACGATCAGTCTCGACATCACACCAACAGCCGGAAGCTATACCGTCAAGCTGCACACTGAAATCGTCACTATCAACGATGCGGATCTACCGGCTGTCACCATAAATGGCCAAAACCTAACCGCTATCGGGAATCTCTCAACGTCACTCGGCTCCAATTATACGTGCGCTCTGCACGCCCTCTTCCAGACCGGGCACACCACGAATGTCCGATCAATAGCCGGGCGCTTCAGGATCACTCCGACCCCCACAAGAAGAGTCTTTGTTCAGCCCTTCTCGATGCACATACAGGAATACGCCTTCACTGCCACGATAGTGAACTGATCTCACCCGGCGCGGCCGCTCGGTAAAGCCTGTTTCTAAAAACCAACGTCTCTGCGCGGTCGCGGCTGGATGGAACAAGTCTCCTGCCCCATCCCGCCGCCACCACGCCCATGGCCCATTACGGCCGCGCCGGCCCCACCGTGGTTAGCTTCGCCGCCGCCACGCGTTGCAGCCCCGCCGCCATCCGCCGCCACTTCCCGGATCTCGATACGATGGACCCCGCGCCGGCCCAGCGCACACGTCTTAACCTTGGCTTCAAGATGATGCTGTAAAGCACACGCATCGAAACACGAGATCAGCATGCCCCGCGCGTCAAATTCGGCCCCCGAAACAACCAGCGCAAACGCTGCAGACCTCCTTCCGGCAGTGGCTTTGATGCTGATGATCGTAGGGATGATCACCGGGCTGCAGCTGATGCCATACGGTCGGAAGATGTTGCTTGTCCGTCTTCATGATGCGGACCCGCAATCCGCGTTGAAGGCAGCCGCAATGGCGCAAGCGGCTTTCGTCGGCAGCCCGGCGCCCGGCTTCGCTATCGTTTATGGGCAGGCTGCAAGGGTGCGCGCCGCCTTGGGTCTGGCAGTAGCCTGGAAAGGAAATGGTTTATGTTCCGCAAAGTAATGGAAGATACCGCTGGCGCCGGTAAACTTGGCGAAATCCGTCTCACCTCCGAGCGTTTCATCCTCACGGCGATCTGGCTTCATCTGCCGGTGCTGGCCCTCACAGGCTGGTTCACAGGAGAAAACCTGCTGGGCGGCCTGGCCCTATGGCTTGTTGCCGCCGGTGCGGCCGCCTTCGCGCATCACGCCCAGCCAGGCACCGCAAGCACCCGTGCCACCATGGCAGCGTCATTATGCTGCATGCCCTGTCTGATGGTGATGCTGCTCGCAGGCTCCTCCTGGCAGGCAGACGCCCATATGCTGTTCTTCGCAGAAGTCGCGGTGACGGCGGCTCTCATCGATCGTCAGGCGATTATGATCGGTGGGCTCGTCATCGCCCTCCATCATCTCGTGCTGAATTTCGTCGTGCCGGCGCTGGTCTTTCCAGGCGGGGCCGATCTGACGCGTGTCGTCTTTCACGCCGTGGTCCTGGTACTCGAATGCGCCGCCCTTGCCTGGCTCGTGGATCAAGCGGCCATTGCGCTGTCGGATGCTGAAAAGTCGGCCGTCGAGATCTGCACAATGGCCAGACAGCGGGAAGACGAGCAACGGCGGCTGGCACAGGCTGCGGCAGTCACGCACCAAGCCACGCTGAACGAAACGGCGGACGCTTTCGAAGGCAAGGTTGGTTCACTGGTTTCGATACTTTCCGCGGGTGCAACGGAGCTGCGGGCAACCGCGCAATCCATGTCATCGACCGCCACACACTCCAGGCAGCAGGCAAGGATTGTGGCCGGCGCAGCTGAAGAAGCAAGCGCCGGCGTCCAGACCGTTGCCGCGGCAGCCGAGCAATTGACCGCCTCGATCCAGGAAATCAGCCGCCAGGTGGCGCAATCAGCCAGAATGACCGGCAAGGCGGTCGAGGATGCCCGTACAACCGACGCGACCGTGCGAGCCCTGGCCGATGGCGCGCAGAAGATCGGCGACGTGGTGCAGATCATCACCGGCATCGCCGCGCAGACCAATCTCCTGGCCCTCAATGCGACCATCGAAGCCGCGCGGGCCGGCGATGCCGGCAAGGGCTTTGCCGTCGTCGCCAGCGAAGTGAAAAGCCTCGCCGGCCAGACCGCCAAGGCCACCGAGGAGATTGGCGCGCAAATCCAGCAGATCCAGGCTGCGACCGAGGGAGCCGTTCACGCGATCAAGGCCATCGGCGCGACCATCGAGGAAATCAACGTGATCGCCTCCAATATCGGGGCCGCAGTGGAGGAGCAGGGCGCCGCAACCGCCGAAATCGCCCGCAACGTTCAGCAGACCGCTTCAAGCACACAGGACGTGACGGCAACGATCGCCGATGTGAGCCATGCCGCGGATGGTACCGAAAACCTGGCCGGACAGGTGCTCCGCGCCGCCAATGACCTTTCCCAGCGTGCGGACGAGGTCACCGCGGAGGTGAAAAGCTTCGTGACCGGCATCCGCGCAGCATAAATGCCTGCCGGCACAACGCTGCTGACCAGCCGGAAGAGGGCCCAGCCAATGACTATATTCCTATCCTCTCCCACATGCCCGCCCCATCCGCATCCTCCGCGCACAGGCCGACGACCTCCCAGGCGCCCGCCCCCTCGACCCGCGTGCACAACGGCGCCTAACCAGACGGAAAGGGTGTCCGCCCACTTGTCCCGCATCGTGCTGCGATACGCGTGAATTGGCTGTCTCGCCCGGTCGCGGGCTAGAATGGCCGAATGCGAACAGGAAAGCGCACCGCCCTCGTCGTGCAGAAGGCCATCAAGCCAGGACGAGACGGCTCGTTGCTCGACAGACCGGCAGGCATATGCGGAACTAGCACTTTCCTCGGTCGTCCTCACGAGATCGCCGCGGCGCCGTCCGGCATGGTTTGGATGGCGCGAGACGTTGGGGCGATGGGGGAGACGTGGAGTCATATGGCCGAAGTCTTGCTGCAGGCCGCCCGCCGGCCAACACTGGCGGTAGGCGCAGCGATCGTCATCCTGCTGATCGCCTCCGGACGAGCCAGGGCAGAGGCCATGCGCAGCTTTCACGACATGGTGGAAGATGCCTGGTCGCAGTTGCCGCAGCGTCAGGACATCGCCGCGCGGCAGAGCGTGGCGGCCGCCCGCCTGCGCGCCGGCAGCGCCTTGGTGCCGGACGCGCCCTTCGTCACGGGCAGCTACATCAACGACAAGATCCTCGGCAGCAACCAAAACTACATCAGCACGCAAGTGGAAGTGAGCACGCCCGTCTGGCTTCCGGGCGAAGGCACCGCCACCCAGAACACGGCCCGCGCCGACGGGTCGGCAGCCGAGGCCGCGGGAGAGGCGGCACACCTGGCACTTGCTTTGCAGCTGCTCGACCTGGCCACTCAGGCGGCGCTGGCGGACAACGCGCGCATCGTCGCCGGAAGACGGTTCGCCACCTCGCAGGCTCTGGCCACCGATCTCGCGAGGCGCTTTCGCGTTGGCGAGGCCGCGCAAAGTGACGCACTGGCCGCCGATGCAGACGCGGCGAGCGCGTCCGTCACCCTCAGCAGTGCAGAAACCGACCTGGAAGCCGTGCGTGCCACGCTCGCCGAGGTGACTGGCAGCGAAGCGCTGGCACGGCTCGAGGTGCCGCGGCCTGTCGCTCCGGCGGGCATTGCCGCCGATCCGGTCGCCCGGCATCCGCGCGTGATCGCGGCCGAGCGGGCGGTCGACGCGGCCAGGGCCAACGAGCACCTGGCCCGATTGCAGAACCGCGACGATCCACAGGTCGGGCTGCAGGGGATAGACGAGAAGCAGCCAGGCACGCGGTGGGACACGCGGTTCGGCGTTGTGGTCCGGTTCTCGTTCGCGACCGAGGCGCGCAACGCGCCGCGCCGCGCCGCGGCCGAGCAGGCCACCACCCAGGCCATGGTGCAGCTCGCCCTTGCGCGGCGGGAGGTGACGACAGCAATCAGGCAGTCGCAATCGGCACTGGCAGGCGCCGAGCGCGGCAGTGCGGCCGCGGAGCGGGCTGCGGCCGGGCTGGAACGCCGGCGCGGCCAGATGGAGCGTGCCTGGCGCGCCGGCGAGATGCCGCTGATCGAGGTGGTGCGGGCAAATGCGGTGGCCTTCGACGCCGCCTTCGCACGCGACAAGGCTCGCACCACGCTGGGCGCCGCCCAGATTCGCGTGCAACTGGCCGCGGGCCTCCTGCCATGACGCGGATTTGGGCAGGACTGACCCTTGTGCTGCTGTCCACGGCAGTCGCCCACGCCAAGGAGGACGCCAAGCCCGCCCCGCCGCAAGACCCGCCGGGCTTGGTCCGCATGAGCGCCGAGCAGCAAAAGACCGCCGGCCTGCAGACCGTGCGCGTGGCGGCCCGCGAGATCACCGAGCCTCTGCGCGTGCCAGGCACGGTCGCCTTCGACCAGGGCCACGTCGCCGTGCTGCGCGCGCTGGGCCAGGCGCGCGTGCTCCGCCTGCTGGCGCAACCGGGCGACAAGGTGCGGGCCGGGCAGCCATTGGCGGAGGTCTATATGCCCAGCTT
>Ga0123336_10001921_pt1 | contig 18485 bp, 9 predicted proteins | sample SSSSmetaG_FD_96466 | JGI IMG/M metagenome (GOLD analysis project Ga0123336, IMG submission 96466) | Glacier valley bacterial and archeal communities from Borup Fiord, Nunavut, Canada, to study Microbial Dark Matter (Phase II) - ​SSSS metaG | ecosystem: Environmental > Aquatic > Freshwater > Ice... | reverse complement strand
GCCCATCACCATTAGGACGAATGGAATTACGAGTCCCGGCGGAGCTGCGGTTAACGCGATTCTGGTTGGCGATCCCTACAAGGCGGGTGGAACGGCGGATGCGTCAAATCCGGGCCTCGCTAACCTTTGCCCCACAAAGGTTCGGACCGTGCAGAATTGGTACAACCCATGTGCGTTTGCCAATCCCAAGGCCGACAACATAGGAAACACTACTGGAAAGTACTCCGACGGTACTCCAATCCCAAACACGGTATCAGGTGCCGCAGCACTTGCGTATGTTGGCAGCAATCGTGGGCAGGTACGCGGGCCTGGATACGAACGGGCTGATATGTCGTTGTTCAAGTCGTTCCATGTCTTCCGGGAGAGCAATCTTCAGTTCCGGGCGGACATTTTCAATGCACTCAACACCCCTGCGTATGGCGACCCCAGCACGCGGAATATCAGTCAGAATGGCGGCAAGATTACGGGATCGCGTACGTTCCAATCCAACACACCGGATTCGCGGTTCTTCCAATTCGCGCTGAAGTACCTTTACTAAGGCTGTAGACTTCAAGGCGGATGTACCTCACAACGAGGTGCATCCGCCGGATATTTTAAGCATGGGTTATTTTTCGGGATTTCGGATTGGGGGCTGGTTGCGGGGTTTGGCGGCGGCTTTGTTCCTGGGTGGGTTCGTGTGTTGGCCGGGTTGCGCTTTGGGGCAGGGTGTTGGTGCCAGGGCTTCGAGGATGGCTTCTCCAGCAACGAGGGGTGGGGTGCTGATGTCGGCGGGTGATGCGCGTGCGTTGCGGGGTGCCCTGGAGGCTTATGAGCGGGGAGATGCGGCTGCGGCAGAGCCGGTGTTGCGGGGGTTGACGGCGCGGTATCCGAAGAGCTACGAGGCGCAGGAGGCGCTGGGGGGGATCTATGCGGAGCTGGGCGATGAGGGGAAGGCGTTGCCGTTTCTTGAGCGGGCGAGCAGGGTGGCTCCGCAGCAGGCACTGGGTCATGCGAATCTGGGGGCGGCTTATTTGAAGTTGAACCGCGCGGGTGAGGCAGTGGTGGAGTTGCAGCGGGCGGTGGTGTTGGAGCCGGGGAATGGGGCGACGCAGTCGAATCTGGGGCAGGCGTTGATGGCGACGGGTAAGCCGGCGGCAGCGGCGAAGGCGTTTGCGGTGGCGGTGAAGGGTGAGCCGGAGAACTGGGACTTGCGGTACAACTGGTCGGTGGCGTTGTTTGACGGTGGCGATACGGCGGGTGCTTCGGCGGCGCTGAAGGCGGGGCACGGGGTGGGGCGGACGGATGCGGTGGAGTCGCTGGCCGGAGAGGTGGCGGAGAAGCTGGGGCAGTTCAAAGAGGCGGTGGAGTTCTACCAGGCGGCGGCGAAGATGAATCCGAGTGATGCGAACCTGTATGCGCTGACGGTTGAGTTTCTGCGGCACTGGACGTGGGACCAGGCGGTTGTGATTGCGAGCTATGGGGCGCAGCGGTATCCGGCGAGCGCTCACTTCAAGGCAGCGCAGGGGATTGCGCTGTATGCGAGCAACAAGTATCCGGAGGCGGTGGGTGGGTTCTCGGAACTGCTGGCGAAGGAGCCGGAGAATGCGCTGTATGCCGATCTGCTGGGGCGCAGTTGCAGCCTGGTGGCGGAGGGGGCGAGCGTGGATTGCGCAGGGCTGGAGGCGTTTGCGCAGCGGCACCCGGAAAATGCGCGGGCGGCGATGTATGCGGCGACGGCGATACTGCATCGTCCGGTGGCGGAGCAGGATATGGCGAAGGTGGAGCGGCTGCTGCAGCAGTCGGTGGCGGCGGATGGGAAGCTGGCGGAGGCGTACTATGAGCTGGGTGTGCTGAGGCAGCAAAGGTCGGAGTGGAAGGAGTCGGCGGGCGAGCTGGAGCAGGCGATTGCGCTGCGGCCGAGCTACCCGGAGGCGCACTACCGGTTGTCGCGGGCGTACTCGCACCTAGGGATGCGGGATGAGGCCCAGAAACAGATGGCTTTGCAGCAGCAGTTCGCTCAGGAAGAGAAGGACCATCTGAACGCGAGGATGCAGGAGGTGGTGACATTTCTTCTAAAGGCAAATTGAGGCGTGGGTTGCTGTCTGGCGTGAATGCTACGCTGCATGACCTTGCGGCGCGGCAAGGGTGGGACCGGCGGGAGTTTCTGCGGGCTGCCGTGGGCACGGCCGCAGGTGGCGCGCTGAGCGGGTTTACGCCGCTGCGGGCGATGGGGATCCCGCGAGCGCAGAAGTCTGTGGTGGTGACGTTTGGTGGCGGAGCGCGGGACGAGGAGACGTTTGCGCCGGAGGGGCAGGAGAATATTCCGCGGATGCTGGGCGAGCTGATTCCGCAGGGGACGTTCTTCACGCAGGTGATTAATCACGGGATTCTGGGGCACTATGTGGCGACGGCCTCGCTGGCGACGGGAGCGTATGAGACGCTGAACAATTTTGCGCTGACTCCGCCGCAGAACCCGACGGTGTTTGAGTATTTTCGGCGAGACCTGAAGCGGCCGGCGGAGGATGCATGGGTGGTGGCTCCGAGCAACGGGTTCAACCGGATTGGGTGCTCGGACAGCCGGGCGTATGGGCTGGGAGCGCAGGTGCTGTTGCCGAAGCAGCTGCTGGCGGCGGCGATGGCGGGGCGCGGCGGGGTGGACTATGAACATCTGCTGCGGGACAACTATGAGTCGGTTGCGGCGAACCCGGTGGCGGCGATGCGGGAGGAAGAGATCCATCGGACGGCGGAGATCTTGAAGCTGTCGCTGGATGACTTTCGGGCGCACGCGCAGAGCCTGGCGAGCCCGGATGAGCTTTCGGTCTACATTGCGCGGCAGTTAATGCGGCAGCTTGCGCCGAGCCTGCTGTGGATCACTCTGCACGATATCGATATTGCGCACTCGGGGGCGTACTCGCTGTATATCGACGGGATACGGCGGTCGGACAGGCTGTGTGCGGAGATTTGGCAGGCGATTGAGACGGACCCGGAGTACAAGGGTCGGACGACGATGTTTATCCTGCCGGACTTTGGGAGGGACTCGGACACGAACCCGGGAGGGAATGGGTTCCAACATCACCGAACTGGCGATGCGCTTTCGCGCACGACGTGGATGATGGTGCTGGGACCGGGGGTGCGGCAGAATGCGGTGGTAGACAGGCCGGTGGACTCGCTGGACCTGGTGCCGACGCTGGGGGCGAAGCTGGGATTTTCAGCAACGATGGCGCAGGGCAAGCCGCTGCGCGAGGTGCTGTGATGCCGATGCCGGGGCAGTTGAAGGTGGCGGATTTTGCGGGCTATCCCGTGCAAGGGCGGAAGGTGGCGGTGGAAAATTTGGCGTTGCTTCGGCAGCTTCCGCTGGTGTTTGCGGCGGTGCTGCTGCGCGAGGTGGTTGCGTATGACTGGCGGTTTCCGGCGGAGCGGCGGCAGATTGATGGGCAGATGCGGGTGCTGGGGGCGCTCTCGGCGGGGGAGTTGGCGGAACGGATGTCGGGGTTTCGCGGGCTGAAGGTGAGCGCGGAGCTGGAACGGACGGATTGGGTTACAAATCCGGCAGGCTTTATGGAGATGCTGACGGCCTGGCTTTGGAGTACGCAGCAGATGGACGGGTTTCGAGGTACGGCGGATGTGTATGCGCGGTATCTGACGGTGGTGATGCCGGCGTCCGTGCCTACGATGCCACGGCTTGGGATTGTGATGGTGGGGCAGGGGGTTGCTCAGCCGCAGGGGGCGCTCTTTCGGAAGCTGAGGCCGCATGGGGTTTATTTGAGCAAGGTGAATCCGAAGGGTGGGGTGGATTTGCTGCTGGCAGCGGCGGTGCAGCGGGCACGGGGGAGCGAGGCGGAGTTTGGGCACTGGTATATCGATGGGGGCGAGGCGGGTGCGGCGAGCGGGTTGACGCAGATTTCGTACGGTGGGCTGGATGGGCCGCGGAATCGGTTACTGGACAGGACGCAGCGGGCGATTGATTCGGGGTCGATGGGGCCGGAGGGGCTGCGGACGCTGCTGGCTCAGATGAAGCCGGAAGAGATTGGGCTGCGTGGGGATGCGGTGCTCGACCGGTTTCAACTGGCATTGCTGACGGAGGGCTCGGGGACGCAGATTTTTGCGACGACGTTTGTGCAATGGGCGGCGCGAGAGTGTCTGCGACGGGCTCAGCCGGAGACGCTGGTGCTGCGCTACGCGCCGCGACAGGAGATGCAGGCGATGAATGCAATGCTGAGCGGCCAGAAAGCGTGAGGGCCGGATCCGCAAGGGTCGCTGGTAGACGCGGAGATGGGGGCGTATTACACGTGGCTGAACATGACGCGGCTGGCGGGGGCAGAGGAGATGCGTTTTCTGGTGTGGTTTGAAGGACATGGCGAGGTTGTGGCGATTGGGCCGGGACTGCCTCGGGGTACCACCTCGAATGCTTTGACGGACATGGGCAAGGTGCTGGAGTTGCTGGGTTGATGGTGGATGGAGAGGGGGTGGATATTAGTAGGATGAAGTGTGTTTTATGGCCCAAGATGTAACGCTTTACACGGGCTTGATTTTGTCGTTTAGTAGGTGGAGTTGAGAATCAGCCTGTTGTCGGGTCGCAAAGTGTTTTTTATTTGAGGAGTGAACGATGAAGCGAATTTTTTGGCATTGTGCGCTATATGTGGGGTTGGGTTGTGTGCCGATGGGTTTGATGGCGGCGGAGATGCCGCGCGTGGAGAAGAAGGCCGGTCGCTACGCCATGATGGTGGATGGCAAGCCGCTGCTGCTGCTGGGGGTGCAGATTAATAATTCGAGCTCGTTTGCGAGTGAGTTGCCGAAGGTGTGGCCGGCGCTGGAGGCGGCGCATGTCAATACAGTGGAGGCGCCGGTGTACTGGGAGTTGATGGAGCCAGAGAAGGGCAAGTTCGATTTTGCCAACGTGGACCTGCTGGTGGAGGGAGCGCGGGCGCATCATCTGCGGCTGGTTCTGCTTTGGTTCGGGACCTGGAAGAACGGGCAGGCGCACTATGTTCCGGCGTGGATGAAGCGGGATACGAAGATGTATCCGCGGGTGATTGGCGCGCGCGGCAAGATGCTGGATGTAATGTCGCCGAATTCGTCGGCGAACCTGGAGGCAGACAAGAGTGCGTATGCGGCACTGATGCGGCACCTGCGGGAGGTGGATGGGACGGAACATACGGTGATCCTGATGCAGGTAGAGAACGAGTCAGGGACGATTGGCGCGGTGCGGGATTACTCGGCGGCGGCGGAGCGGGAGTTTGCGAAGGGCGTGCCGACGGCGCTAAGCGCGGCGCTGCATGTGGCGGGCGGAAGCTGGGCGAAGGTGTTTGGCGCGGACGCGGATGAGCGGTTCGCGGCGTACTCGACGGCGCGGTATATCGATGAGGTGGCGAAGGCTGGCAAGGCGGAGTATCCGTTGCCGATGTACTGCAATGTCTGGATCACGTATCCGGTGCATGCGCTGGAGAACCGCAACCGTGCGAGCGCTGGGCAGGAGTACCCGAGCGGTGGACCGCAGCAGGGAAATATCGATATCTGGAAGGCAGCGGCTCCGGCGATTGATGTGCTGGCACCGGACTATTATGCCGATGACAATACGTTTTACCAGGAGGTGGTGGCTGCGTATGCGCGACCGGACAATGCACTGCTGATTCCGGAGACGGGGTTGTCGAAGGACATTGGGCGGAACCTCTTTTATGCGTTGGGACATGGGGCTATTGGGTTCGCTCCGTTTGGGGTGGATTACACAGGCTGGACGCACGCGGAAGAAGGTGCTCCGGCTCTGTTCTCGGACTCGTTTGCGCTGTTGAATCCGATGGCGCGAGAGATTGGGTTGCTGAACTTTGAAGGTAAGTTACAGACGGCGGTAGAGCAGAAAGGAACGACACAACAACGGTTACATTTTGGGGATGCGGATGCGGTGGTGTCGTTTGGATACAGACAGCGCGATGGCGTGGAGCCTCCGGGCACGCCGGGGCTGACGGGGCGGGCGCTTGTCGCGCAGTTGGGGCCGCTGGAGTTTCTGGTGACGGGATTCGACACGAGTGTGCTCTTTGAACTGAACGATAAGACGAAGAATGAGCAGCTTGAGATTCTGATGGCCGATGAGGGTGCTTATGTGGATGGTGTTTGGAAGACGGCGCGTGTCTGGAACGGCGACCAGACGGACCGCGGGTTGAACTTCAAGTCGGCGAACAAGGAAGTGGTACGGCTGCGGCTGCACCGAATTCCGCTGTATGACGCGAGTATTGGGCTGGCTGTACGTTGAGGCTTCAAGGAGTAGCGATGATAGGTGCGCGCGGGTTTCGGAAAGCGATTTTGCTGGGTACGGCTGCTGCTTTGAGTGCGCTTGCGCATGGTCAGGCCGCCGATAGTGTGAAGGCAGTTGGTGCGATGTCAAACGTGCTTTATGGCGCGGCGTATTACCACGAGTACATGCCTTACGAGCGACTGGAGAAGGATGTCGCGCTGATGAAGGACGCGGGCATTACAGTGGTGCGGATGGGCGAATCGACGTGGAGCCTGTGGGAGCCGGAGGACGGGAAGTTCGAGTATGCGTGGATGGACCGCGTGGTGGATGCGATGACGAAGGCGGGCATCAAGGTGATCCTGGGGACGCCGACGTATTCGGTCCCGACGTGGATGTACCACGCGCACCCAGAGGTGCTAGCGCGTCCACTGGGTGGGGCGCAGACGTTCTACGGGATGCGGCAGAACATGGACACGGATAATCCGACGTATCGCTACTATGCGCAACGGCTCATTCGGAAGATGGTGGAGCACTACAAGGACAATCCGAACGTGATTGGGTGGCAGATTGATAACGAGACCTCGTCGTATGGGGCGAGTAACCAGGATGTGTTTGTGGGGTTTGTGAACCACTTGAAGGGGAAGTTCGGCACGACAGACGCGCTGAACAAGGCATGGGGGTTGAATTACTGGGGGCAGAACGTGAACGGCTGGGAGAACATGCCGACACGGGACAGCACGATCAGTACGGGTTACAAATTGGAGTGGTCGCGCTGGGAAGAGATGCGGGTGACGGACTTTTTGAACTGGCAGGCGGGGCTGGTGCGGGAGTACCGCGGGCCGAACCAGTTTGTGACGCAAGACTACGGCGGCGCGATGAAGCGGGATGTGAACGAGTTCGAAATTGCCAAGACTTTAGACGTGGCGGCGAACAATCCGTACCACGGGACGCAGGAGCATTTCGATGGACAGGCACAGGCGGAGCAGGGGGACTACACGCGGTCGTTGAAGCGGGCGAATTACCTAGTGACGGAGACCAATGCGCAGACGACGGACTGGTCTTCGGGGTATCAATATCCGCCGTATGACGGGCAGCTTCGTTTGGATGTGTACACGCATCTTTCGAGCGGGGCGAACATGGTGGAGTACTGGCAATGGGCGTCGATTCCATCAGGGCAGGAGACCTACTGGAAGGGTGTACTTTCGCATGATCTGGAGCCGAACCGGGCGTATGCGGAGGTGTCGCGGACGGCGCATGAACTGCAGCGGGTTGGGCCGAAGCTGGTGAACCTGAAGATCAAGAACGAGGTGGCTATTCTTTACAGCGTGGACAGTGCAAACGCGCTGGACTTTATGCCGTTTGCGCTGGCACCCGCGGCGCAATGGGAGATGGGTAAGTCGGTGGCGACATACAGCACGGTGGTCCACCAGCTGCATAAGGCGTTTTACGACGCGAACGTGGGTGTGGACTTTGTGTTTCCGGAGCAGATGGACTTTAGTGGCTATAAATTGATCGTCGTCCCGCCTTTGTATATCGCGAGCGATGCGCTGCTGCAGAAGCTCTCGGATTATGTGAAGGGTGGCGGGCATGTGCTGATGACATTCAAGAGCGGATTTGCGAATGAGAACTCGGCAGTGCGTGCAGTGCGCGCTCCGGGGCCGCTGCGGGAGGCGGCGGGGTTCAACTACCAGGAGTTTTCCAATCTGGAAAAGCCGCTAGGGTTAAAGGGTGATCCGTTCAAGGTTGGGGATGAGAACAAGGCGATGTACTGGGTGGAGTTCTTGCAGTTGGAGAGTGCGAAGCCGCTGGCCTACTACGACCATCCATTCTTCGGGCGGTGGCCCGCGATTACGCGGAATGCGTTCGGTGCGGGCAGCCTGACGTATGAGGGGACGTTTGTGTCGGAGGCGGTGCAGCGGGCGGTGGTGCTGGAAGTGTTGAAGGACGCTAAGGTGAGTGAGACGGCGCAATTGTTGCCGACGCATGTGCGCGAGAAGAGCGGTGTGAATTTTAGCGGGAAGAAGCTGCATTACTTCCTGAACTATTCGGGGACGACGCAGGAGTTTACGTACAGCCAAGGTGCGGGGACGGAGTTGCTGAGCGGCAAGGCCGTAGATGCGGCGAGTGCAATGCAACTGGCGCCCTGGGATTTGATGATTGTCGAGGAGAAGTAGCTCGATACGGTTACCTATTGGATTGCGAAGGAAGATTCAGGAGAGAACGACGATGCTACGACGGGACTTTATCAAGACGACGGGAACTTTGATTGCGGCTTCGGCTGTGAGTGGGACGGCTGCGCTAGCCGCTGAGCAGGGCGCGACGGGGCGGGTGATTCTGCCGATGAACCGCAACTGGCGGTATGCGCCGAAGAAGGTGGCGGGGGCGGAGTCGGCGAGCTTCAACGATGCGGCCTTTGAGCGGATTGTGATTCCGCATACGAATGTGAAGCTGCCTTGGCACAACTTCGACGAGGCGCTGTACTCGTTTGTGTCGACATACCGGCGTCGGTTCAAGTACCCGGCGGCGGCGAAGGGCAAGCGCGTGTTTGTAGATTTCGAAGGCGCGATGACGGCTTCGACGGTGTGGATTAACGGGGTGGCGCTTGGCGAGTACAAGGGCGGGTTTACGCCGTTCTCGTTTGAGCTGACCAAGCACCTGAAGGAGACGGGCGAGAATGTGCTGGTGGTGCAACTGGACTCGACGGAGCGTGCGGACATACCGCCGTTTGGGCATGAGATCGATTACCTGACGTTCGGCGGGATCTACCGCGAGGTGTCGCTGCGGATTGTGGCGCAGAGCTATATCGACAACATCTTTGCGCAGCCGAAGGACTCGCTCACGGACCATGCTTCGGTTGAGGTGGATTGCTTTGTGGCGATGCAGAGTGCGACGGGGCTTTTACTGGAGGTTGAGCTGCGGGATGGCGACAAGGTGATTGCGAAGCAGGCGCAGGCGGTGACGGGCGGGGCGGGTGTCGACCCGAATGCGGGTGCGAATCCGGCGACGATTGCTTCGCCTTATGTGACAACGCAGACGAAGGCCGATCCTTCGCGGCAGACGGTTACGCTGAGCGGACTGGGACGGGTGAAGGTGTGGGACCTACAGACGCCGAACCTTTACAGCGTGCATGTGCGTCTGCTGGAGAATGGCAAGGTGATTGACAGCGATATGAGGCGTATCGGCTTCCGCGAGGCGAGCTTTACGGAGCAGGGGTTTTCGCTGAACGGCAAAGTGATCAAGCTGCGTGGGCTGGACCGTCACCAGACGTTTCCGTTTGTTGGGCAGGCGATGCCGGCTCGGGTGCAGCGGAAGGACGCGGATATTCTGCGTAAGGGGCTACATTGCAACATCGTGCGGACGTCGCATTATCCGCAGTCGCGACACTTTCTGGACCGGTGCGACGAGATTGGGCTGCTGGTGCTGGAAGAGATTCCGGGCTGGCAGCATATTGGGCCGGAGCCTTGGAAGCAGACATCTATCGACAACGTGGGCAGGATGATCCGGCGGGACTGGAACCACCCTTCGATCATTCTGTGGGGCGTGCGGATTAACGAGTCACTGGACGATCACAGCTTTTATACGCGGACGAATGCGCTGGCGCACCTGCTGGATGGGACACGGCAGACGGGTGGAATCCGGTACTTCCAGGAGTCGGAGTTTCTGGAGGATGTGTTTACGATGAACGACTTCGGCTTTCCGTTGAAGAAGCCGAACCATGCGCGGTACATCAATACGGAGTTTGTGGGGCATACGTTTCCGACGAAGACGACGGATGACGATGAACGGCAGCGTGAACATACGCTGCGTCATGCGCGTATCCACAATCAGTTGGCGTCCGATCCGCAGTATGCCGGTGGGATTGGGTGGTGCGCGTTCGACTACAACACGCATGGCAACTTTGGTTCAGGCGACCGGCTTTGCTACCACGGGGTGACGGACATCTTCCGGGAGCCTAAGCCGGCGGCAGGGTTCTACAAGTCGCAGTGCGATCCGTCGGAGGAGGTAGTGCTGGAGCCGGCGTTCCACTGGGCGCGAGGCGATGAGTCGATCGGATTTACGAAGGCGGTGGTGTGCTCGAACTGCGAGCATGTGAAGTTCTATCTGCGGGAGAAGAGCCTGGAGAGCAACCCGTGGAAGTTGATTGGCGAACTTGACCCGGAGCGGAAGGAGTTCGACCACCTGAAGTATGCGCCGTTTGTGCTGGACTTGAGCACGATTGATCAGAAGCAGTTCGACCTGCCGTGGGGCGACCTGCGAATGGATGGGTATATCGGCGGGAAACAGGTGATCTCGAAGACGCTTTCGGGGCAGGGTGTGGACCGGAAGTTTGTGATGCTGCCTGATGACACTGCATTGATGGCGGATGGCGCGGATACGACGCGCGTTGTGCTGCGGGTGACGGACGAGTTTGGAGCGATTCGGACGTATGCGGACGACCCGATTGTGTTTACGCTGGAGGGGCCGGGAGAATTGATTGGGGACAATCCATTCTCGCTAATTGGAGGCACGGGCGCGGTATGGGTTCGGGCAAAGGAGCAGGCCGGTAAATTGAAGATGACGGCAAGACACCCACGGCTTGGCTCGTCTTCCATTTGGATTACGTTGGAGCGGGTAGCTCCGGAATCGTTGTAGATGCGACGGACCCGCTAGCGTTTTGAAAAGTCCTATCTTGATTGGCTGTGGCCATTGAGTCAGCGCGTACGTGTGTACGAGCGTTGACCGAAGGATCATGCTTTGTGGCGAGGAGCGGCTGGTCCGGTGGATTGACGGACGACTAACGTGGGTCTAACGAAGTGTTCCTGTCCATCAACGAGTCTCGTGACATTTGCGTTTCTCGAGTCGAAGAGAGCGCGGAAGGCAGCGTTAGCAATTTCTGCTCGGGGAAGGGCTACGGTCGTAAGGGGCGGCATGGTAAAGGCGCTAAGCTGTATGTCGTCGAATCCGATGACGGAGATGTCTTGCGGTATCCGCAGTCCGCGTTCAGCGATAGCGCCCATGGCGCCGATGGCAGTGAGATCGTTTGAGGCGAGAACGGCGGTGACGCGGGCACCAGAGTCAAAAATGCGGAACATGGCGGCTTTACCGGCATCGACGGTATGAGTGCCTTCTTGGAGGAGATTGGGATCAGAGTCCAGATCCTCGCGAGCGCGGCTTTCCATATAGGCCTTATACCGCGTCCGCGCAGAAGCGAGGCGCAGAGGACCACTGATAAAAGCGATACTCTTATGGCCAAATTTGATTAGGTGTTGCATGGCGAGATCAACTCCGAGAGAGTAATCGATGCGGATGCAACTTACTCCAGGCCCCGGATTGCCGGCATCGAGAAAAACGAGACGGACTTGTCGGTGGTGGAACACTCGGATGAGTTTGTCGTCCATCTCGGAAGTCATGATGGCAACGCCATCGACATTGCGCTGAAGCATACGTGTGACGCAAATTTTCATACGATCAGGATCGTAATTTGTGTTGGATATGAGTACCTCCTGACCGTGGGCGACCGCGATATCTTCAAAAGCCTTGACGAGCTCTGGGAAGAATGGATTCGTGATATCGGAGATGATAAGGCCGTAGAAGTTGCTTCGTCCAGAACCTAGCGCGCGTGCATTTGTATTCGGATAAAACTGAAGTGCATCAACCGCACGCAACACACGTTCAGCGGTTTTGGGGCTTACTCTAGCGGAACTGTTGATGGTGCGCGAGACGGTTGCTGTGGAGACGTTGGCTCGCTTGGCGACAGCCTTAATGTTCATGTGAGTTTAACTTACAGCTTATTCTTATTGTAGAGCCGGTCGAGAAGTAACTGTTTAAATTTTGTGTCTTGCAATTGGGTGTGCATGCCAAGCGGTACAGTGCAAGAGCTTCCAACACCGGGCTTTTGGCATTTCAATTCTCTCCACATCATCACGTAGCGTCGCCCTGAATCGACAGGGAATGCATTTGGCGTCAAAGGTCGCTGAATTGACCCACGTGGCAGCCGTAGGTGCTCATTCCGATGTATAAACGTACCGTTTTAGCGTTTTGTATCAACCATAAGGCGTTCGAACTGACTACTGATAGAGCGCTTCTGAAAAGAATATGCGAGTCGTCGCCAAGCAAGCGGTTGATTTACTGCTGTCCAAGCTGGCCATACCGTTACATTCTCTGCACTAAAACAAAGATCGAGGCCGTCCATGGTGGGCGTCCTTTTTCTTCGATTGCTCCGTCACGTCAAGCGTTTCAGATACACGTTGTGAACGATCAGCGACCGACGGCCCGGTCGTGCATCACCTTCTGAGCGCGATCATTGGTCTTGGCGGCCTTCATCATGTAGGCCATGCCTGTGTCGTGGTCCTGCTTCGCGCCCCACGTACCATCCATCAGCATGATCGCATAGTCAATCTGCGCGTCGTCGTCACCGTTGATGGCGGCGGACTCTGTGTAGAGGCGGCCTGCCGTATCGTTTTGCGTGAGGCCGTGTGAGCCGTTCAGGTAATAGACGCCGAGCATGCGCTGGGCCAGCGTATTGCCCTGGGAGGCAGCGGCGGTGAGATAGTCTGTGCCAGTCTTCTCATCCTTGGCAATACCTCTGCCCCGAATCAAGTCCATCCCCAGGAAACAGAGTGCACGATCGTCTCCACCAGCAGCGGCGATCTGGAAGTAGTGGACGACCGCCGCATCTGGGCGCTTTTCTTCCTGGCCCAGCATGAGCCCGGTATGGAAGGCACCGACAGCGTCGCCCGCGTCGGCGGCTTCCTTGAAGAGCATCAGTGCGTCGATGGAACTCTTCTCCGCGCCACCTGTGCCGGCCTGTACGAACTCCCCGAGGAATGCCTTGCCGGATGGAAGGCCGCCATCGGCTGCTTTTTTGACCAGGGCGTAGGCTTTGGCGAGATCTGGCGGCTCAGCCTGCGAGTAGACGGTCGCGTAGTCACGGAAGGCCTCCAGCTTACCGAGCTTGACGCCGCCGGCCAGGTACCCTTCCACCTCTTTATCCGGGCCTGTTGCAACGCCGAAGCCGGAGAGACGTGCTGCGCCGTAGTAGTAGCCGGCCTCTGCGTCACCGTTGACGGCTTTATCGTGGAAGGCGAGGATGAAGTCGCGTTTGGACAACGTGGGTTTGACGGTCTTGGCCTTGTCATACATGGCCTGCAGCATGTTGTAGGCAAAGTCACTGTCTGAGTGTTCGCGTTCCGCGACGATGAGGAGCGGGCGCATTTTTGCTTCGGCCTCACCGGGGAGAGGAGCTGGATGAGATTCGACAGTCAACTGATGAGTCTGCGGAAGCGGAGCTTGTTCAGCCTCCACGGTGAGATGTTTTGTCTGCGGAAGCGGAGCTTGTTCAGCGGTGATCTGCGCGTAACTTACAACCGGTGCGCAGAGGCAACAGGTTAGTGCGAGGGCGCGGGCGGTGCGGTGGGAGTGTGCAGGCATGGATGAGTCCTTTGAGTGGTTTTGTATACGTTTTGACTTCGGTTTGCGATCAGCCCATCTTCTTGAGTTCGTCTGCGCACTCTGTATCGCCGCGATCCAAGCCCATCTGGAACCACTTGCGTGCAGCGGCAGGATCTTTGTCGACGCCGTAGCCGTTCAGATAAATCTGCCCTAGCACGTGTGGCGCGTCGCGGTCGCCATTGTCAGCCGCCAGGTGGAGCAGGCGCTCGCCTTCAATCTGATCCTGCTGCACGCCGTCAACGCCATTCATGGTGCGGATGCCCATGTGAAACAGGGCTTCCGGCGACCCCTGCACCGCTGCCTGCCGGCATAGCTTCATCCCAAGTGCCAGGTCCTTGGGTACTTTTGAACCGTAAACGTACATCGCACCGAGGTCAAACAGCGCCTTGGTAGAGCCATCTTTGATGGCCTGGTTAAACCACTCCACGCCCTTGGCTACGTCCTTCGGTACGCCCTTGCCATTGATATAAAGGATGCCGAGGTTGTCTTCGTCGGTCGCGTTATGTTTTGCCGCGCCTGCCTGGTACAGCTTGGCAGCGGCGTTGTAGTCCGGGTCGCCGCCCAACTGTCCGCCAAGCAGCGCGGTCAGGTTATTGCGCGCGTCGCCGAAGGGATCGATCGCCACACTTTTTTCAAAGCACTGCCGGGCTTTTGGCAGGTCGGTCTTTACCTCCGCGTACCTCCCGGAGTAGATCACGCCCAGGTTGTTCGCGGAGGTGGCATCGTCTTTGTCCATGGCGGCGGCGCACCACTTTTCTGCTGCGGCAAAGTCGACCTTGGTACCGCGTCCGTTAATAAAGTCGCTGCACGCGACGGTCATGTGCCGGACATCGCCGGACTCCGCCAAAGCGAGAACCCAACGATGGCCCTCGACCGGTCTTGGCGCGGATACGCCTGTCTGGCCGTCCGAATAAATCTTCGCCAGCATAACTTGCGCATCACGGTCGTTGCGCGCCGCCGCATCGCTCAAAAGGCCCAGGCCCTTGGGTATGTCCTGCGCGACACCGCTGCCCTTCAGGTATTGCAGACCGGCGGCGCGCAGGGCAAGCACATCTCCGTGCGAGGCGGCCTCAAGATTTCGTTGGATCTGCGGATGCGCGCGTTCATAGGCGGCCAGAAAGTCGTCGCTTGCCTTGCGGCTGGCGCGCTCACGCTCCTCCGCGGCTGCACGTGCCGAGTTATCTCTTGCCTGGCGATTGGCCACACTGGCATTGTGGCGAGCCATCATGGAACCCAGTGTGCCGCTGAGCATGCCGATGGAGTTGCCCACGCTGCTGCCGCTTGAGCTGCCGCTGCTGCTTGAGCCGGAGCTGCTGGAACCGGAGCTGGAGCCGGACGAGTTGTTGAGGCGCGCCTGGTCCGAGCGGTCAATGTCTGCGGTGCGTGTGCGCTCATCGTTGAGCATGCCGGCGTACCGGGCGTAGTCCTGCGAGATGGTCTGGGCGTGGGCTGGCACGACACAAACCACGGCTGATGCGCAGGCGGCGAGGCCGATGAGTTTGTAGCGATTCAGCATGAGTTCCTCCTTGAACAGGGTGAGCCAGAGTTCAGTCTGGCAAACGGCGTTGATGTCATCTGGAGCACAGCTTACTGCACGGTGGCGTTGATTGTCTGGTAGGTCGTGGCCTGGATGAAGGGTGCGGAGACGGCTCCGAGCGACAGGCTTGTAGAGCCTGCTGCAACGGGGTTGAACAAGATTGACGCGGAGGATGCGGATGGTCCGAAGGTGAGGTAGGAAGCGCCGGTGTACTGCTCAGACACGGTGGCAACAGCCGCATTGCCGGTTACCAAAGCGACCTGGACAGATGCGGACTGGGGGTTCATGATCGCATCCGCCATCCACTGCCCAGCGTCGTTGAGCAGCGCTGGCGCGGCGATGAAGATGCTTTGATAGAGCGCTTTGCCGGCAATGTCACGCTTCTTGATGGTGAAGCCCGACGGGCGGATGGTCACGTTGATGGTCCGGCTCTGGTAGTTGGCGAGCGTAAAGGTTACGGTCGTGGCGCCTGCTTTCAGCCCTTGCAGGTAGACACCATCGCCCGGAGTTGAGAAGCCGGTAAAAGTGATGCTGCCCGTGCCGGCGATGGATTTATAGAAAGACACTACCGCGATTGTTGGGTCGCCAACGGTAATTGTGAATGGCGAGTTGTAATACCCCGGAATCGTCCCACTCAGCGCGTAGTTGACGGGCACCTCGATTCCCACGCCGCCGTCGATGTCCGTGGCGGCGATCATGACAAATGCTGACCCCTGCGCCTGCGGGCCGTACACCCCGGCGTAGCCCTGGCGATGGTTGATCGTCGAGGTGTTGTAAAAGCCTGCGGATGGCGTTCCCAAACCATAGTTGGTGAGGCCAGCCTTGACGCCGGTGAATGGGACTCGGGTGAAGAGATTGGTCGTATCGAGCGGAGTGGGCGTGGAAGGAAAGGTCCCGATGGAGGCATCGTTCGGGATTAGCGTCAGCGCCGGAAGTGCCGTGCCGGGGTTAGGCGTGCAGGAAAGGTTGTTGGCGATGGCTGCAACATATTGTCCACAATCGCCGACAACAGACTGGCTATATGGGTCCAGCACCGACAATCCAAATGCCGCACTGGCGGTGGAGATAGAACTGATGGGGCTGACCAAATAATTGGTGATGTTTGACGGTGCAGCCAGCGTAAGCCCCACTTTTCCGACCAACACGGTGGAAGCCGACGGCAGGTAGCCCTTGCCCGACATGATCAGTTGCGTGTAGCCCGGCGCAATGCCCTGCACATAGATTGGTGGGATTGCTCCGGCTGGGCTGGAACTTTGATAAATCAGCTTCGTTATGCTGGGGAAGGTGAGCGTAGAGCCGGTTCCCATTGTGTTTGGGTCGAGCGACAACTTGCCGAGACTTGGATCAGCAAGCGAAACGGTGATTGTCACGGGTACAGTCCCTGTCGTATCCACCGACAATTGCAGGCCGGTATACGTCCCGGCGCCGGTAATGATTCCGCCATAGACAGGCCCGGAAATCGGATTGCCGATAACGGTCGCTACGCCTGCGCTGGCACCCAGGGTGCTGTTGGTGAAGCCTGCTGGCTGGATGATGGACAGAGTGGTCTGACCGAGATCGTTGGGCAGGAAGCCCGTGGAACCGGGGGCCGAGCTGCCGCCAGCAAACGTGACCGCACTGGTGGTAATGGTGCCGGTGTTCAGGTTCGAGCTGACTACGGTTGCCGTAAGCCCGGCACCGGGATTCAGCGTGCAGTATCCCGGTGCACAGGTTTGCACTACTACGCCGGTCGTCGCGTTGAAGGCTGCGAGGTACAGCGCAAGAGGGGTCGCCGGGCTGAACGCCGTGGTTGAAAACGAATACGGCGAGCTTGCCCCGAAGACGACACCGGACGGCAGAACTGTGATGGTCGTGCTGGAGGTGGTATAGCCGGTGGACGCCATGGTGAGAGTCGTGGTTCCGGCGCTGAGGCCCTGCACGTAAAAGACGCCTGCATTGGTCTTCGCGATGGCGGTTGCGGAGCCGAAGGTTGCGGGATTGGTCGAAAGAACTGCGATAGCCGCATTGCTGCTGGTGAGGGTTACGTTCTGGGGAGTTAGTGGTGCGGTGTTGGTGACAAACTGCACGGGTGACGACAGGTTGACGCCAGTGACCGGGCTGAGCGCGTTGAATACTGCCTGGGAGACAGAGGCCGAGATGGAGAACGTGCCGAAGTACGAGCTGGAAGGCACCAGCGGCGTGGGCGGCGGGGCAATAGTCAGCGTGATGTTGCCGCCGGAAAACCCGGTGAAGCCTCCTGTGGCGTAGCCCTGACCCGCGGCCATGGTCAAGGTGCCGACGGTGCCGACCGCGCTATTGGAGCTGGTTATGTTGAATTGGTTTGAGGTAGCCGGGTTCAGGAAGCAGTAGCTGATGCCCTGCTGGAAGCAATTCCCAAAACCAGCCACAATCAGGTCAAGCTCGATCTGAGCGGGCGTGCTAACGGTCGTGGTGGAAACGCCGAGCCGCTGGCCAGGGCCGATGATGACCGACGCCTGCCCGATACCCAGCGGCGTCTGTAAGGTCTTGTAGCCGGGCGCGCTAAACGTTAACGTTGACTGGCCATTGACGAGGCCCTGCAGGTACAGCGTCGGGAGCGCGCTTTTGACTCCGTTGAGCACAACCGAGGCGGACCCCATGACGTTCGGGTCCGTCGAAATCAACGCGCCGCCGCCAGACGTGACGGTCACCGTTGCACCAGCGATGGTGGCGTCGGGGACAGAGGTGGTGACCGAAAGCGGGATGGTCACGCCGGTCCCCGTTAGTGCTCCACTATTCGGCAGCACGAATGTGGGTTGGGTGACGGTGAACGCAACCGGACTGAAGGTGTAGAACGGGTACGCCGCGCTGGTGTAGAACCCTGTTGGCAACGTGCCCAAAGAGATGTTTGTTGTACCGGCTCCCACTGGCTGGAGAAGCGTGATTGCAGTGCCATTGCCGCTGTTCAAGGTAACTGGCGCGGTAGAAAGTGTAGCCACTGCTGTGTTGGAACTGATGACATTTACCGTTACATTGACTCCGGGATTGAGCTTGCAACCGAGCGGCGAGTTGGAGCCGACGCTCGACCCGAAGCTGCAGATGCCCACGAAGCCGCCAGTGGACTGAGCCTCTCCAAGCGCTACATCAATCTCACCCGCAGGTGCCACGGAGCTGAGTGAGTTATTTGAAATGAGCGACTGCAGTAGCAGTACTGGCAGGTTGACTGTTACGGGCTGCACGAGGGTCGTATAGTTTGTGGCGGTTATGGTGAGGTTGACTGTGCCGCCTGCCTGACCCTGCTCATAGAAGACCGGAGTGGTTGTCGTAGCAGTTGACATGGTGATGGAGGCG
>Ga0123336_10001919_pt1 | contig 18494 bp, 14 predicted proteins | sample SSSSmetaG_FD_96466 | JGI IMG/M metagenome (GOLD analysis project Ga0123336, IMG submission 96466) | Glacier valley bacterial and archeal communities from Borup Fiord, Nunavut, Canada, to study Microbial Dark Matter (Phase II) - ​SSSS metaG | ecosystem: Environmental > Aquatic > Freshwater > Ice... | reverse complement strand
CGGTGGCGGGCGGAGCGGCGGGCTGGGCCAGCAGGCGGGCGGGGGCGCTCAGGCCCAGCAGCAACCCGAGCGCCAGGGCCCGGAGGCCCTGGCACTGCCGCCACGGCGTGGGCATGGACAAATAAGAAAGCAGGGCGGGCATGAGCAGCGAAGAATGCAGGGTTGGTTCAGGGCGCTAAGCTACTTTACAACGGCGATGGCCGCTACGCCGCCCCTGCTTTCGGGCCCGCGAATAACAAAAAAGCCTGCTTCCGGGGCAGGAAGCAGGCTTTTTCGGCGCGCTGTAGAAGAAGGACTCGAACCTCCAAGGAGCAGTTAGCCAGCCAAAGGCCGGTTTATCCCGGGCTCTCCACCCTCGAGACAGGAGGGCATGTTTGCCGATTCCATCATCCTACAGTGAAAATATCAACCACAAATCTAGTCCCTCCGCCGCGGCTTCGCAACCCCGGAAGGGCGGTAATGGCTTTAGTTAATAATTTGATAACACGTAAACAAGCCGCCACTTGACCCGCCCAATGCCGAGAGGTACGGGCCCTTAAGCCGGGCCAATGCCCGCCGATGCACCGGGAGGGCGCTTGTCAACCAAGCGTTTGCCCGGCCGCCGCGCAACCTTCACAATTAGGTAACCGCGGGGGTGCCGCTCCAGTGGGTCGTCCCGCGTTATTTCACGCCCTCCCGGGAAACGGCGCGGCGCTGACTGTTCCCGCGGCTTTAGCCCCTTCCGGCACCGGAAAATAAACGCCACCATTGACCGTTTGCTGGTTTCCTTGTTTCTTGCTGCATGACCCGAAAAAAGGCCCTGTTTCTCATCGGCTCGCCCAATCAAACCACGCAGATGCACCAAATCGCGCAGTTGCTCGAAGACGAGTTTGAGCCCTGTTTCAGCCAACTGTACTACGACGGCTGGATGCGCGGCTTTTACCGGTTCCTGCTGTGGACGGGCGGACTGAACCCCACCATCGTCACCGGAAAAATCAAGGCCAAGGCCGACAAGTACCTGGCCGACCACGGCTTGCCCAACGACTTTGAGGGCCGGCAGTTTGGGAATACCTACGATTTGGTGGTGTGCTGCTCCGACGTCATCGTGCCCTGGCCGCTGGTGCGCACCACCAAAACCGTGTTTGTGCAGGAAGGCATGACCGACCCGCTCAACCGGTGGGCCCGCTTGGTGCGCCGGCTGAACTGGATGCCCATCCTGGCCATCGGCACGGCGCTGAACGGCCTGGCCAACTGCTGCGACATCTACTGCGTGGCCTCCGAAGGCTACCAACAGCACTTTGCCTACGTGGGCGTTTCTGCCGATAAGCTCATCGTCACGGGCATCCCCAACTTCGACGACGTGGCCAAGCTGCGCGACAACGACTTCCCCCACCGCGGTTACGTGCTGGTGGCCACTTCCGACCTGCGCGAGACCTACACCCCCGACAACCGCCGCAGATTCATCGCCCGCTGCACGCGCATCGCCGCCGGCCGGCCCCTCATCTTCAAGCTGCACCCCAACGAGAAAACGGCCCGGGCCGTGGCCGAAATCAAGCAATACGCCCCGCCCGGCACCCTGATTTACACCGAAGGCAACACCGACCACATGATTGCCAACTGCGCCGAGCTGATTACCCAATACTCGACGGTGGTGTACGTGGGCCTGGCGCTGGGCAAGCCGGTGCACTCCTACTTCGACGTGGAAGACCTGAAGCGCAAGCAGCCCTGGCAGAACGGGGGCACCTCGGCGCGCCGCATCGCGGCCATCTGCCGAGGCTTTGCCCGCTTTGCGGGTAGCGGGGCCGAATTCCTGCGGCAGCACCGGGCCGAAGACTTCGCGGCGGAGGGCGCGGAGGGCGCCGAGAGCGGCGCGTGGCCGGTTTCCCGCAGTGTTTCGCAGCGTTGAAACGCGGTGTCTCGCAGTGCGCAGCGGCAGCAGGCGAGCCGCATGACAACCAGTAACCGACAAGCAGCATGGCTCGAATCCTAATCGTAGTGCAGGCCCGCATGGGCTCGTCGCGCCTGCCGGGCAAGGTGCTGCTGCCGCTGGCCGGCCAGCCGCTGCTGGTGCGCATGGCGGAGCGGGTGCAACGCGCGCAGCTGGCGGGCGCGGTGGTGGTGGCCACCACCACCGCGCCCGCCGACGACGCCGTGGCGGCCTGCTGCGCCGCCCACGGCCTGGAATGCTTCCGCGGCGATGCGCTGGATTTGCTCGACCGCCACTACCGGGCCGCCCGCCACTACGGCGCCGACGTGGTGCTCAAAATTCCGTCGGACTGCCCGCTCATCGACCCGGCCGTGATTGACCAGGTGCTGGGCTTTTATGTAGCGAATGCCGGCCGCTACGATTTCGTGAGCAACCTCCACCCCGCGACCTTTCCCGACGGCAACGACGTGGAAATAATGCCCATGACGGCGCTGGAAACGGCTTGGCGCGAGGCCCGCCGGCCGCTGGAGCGCGAGCACACCACGCCGTTTTTCTGGGAGAACCCCGGGCGCTTCCGGCTGGGCAACATGGCCTGGGCCGGGGGCCGCGACTATTCGATGACGCACCGCTGGACGATTGATTACCCCGAAGATTACGCCTTCATCAGCGCCGTGTACGAGGCCCTGCATCCGGCCAAGCCCGGGTTCGGGCTGGAAGACATTCTACATTTGCTGGCCGAACGGCCCGACATTGCCGCCCTCAACGCCCACCTGGCGGGCGTGAACTGGTACCGCAACCACCTCGACGAGCTGACTACCGTGGACGCGGCCCAAACCAAACAGCTGCGCCCCTCTCCTTCTTCCCCATGACCGATTCCAAACGCCGCGAACTCGAAGCCCTGGCCCTGCGCGTGCGCGAGCACATCGTGCGCCTCAGCACCGACGGCGGCTGCTTCACCGGCGCCTCGCTGAGCTGCGCCGACCTGCTGGTGTACCTCTACGCCGACTGCCTGAACGTGCGCCCCGGCAACCTGACGGACCCCGCCCGCGACTACCTGTTCCTGAGCAAAGGCCACGACGTGCCCGCCCTCTACGGCACGTTTGTCGAGCTGGGCTTCATGACCCGGGAGCGCCTGGCCCAGCACCTGAGCACCGACGACCACATTTACTGGCACCCCAACCGGCACGTGCCGGGCGTGGAATTCCACTCGGGCTCGCTCGGCCACCTGCCCAGCGTGGCCCTGGGCGTGGCGATGGACTGCCGGATGCGCGGGCAAAGCAACAAAATCGTCGTCATCACCGGCGACGGCGAGCTGAACGAAGGCACGGTGTGGGAGGCCCTGCTCGTGGCCAGCGCCCACCAAGTAAACAACCTCACGCTCGTAGTCGACCGCAACCACTTCCAGGCCAACGTGGCCACCGAGGACCTGATTCCGCTGGAGCCGCTGGCCCCCAAGTTCGAAGCCTTCGGCTGCGCGGTGCGGCGGATTGACGGGCACGATTTCACGGCGCTGGAGGAAGCCTTCTCGGCCCTGCCCTTTTCCGAAACGAAGCCCTCGGTCATCATCTGCGACACGGTGCGCGGCCGGGGCCTGCCCAGCATCGAAGCCCGCGCCGACCGCTGGTTCTGCAACTTTTCCTCGGAGGAAGTGGAAGAACTGCTGCGCGAGCTGCACAGCCAGGAAGCCACGAATTTGACCAGCGAAACCCTGACGGTGCGGTAACCAACACCGTCTGTCATCCTGAGCACAGCGAAGGACCTTATCAAGATTGAACAAGTCGTCCAGACGTGATAAGGTCCTTCGCTGCGCTCAGGATGACAGCCGATTTTCAACGATTCAAAAAGTATGAACTACGAAGAACTCATCAAGCAAACCGCCCTGGCCGATGAGCGGCTGGTGGTGATGACGGCCGAAAACCGGGCCCTCATCCGCAGCCTGCCCGCCGTGCTCGGCCCGCGCTTCATCGACACGGGCATCACGGAGCAAACGCTGATTGGCGCGGCGGCCGGGCTGGCCCTGCGCGGGCGCATTCCGGTGGTGCACGCGCTGGCCACGTTTCTCACGCTGCGGGCCTTCGAATTTATCCGCACCGACGTGGGCATCGGCCGGCTGCCGGTAAAGCTGAGCGGCTTCGTGCCCGGCTTCCTTTCCGACGGCAACGGGCCCACGCACCAGGCCATCGAGGACGTGAGCCTGATGCGCGGCATCCCCGGCATGACGGTGTTTGCGCCGGCCGACGAGGCCGACATGCTGGCCATGCTGCCCGCCATTTGGGCCTCGCCCGCGCCGGCTTACGTGCGCATCAACACCCGCCCGGCCACCTACGCGCACGAACCTTTCACAATTGGCAAGGCCGAAATCGTGGCCGAGGGCACAGACGTCACCATCCTCACCTACGGCATGCTGTTCGAGCAAACGCTGGTGGCCTGCGCGCTGCTGCAGGCCCAGGGCAAGTCGGTGGGGCTGATTAACCTGCGCAGCCTCAAGCCCATCGACGAAGCCGCGCTGCTGGCCGTGGCCCGCCGCGGCTCGCTGCTGGTGACGGTAGAGGACCATTTCGTCACCGGCGGGCTGTACTCCATCCTGGCCGAGGTGCTGCTGCGCCACCAGCTCACGGCCCGCGTGCTGCCGCTAGCGCTCGAGGAGCGGTGGTACCGCCCCGGCCGCCTGAGCGCCGTACTGGAGCACGAAGGCTTTACCGGCCAGCACATTGCGCGCCGCATCGCGGCGGCACTGGGCGAGTCGGGCGCCGCCATTGCGGCCGGCCCGGCGGTGCGCGAAAATCAATTTGCCGAGTAATCCGTCTTAGCCATTTGTCATGCTGACGAAGGAAGCACCTTATCACGGCTGCCGGCGTCAGGATTTATAACCCACTGCGGCGCGGTCGTGATAAGGTCCTTCGTCGCCGCTTCATCCGCGGAATGCTCAGGATGACAATACCAACCATGCCCAACACCGTTTCTTTCAACGCCGCATACCCCGACATCACTAAGTCGGACGAACTCTACGCCCGGGCGCAGAAAATCATGACGCCCGTGACCCAGACCCTAGCCAAAGGGCCCGGCCAATACACCAAGGGCGTGAGCCCGAAGTACGTGAAGCGCGGCGCCGGGGCGCACATCTGGGACGTGGACGGCAACGAATTCATCGACTACCAAATGGGCATCGGCCCCATTTCGCTCGGCTACGCCTACCCGCGGGTCGACGACGCCATCCGGGCCCAGCTGCAGGACGGCATCACGTTTTCGATGATGCACGAGCTGGAGGTGGAGCTGTCGGAGCTGATTCACGCAATCATTCCCAACGCCGAAAGCATCCGCATCAGCAAAACCGGGGCCGACGTGTGCTCGGCGGCGGTGCGGGTGGCCCGCGCCTTCACGGGGCGCGCCAAGGTGCTGTGCTGCGGCTACCACGGCTGGCACGACTGGTACATCGGCACCACCAGCCGCGACAAGGGCATCCCGCAGGCAGTCAAGGACCTGACGGCCGCGTTTGAGTACAACAACCTGGAATCGGTGAAGGCCTTGCTCGACGAGGACGTGGCCTGCCTGATTCTGGAGCCGTTTATTTTCGACGCGCCCAAGGACGACTTCCTGCACGAAGTGGCCCGGCTGTGCCGGGAAAACGGCACGCTGCTGATTTTCGACGAGATGTGGACCGGCTTCCGCATTGCCGTGGGCGGCGCGCAGGAATACTTCGGCATCACGCCCGACCTGGCGGTGTACTCCAAGGCCTTCGCCAACGGGATGCCCATTGCCCTGCTCACCGGCCGGCGCGACGTGATGGAGCTGTTCGAGCAGGACGTTTTCTTCTTCACCACCTTTGGCGGCGAGGCGCTGAGCATGGCCGCGGCCCTGGCCACCATCGCCGAAATGCGCGAGCAGAACGTGCCCGCCCGCCTCGCCGAGCAGGGCAAAAAGCTCAAGGACGGCTACAACGACATCGCCGCCGAGCTGGGCCTGACCAGCTACACCAAGTGCTACGGCTACGACTGCCGCACCATCGTCACCTTCGACGCCTCGGCCGGCAATCCCATGGAAATAAAGGCCTTCGTGCAGCAGGAGCTCTTCAAGCGCGGCATCCTGTGGGGCGGCTTTCACAACATGTGTTTCTCGCACTCCGACGCCGACGTGGCCCACACGCTGGCCGCTTACCGCGAGGTGCTGCCGCTGCTCAAGGAAGCCATTGCGGCCGGCGACGTGGCCGCCCGCCTGCTGGGCGAGCCCGTGGAAGCCGTGTTCCGCAAGGTGACCAACGCCGCGCCGGTGAAGGCGAAGTAAAAAGCACGTCATGCCGAGCGCCGCCGAAGCATCTCGCGTGCAGCAGCAACCCAATCGTTCAACGATGCGAGCAAGATGCTTCGGCGGCGCTCGGCATGACGGTCTGAATTTTTAGTCAAAATCCAGTGGACAACTTGAACCTCTTTTCCCTCGCCAACAAAACGGCCATCGTCACCGGTGCCTGCGGGCTCATCGGGCGGCAGCACTGCGCGGCATTGGCCGAAGCCGGCGCCAACGTGGCGGTGGCCGACCTCGACCTGGCCGCCGCCTCGGCCGTGGCGGCGGGCTTGCCCGGCGGGCCCCACCTGCCGGTGTCGGCGGATGTGACCCGCCCGGATTCCCTGGCCGCGGCGCGCGACCAGGTGCTGGCCCGTTTCGGGCACATTGACGTGCTGGTGAACAACGCGGCTATCAACGACATGTTCGAAAACCCCGCGCTGGCGGCCGACCTGAGCAAGTTCGAGAACTTTCCGCTGGCCACGTTTCGGCAGGTGCTGGAGGTGAACGTGACGGGCGTGTTTCTGGCAGCGCAGGTATTTGGCACGCCCATGGCGCGGCAGGGGCACGGCTCCATCATCAACGTGGCCAGCACCTACGGCATCGTGGGGCCCGACCAGAGCATTTACCGCAACGAAGCCGGCGAGCAAACCTTTTTCAAGTCCCCGTCTTACCCCATGACCAAGGGCGCGGTGGTGAATTTTACCCGTTACCTGGCCGCGTACTGGGGCCCGGCCGGGGTGCGGGTGAACACGCTCTCACCCGGCGGCGTGGAGAACAGCCAGGAAGCGTTTTTCGTTAAGCAGTACAGCGCCAAAACGCCCCTGGGCCGCATGGCCGCCCCCACCGACTACCAAGGCGCCGTGGTGTTTCTCGCCTCCGACGCCTCGGCCTACATGACCGGCGCCAACCTGGTGGTGGACGGCGGCTGGACGGCCATTTGATGCCGGGCCCCGGACCCGCAACCCAATCGTAATAAATTTGTAATCCAGCGTTTGGCCCTCTCTGCCCCACTGGCCGCATCTTTGCTTTTTCACCCCCTCGTCGCTCGCATGGCCCCTCTTGAACTAGCTGCCAAAGCCCGCCGCATCCGGCTGGTGCTCACCGACTGCGACGGGGTGCTCACCGACGGCGGCGTGTACTACTCCGGGCGCGGCGAGGAAATGAAGCGCTTCAACATCCGCGACGGCATGGGCGTGGAGCGGCTGCGCCACCACGGCGTGGCCACGGGCATCGTCACGGGCGAATTATCGCCCTCGGTGGCCCAGCGGGCCGAAAAGCTCAAGATTTCCGAGCTGCACCTCGGCATCAAGGACAAGGCCACGCTGCTGCAGAGCATCCTCACCCGGCTGGGGCTGGTGGCCGAGGAAGTGGCCTTCCTCGGCGACGACACCAACGACGTTGAAATCCTGGGCCTGGTGGGCCTGGCCGCCTGCCCGGCCGACGCCACCGATTTTGCCCGCGCCGTGGCCCACTTTCGGTGCACCGTGCCCGGCGGCCACGGCTGCTTCCGCGAGCTGGCCGAGTTCATCATCGCCAGCCAAACGGCGGAGCCCGGTTCCGGGATAGGCCGGCCGGCCGAACCCGCTGAAGCCGCACTGCTGCGCGAATAACCGGATTGAGTGCGGCGGCGGCAATGCTTCGGCAGGCCCGGCAGAACGGGCTACAAAACGAATTCATTTGCCTCATTCTCTTCTTTCCACCCCCTCACTCCTCGCCTTATGAATGCTGTTGAACTTCGGAAAAACCGGGCCATTGGCGCCGGCCAGCCGTGCTACATCATCGCCGAAATCGGCATCAACCACAACGGCTCGCTCGACCTGGCCAAGCAGCTCATCGCCGAGGCCGTGCACGCGGGCTGCGACGCGGTGAAATTCCAGAAGCGCACCCCGGAGCTGTGCGTGCCCAAAGACCAGTGGGAAAAGCAGCGCGACACCCCCTGGGGCCGCATGAGCTACATCGACTACAAACGCAAAACCGAGTTTGGGCAAGCCGAGTACACGGCCATCGACGACTACTGCCGGGCGCTGGGCGTCGACTGGTTTGCCTCGTGCTGGGACGAGCCATCGGTCGATTTCATCGAGCAATTTGAGCCCGTGCTATACAAAATGGCGTCGGCCTCGCTCACCGACCGGCCGCTGCTCGACCGCGTGCGCGCCACCGGGCGCCCGCTGATGCTGAGCACCGGCATGAGCACGCTGGCCGAAATCACGCAGGCCGTGGGCTGGGTGGGGCTCGACCAGTTGCTGGTGGCCCACTCCACTTCCTCCTACCCTTGCCCGCCGGCGGAGCTGAACCTGCGCATGGTGCCGGCCTTGCAGGCGATGTTCCCCAGCACGCCCATTGGCTACTCGGGCCACGAAACGGGCCTGGCCACCACCGTGGCGGCCGTGGCCCTGGGCGCCAGCTTCGTGGAGCGCCACTTCACCCTCGACCGCGCCACGTGGGGCTCCGACCACGCCGCCAGCGTGGAGCCCGGCGGCATGGCCAAGCTCGTGCGCGACATCCGCGACGTGGAAGAAGCCCTCGGCGACGGCCAAAAGCGCGTGTACGAGAGCGAGCTGGAACCCCGCCGCCGCCTGCGCCGCGAGCTGACGCCGAACAACGGGTAGTGGGTTCGGGTTGAAACCCGACCCGCACTCGGTTTGTCATCCTCATCTGGCGTACGCGCAGCGAAGGACCTTACCCCGTTTGAACGACTTGTTTCAGCGTAATAGGGTCCTTCGCTCCGCGTACGCCAGATGAGGATGACAAAACGCCAACACCTCCCCACCCATGCAACCCGTTGAAATCATCACCACGGCCATTCTGCTGAGTTGGGTGGCCGTGGTCATCCTGCTGGAACGGGCCATTCCGTACCGCAAAGGCCTGCCCTTTTTCCGGGAAGGCTTCTGGACCGACCTCGTGCTCTACACGCTGGTGCAGAGCTACGCGCTGAAAATCATCATTTTTGATTGCCTCATTCTGCCGCTCGACCAGCACTTCGGCTTTTCGAAGCTGCACTTTGTGACGGGGTGGCCAATTTGGGCGCAGGTGCTGTTTTTTGTGGTGACGCACGACTTTTACATCTACTGGTTTCATCGGTTCCAGCACAGCAGCCCGCTGTTTTGGCGCACCCACGAGGCGCACCACTCGGGCAAGCAGGTGGACTGGCTGGCCGGCTCCCGCTCGCATGCGCTCGAAATCATCATCAACCAAACCATCGAGTTTGCGCCCATTATCCTGCTCGGGGCCGACCCCGCGGTGGTGCCCATCAAGGCCTGCATCGACGCGGTGTGGGGCATCTGGATTCACGCCAACGTGAACGTGAAATCGGGTCGGCTGCAGTATTTTTTCAACGGCCCCGAAATGCACCTCTGGCACCACGCCGACCACGAGGAAGTGTTTTATGCCAACTTCTCGACCAAGTTTGCCTTCTGGGACTGGCTGTTCGGCACGGCCTACCTGCCCGGCCACAAGCCCCTGAAATGGGGCCTGCCCTACGCCTTCCCGAAGGACTATTTTGCCCAGCACGTGTTCTCGGTGGCGCGGTTCGACGAGGACGGCCTGGCCCACCGCTCGGCCTGGTACCGGGCCTACCGCGGGCTGCGCCTGCGGCTGCTCGCGGGCCTCACCGCCCGGGTGCCGGCCCTGCGCCCGCTGCACGGCTGGCCGGTGCCCGAAACGCACACCGGCACCGTGCCCGCGCAGCGGCCGGGTGGTAATTTCGGCACTTCGCCCGCGCCGGCCGCCGCCGCGCCGGCCCTCCTGCCCACCGCTGCCCTGCCCCGTTGATTAACCCCTGGATTTACCTGTTTTTGGCCTCGCTCATGGAGGTCTGCTGGACCTACAGCCTCAAGGCCCTGAACATGCAGCGCATCCGGGAAGTGGACTGGCTGCACACGCTTGCGCAACCGGCGGCGCTGCTGCCGCTGCTGCCGCTGCTGGCCTACGTGGCCTTTGGGCTGGCGAATGTCACGTTTCTGTCGCTGGCCATGCGCACCATTCCCACGGCGTCGGCCTACGCGGCGTGGATGGCGCTGGCCGTGGTTGGCATCAAGCTCGTGGACGTGCTCTACCTCAAGCAGCCTTTTTCCTGGCTGGCCGTGTTCTACACCGGCCTCATCATCGCCGGGGTGCTGGGCCTGCGCCGGCTGCCGTAGCCGGCACGTGGCCAGACTTACCGGTTAGTTAGAGCGGTTCTGGAGTCAGTGCACACGGCGTAGAGACGCAACATTTTGCGTCTCGTCGTTGCACGGCTTGCGCGAGCACCGCCAGGCGATTTAGTGCAACGACGAGGCGCAAAATATTGCGCCTCTACGCCGCCCACGAAACCAATACATTGACTTCAAAACCGCTCTAAGTAGCCCCTTCCACCGGAGTCGTGCCCAGCGGGCGCCGGCGGTACGTCAGCTTCTGGCAGGCCGGCCCGGGCGGGCATGCTTACTTTCGCCGAGGCCGTCCCCCGGCCGGCTACGGCCGTCCAACCACGAAAAACAGCCCCGAACCCGGTGAAGGGGCGGCTGCCGCCCTTTGCCAAAGTAATGGTAAACGCTTCAATCAACTGCTTATGAACATTCGGCTTCCCTCGCGCGCTTTCGCTGCCGGCCTGCTGCTGCTTGCGCTGGCCGCCCCCGCAACGGCCCAACGCGGCCCAAAATCCTCCGGCAGGGCGCCGAAAGGCGCTGCCGCGGTGTTCGACTCCACCCTCTACAACGGGCTGCGGTGGCGCTCGATTGGACCGTACCGGGGCGGGCGGGCGGGCACCGTCACGGGCGTGCCCGGCAACCCCAACCTGTACTACATGGGCTCGGCCGGCGGCGGCGTGTGGCGCACCACCGACGGCGGCGGCACCTGGGCCAACATCAGCGACAAGTATTTCGGCGGCTCGATTGGCGCGGTGGCCGTGAGCGAGTCGGACCCGAACGTGATTTACGCCGGGCAGGGCGAGCAAACCGTGCGCGGCAACGTGTCGTCGGGCTTCGGGGTGTGGAAGTCGCAGGACGCGGGCAAGACCTGGGCCAACGTGGGGCTGAAGGATTCGCGCCACATCGGCCGCATCCGCATTCACCCCAAAAACCCCGATTTGGTGTACGTGGCGGCCATGGGCAACCTCTACGTGCCCAGCGAGATGCGCGGCGTGTACCGCAGCAAGGACGGCGGCCAGCACTGGGAGCGGGTGCTGTTCGCCAGCCAAGACGCCGGCGCCGTGGACCTGATACTGGACCCTTCGAACCCGCGCATTCTCTACGCCAGCACCTGGAACGTGCGCCGCACGCCCTACAGCTTCTCCTCGGGCGGGCCGGGCTCGGGCCTGTGGAAAAGCACCGATGGGGGCGACACCTGGTCGGACATTTCCCGGGCCGACGGCCTGCCGGCGGGCACACTGGGCATTATCGGGGTGGCCGTGTCGCCGGTGAACCCGCAACGGGTGTGGGCGCTGGTGGAGGCCGAAAAAGGCGGCATGTTCCGCTCCGAGGACGGCGGCCTGCACTGGGCCAAGCTCTCGGACGACCGCAACCTGCGCCAGCGGGCCTGGTACTACACCCGCATTTACGCCGACCCCAAGGACGCCGACGTGCTGTACGTGATGAACGTGGCTTACCAGAAAAGCAAGGACGGCGGGCGCACCTTCCAGGCCAGCAACGCCCCGCACGGCGACCACCACGATTTGTGGATTGCCCCCGAAAACCCCAGTCGGATGATTATCGCCGACGACGGCGGCGCCCAGGTAAGCACCGACGGCGGCCTGAACTGGACCACCTACGGCAACCAGCCCACCGGCCAGTTCTACCGCGTGGTGACCGACAACCACTTCCCCTACCGCATCTACGGCGCGCAGCAGGACAACTCGACGGTGCGCATCGCGCACCGCACGGGCGGCAGCACCATCGGCGAGCGGGACTGGGAGGCCACGGCCGGCGGCGAAAGCGCCCACCTGGCCGTGGACCCGTTGAACCCCGACATCGTGTACGGCGGCAGCTACGACGGCTTCCTGGCCCGCATCGACCACGGCACCGAGCAGGAGCGCCTGGTGAACGTGTGGCCCGACAACCCCATGGGCCACGGCGCCGAGGGCATGAAGTACCGCTTCCAGTGGAATTTCCCGCTGCTGTTTTCGCCCCACGACCCCAAGCGGCTCTACGCCGGCTCGAACCACCTGCACGTGACCACCAACGAAGGCCAGTCCTGGGAAATGATTAGCCCCGACCTGACCCGCAACGACCCCAAAACCCTGGGGCCGTCGGGCGGGCCGATTACCAAAGACAACACCGCCGTGGAGTACTACGGCACCATCTTCGCCATCGCCGAGTCGCCGGCCGAGGCGGGCGTCATCTGGACGGGCTCGGACGACGGGCTGCTGCACGTGACCCGCGACGCCGGCAAAACCTGGACCAAGGTGGCGCCGAAGGGGATGCCCGAGCGCATTCAGATTAACAGCATCGACGCCCACCCCACCCGCAAAGGGACGGCTTACGTGGCGGCCACGATGTACAAATCGGGCGACTTCCGGCCCTACCTGTACCGAACGGCGGACTACGGGCAGACGTGGACGAAAATCACGGCCGGCATCCCGGACACGCACTTTACCCGCGTGGTGCGGGCCGACCCCAAGCGCGCCGGCCTGCTCTACGCCGGCACCGAGTACGGGCTGTACATTTCCTTCAACGACGGGGCGCAGTGGCAGTCGTTTCAGTCGAACTTGCCGCCGGTGTCGGTCACCGATTTAACCATCAAAAACGACAACCTGATTGCGGCCACCCAGGGCCGGGGTTTCTGGATGCTGGACGACCTAACGCCCCTGCACCAGTTGAGCGCGGCGGTGGCGGCCAGCAAGGCCCACCTCTACGCGCCCGCGCCGAGCTACAAAATGGACGGCAGCGGCACAGCCGATATCCCCAAAACGGCCGGCCAGAACCACCCCGGCGGCGTGCTGCTCTACTATTACCTGGCCCAGAAGCAGGACTCGACCAGCGCCGTGAAGCTGGAGATTCTCGACGCCGGCGGCCAGCTCGTCCGCACCTTCGCCAACACCGACAAGGACCTGCGCGATAAAAACCTCACCAAGGAAGAAAAAGCCAAGGCCAAGAAGGAGCTGCTGCCCACCAAAAAAGGCCTCAACCGCTTCGTGTGGGACCTGAGCTACCCCGACGCCAGCCGCTTCGAGGGCCTCATTTTGTGGGGTGGCGGCACGCAGGGCCCCAAGGCCCTGCCCGGCACCTACCGCGCCCGCCTGACGCTGAACCAGGAAGCCCCGCAGGAAACGACGTTCACCGTGCTGCCCGACCCGCGCGCCAAAGCCACGCCGGAGGACCTGAAGGCGCAGTTCGATTTCCTGCGGGACGTGCGGCAGAAATTGACCGAAACCCACGATGCCATCCGCGACATCCGCACCATTCGCGGGCAGCTCAAAACCATCACCGCGCCCCTGAAAGGCCAGGCCAACGCCAAGGACGTGGTGGAATCGGCGGGCGCCATTGAGAAGAAAATGACCCAGGTGGAAGAGGCCCTCTACCAAACCAAAAACAAGAGCGACCAGGACCCGCTGAACTTCCCCATCCAGCTGAACAACAAGCTGGCGAACCTGGCCAGCCAGGTGAGCACCGGCGACTTCCGGCCCACCGCGCAGGCCGTAGCGTTCAAGCAGGAAGTGCTGGAGCAGATTAACCAGCAGCTCGGCCAGCTCCGGCTGGTGAAGGAGCAGGACATTCCCGCGCTCAACAAGCTGATTCGCGACAAGAACGTGGACGCCATCGCGCTGCCCAAGCCGCCTGCGCCAGTTGCGCCCAGCAGCTTGTAGCATTTCGGTTTTTAAGCATGATTCACAGAAAAACGGTCATGCTGAGCTTGCCGAAGCATGACACTCTGGTTTGGTCATTTTAAATGTGTAATCGGCGCAAAAAGCCCGGGCTGGCATCAGACCTGGGCTTTTTGCGTTTTGGGCCGGGCCTTGGAGTGGGCCAGCTGGTAGCGCACCCGGTACGCCGTGGCCGCTGCGAGCAGCAGGGCGCAGCCTTCGCTGAGCAGCTTTTGGCGTCGAAAAAATCCACCGGCCGGTCCTTGAGCAGCGGATTCATCACCACGCCGGGCACCCCGAAGAGCAGGGCCGGGCCGTAGGAAACCAGGTGCACGTTTTTCCAGGCCCGGAAGCTCATCCGATACCGGACGGCCGGACGGCTCGTGAGCACGACCACCAGCAGGGCGTAAACGCGAGGGTGCCGGCGGCCACGAACAGCCGCTGGTGCGGCGCGTGCAGCGGGAAGAGCACATCCGCCAGCGTGAACCGGGAGGTTTTGTCGGCCACCAGCAGCAGCGGGTGCCCCACGGCCAGCATCAGCGCCCCGTAAGCCGTCCAGTTGTGCCCGGCGAACACCCGGACGCGCTTGAGCGGGGCCGGCAGCCGCTGCCAGTACCACGCCTTTTTATAGGCTGTGCTCAGCATCAGGCCCAGCAAAAAGTTGAGCGTGAGCGCCACGGTAGCGGCCAGGCCCGCGGCCGAGGCAACGTCGAGCAGGGTGAAATCCACGGAACGGGAGATGGAAAGGGGCGAACTTACCCCGCGCCTTGCCGCAAACCCGGGCCCTGCCGTAGCTTCGCAGCGCTGCACCACTTGGCCGCCTTGGCCCGCAACGCGGCACCCGACGATATGCAAAAAAACCTGACGCTGCTGGCCGCACTGGCCCTGGGTGCCCCGACGCTCCACGCCCAAACCAGCCCCGCCCCGCGCCCCCTCAATCTGCGCGACTTGGCCCGGCTCCGCGACGTGGCCGACCCCCAGCTGGCCCCCGACGGCGCCTGGGTGGCCTACACCGTGACCCGCCCCGACACCGCCGCCGACAAGCGCGACGCCGACGTGTGGATGGCCCGCACCGACGGCTCCCAGAACCTGCGCGTGACCACCAGCCCGGCCAGCGAAGCCAAGCCCCGCTTCAGCCCCGACGGCCGGTACCTGAGCTTCGTGTCGAGTCGCGGCGAGGCCGACGGCGCCGACGCCCAGCTCTGGCTGCTGAACCGCGCCGGCGGCGAGGCCGAAAAAGTGACCAAGCTCAAGGGCAGCGTGTCGGACTACGTGTGGGCGCCCGACGGCCGCCGCATTGCGATGATAATCCGCGACGCCGACCCCGACTCGCTCACCGCCGCCCAGAAAGCGAAGAAAAAAACGGCCCCGCCCGTTGTCATCGACCGGTTTCAGTTCAAGCAGGACGTGGACGGCTACCTGAACAAGCAACGCCAGCACCTGTACCTGTTCGACGTAGCCACGCGCCAGTTGGTCAACCTCACCCCCGGCGCGTACGACGAGCACCTGCCCGCCTGGAGCCCCGACAGCAAGCAGCTGGTGTTTAGCAGCAAGCGCGGCCCCGACCCCGACCGGCACGACAACTTCGATTTGTTCCTCATCGACGCCGCGGCCGGCGCCACCGCCCGGCCCCTGCTCGCCACCGACCGGCCCGAAAGCGCGCCCAACTACGGCAGCCGCCCCGCCTGGAGCCCCGACGGCCGCGCCATTGCCTTCGTGCAGGGCGGCCCCAAGGAGCAGCTCGTCTACGGCCTGCACCAACTCATGGTGGTGCCCGTGGCCGGCGGCCCCGCCCGCGCCCTCACCGCCGGGCTCGACCGCAACACCACCAAGCCGCAGTGGAGCCCGGACGGCAAAAGCCTTTATTTTTTGCTGGAAGACGACCGGGCCGAATCCCTGATGCGGGTGCCCGCCGCGGGCGGCAAGCCGGAGGCGGTGCTGGCCGGGGCCCGCGAGGTGGGCAGCTTCGACGTGGCCCGCGGCGGCCAGCTGGTGGTGCTCAGCAGCCAGCCCCAGCAGCCCGCCGAGGTATTTGCGCTGGATAAGAAGGGCGTGTTAAAACCGCTTTCGAAGCAAAACGACGAGTGGCTGCGCGGCGTCTCGCTGGGCGCGGTCGAAGCCATCCGGGCCACGAGCAAGGACGGCACGCCGGTGAGCGGCTTCGTCATCAAGCCGGTGGGCTACCAAGCGGGGCGCAAGTACCCCACGCTGCTGCGCATTCACGGCGGGCCGGTGGCGCAGTTCGGCTACGGGTTTTCGTTTGAGTGGCAGTACTTCGCCGCCAACGGCTACGCCGTGGTGGTGGCCAACCCACGCGGCAGCTCGGGCCGCGGCCTGGAATACAGCCAGGCCATCTTCGCCGACTGGGGCAACAAGGACACCGACGACGTGTTGGCCGTGGTGGACTACGCCGTGGCCCAGGGCCTGGCCGACCCCGCCCGCCTTGGCGTGGGCGGCTGGAGCTACGGCGGCATCCTGACCGACCAGGTCATCGCCCGCGACCAACGCTTCAAAGCGGCGGTGAGCGGCGCCAGCATCGGCAACGTGCTGGCCGGCTACGGCACCGACCAGTACATCCGCGACTACGAAACCGAGTTGGGCACGCCCTGGAAAAACACCGACGTGTACCTGCGCGTGTCGTACCCCTTCTTCCACGCCGAACAAATCAAAACCCCCACCCTGTTCGTGTGCGGCGAGAAGGACTTCAACGTGCCCCTGCTCAACACCGAGCAGATGTACCAGGCCCTCAAAAGCCTCAACGTGCCCACCCAGCTGGTCATCTACCCCGGCCAGTTTCACGGCATCAGCACGCCCAGCTACGTGCAGGACCGCTACGCCCGCTACCTGGCCTGGTACAACAAGTACCTCCTGCCCAAGGGTACGGCCTCGGCCGGGCAGTAGGCGCCGGGCCGGCTCAGGGCCGCCATTTGAACGCTTGGCCGTCGAGGGCGCGCATGGTGCAGAGCACGCCGTCGAGGTGGTCGCATTCGTGCTGTAGCAGTTCGGACAGGTCGTGGTGCACCGTCCAGGTGTGCGGCCGCCAGTGCTCGTCGCGGTAGTTCACGGTTACGGACTGGTGCCGGGCCACGCGCACCAGCAGGTTCGGGAAGCTCATGCAGTCGTCCCACAGTTCGAAGGTGGCGGCGCTGGGCTGGGCCAGCACGGGGTTGAGGAGCACCACCGGCCGCCCGTCGAGGTGCAGGTACACGAGGCGCTTCATCACCCCAATCTGCGGGGCCGCAATGCCGCGCCCAAAGTGGTACTTGGCCCTGATTTCCGCCATCACACTGTGCAAATCGGCCACCCAGCCGGCCACCTGCGGCAGCTCTGCCTCCCGCACCGGGGCGCAGGTTTCGTACAGGCGCGGGTCGCCGAGCAGCACCAGGTCGGCCAGGGTTTTCACAGGAGTAAGAGAGTTGCTGGCGTCACGGCCGCGCCGCCGAAAGGCTTTGGGCGGGTGGATATGGGTCGAAAATAATCAACAAAGGCCGTCAGGCTCATCTGGCGTCCGCGCAGTCGAAGCATCTTTACCTCGGTACTAAAATCAATTAGTTACGCAGTAGAGATGCTTCGACAAGCTCAGCATGACGGCCTTTGTGGTCAGTAGGACAGTCCAGAACTTCCCGAATGGCGCTTCCCTCGCCGCCGCTTAGTTGCCGCCCGTGGGCGCCGCGCCGCCGGCGCCGGCCCCGGGCTGGAGATAGGTGTCCATCCATTCCAGCCAGAAGCGGTTGCGTTCGCGCTGGCGCACGGGGTCGCTGGCGTTGTGCGCGGGCACGGGCCAGGCGATGAACTTGGTGGTCACGCCGTTGTCCTTCAGGGCGTGGAACAGCTTGTACGACTGCGTGACGGGCACCCGCGGGTCGGCCGTGTTGGCCAGGATGAGCGTGGGGGCCTTAATCTGGCCGGCGGCGCTGATGGGCGATTGGTCGCGGTAAGCCTGGGCGTTGGCTTCGCTCAGCCAGGGCGAGCCGCCAAACGCGGTGGCCCGCTGCACGTTGCTGTCGCCCAGATTGTACTGGTCGAACCAGTCGGTGACGGCCGCGCCGGCCACGGCCGCTTTCCACTGCGTGGGGTAGTGGCCCAGCAGCCACACCGTCATGTAGCCGCCGTAGCTCCAGCCGCTCACCCCGATGCGGGCCGTGTCCACCAGCCCGCTGCGCTTGAGCTGGGCCAGGCCCGCCATCACGTCGCGGCCGGGGCCCGCGCCCGCGTCCTTGAAAATGGCGGCCTTGTAGGCGTTGCCCAGGTTGTCGCTGCCCCGGTAGTTGGGCTCGAACACGAAGTAGCCCCGCCCCGCGAACAGCTGCGCTTGCGCCGAGAATACCGCCGTGGAAGCCGCCGTGGGCCCGCCGTGAATGACGAGCACCAACGGGTATTTCTTGCCGGCCACGTAGTTGGCGGGGTAGGTTATACTCGTCGCGAAGTGAAATGCGAATAACGGCTTAAGACTGTGCAATGGTAGTTCACCTTTCCGATACTGAGCGGCAGTTGCTGCGGCAAGCACAACGTGCCTGCCGCAACAAGGCGGGG
>Ga0123336_10001914_pt1 | contig 18545 bp, 18 predicted proteins | sample SSSSmetaG_FD_96466 | JGI IMG/M metagenome (GOLD analysis project Ga0123336, IMG submission 96466) | Glacier valley bacterial and archeal communities from Borup Fiord, Nunavut, Canada, to study Microbial Dark Matter (Phase II) - ​SSSS metaG | ecosystem: Environmental > Aquatic > Freshwater > Ice... | reverse complement strand
GGCTTTACTAAATTAAATACGTGATGAAACTAGTCCGCTATGGAGAGCCGGGTAAAGAAATACCAGGAATCATTTTGAAAGGCAAAATAGTTGATGTCGAATCATTTGGTGAAGATTTTGGTGAAAGCTTTTTTGAAAATGACGGAATTAACAGGCTTCGAAAATGGGTGGAGAGAAATCTCAAGAGTCTCCCGGTAATTGACGATGACCAACGCTTTGGCTCACCAATAAAAAGACCATCCAAGATTATCTGCGTAGGGCTAAACTATGTTGATCATGCACAAGAAGCAAAGATGGAACTACCGAAAGAGCCGATTATATTTTTTAAGTCTACTACAGCACTCACTGGGCCGAATGATTCATTAATCATTCCAAGAAATAGTGTCAAGACAGACTGGGAAGTTGAACTCGCGGTTGTCATTGGCAAGAAAGCTTCTTACATAACAGAAGAGGAGGCCAACAATTATATAGCGGGCTATTGTGTACACAATGATTATAGCGAAAGAGAATTTCAATTAGAGCGCAACGGCCAATGGGTAAAGGGAAAGAGCTGCGATTCCTTTGCACCTCTGGGACCCTACCTTATTACACCATCGGAAATAACAGATATTAATAATCTGAAAATGTGGCTGAAGGTAAACGGCCAAACAATGCAGGATGGGAATTCTAAAAATCTTGTATTCAAAATTCCATTCCTGATAAGTTATATAAGTCAGTTCATGACATTGTTGCCGGGAGACGTAATTTCAACGGGAACACCGGCTGGAGTAGGTATGGGTATGAAACCGCCGATATATCTTAAACGAGGTGATGTGATCGAATTAGGTATCGAATCATTAGGTGAGCAAAAGCAAACAGCCATCTGATTTCTATGACGCTGGACGCTCATCAGCATTTCTGGAATTATCAACCACAACGTGATACATGGATCAGTGACGAGATGAAAGTTATTCGCAGGGACTTTCTTCCTGAGGATCTCTCTCCTATTCTAAAAAAGAATTTAATTGAAGGATGCATTGCTGTCCAGGCAGATCAATCTGAAAAAGAAACTGACTTTCTTCTCAAGTGTGCCCATGAGCATTCATTTATAAAAGGTGTTGTTGGCTGGACCGACTTGCAATCGTCTGGCGTACAGGCACGACTTGAATATTATTATCAGTTTCATGAAGTAAAAGGTTTTCGTCATGTCGTACAATCAGAGCCTTCCGGATTTTTGTTAAGTAATGATTTTTGTAATGGCATAAATTATCTTGAACAATACAATTTCACGTATGACATTTTAATCTATCCGCACCAGCTTGATGAAGCATTACTGTTTGTTAAGAAATTTCCCAATCAATCTTTTGTCATTGATCATCTTGCCAAGCCGTTGATCGCACAGCGGCAATTGAAGCCCTGGAAACAACAATTACAGCAAATAGCAATGCATGAGAATGTAGCATGCAAGATCTCAGGTATGGTAACGGAAGCTGATTGGAAAAACTGGAAAGTCTCAGATTTCAAACCTTATCTTGAAATAGCGCTTGAAGCATTTGGCCCGAAGAGGATTATGTACGGCTCCGACTGGCCGGTAAGTTTGGTTGCCGCAGGGTATGAAGATCAATTGGCCATTGTCAGGCAATTAATAGAACCCTTGTCACCATCCGAAAAGAAAGCCATTCTGGGTGGCAATGCCACAAGATTTTATCATATTTAAAGTCGATTTCAAACATACATCAACAATTAATGTCTGCCGGACAGGCAGGGAATTATAGAATCAATTTTCTCATGGATTTACATTTAAAAGATAAAGTAATACTTGTTTCCGGCGGCGCGAAAGGCATTGGTAAAGCCATTTGTATGCAGCTACTGGAAGAAGGCGCTACTCCTGTTTTGTTAGATAAGGATGATGTTGCAGGCAAAGCATTCATAAAAGAATTTCCCACGGCACAATTTATTCCCCTTGATCTCAACGATACCTTTGCGTGCAAAAAAGCTGTAGAGAAAGCACAACAAATGCTTGGACACATCGATGGGCTTGTAAACAATGCCGGACTGAATGATAGTGTTGGACTGGAAAAAGGAACGCCACAAAGGTTTATACAATCCCTTACATCAAATATCGGACATTACTATTATCTCGCACATTACGCGTTACAATTTCTAAAGCAAACGAAAGGAAGCATTGTAAATATTAGTTCGAAAGTAGCACTCACAGGACAAGGAAATACATCAGGTTACGCTGCTGCAAAAGGAGGAATTCTTGGGATAACACGTGAGTGGGCCGTTGAACTTCTTCCCTATTCAATACGCGTCAACGCAGTATTGCCTGCCGAAGTCTGGACACCGTTATATGAAACCTGGCTGAACTCATTTACGGACCCCATGACAAAAAAATTACAGATCGAAAGTAAAATCCCTCTTGGAAATCGAATGACCAAGCCAGAAGAAATTGCAAACATGACCGTATTTTTATTATCTGATCGTTGCAGTCATGTCACAGGCCAATGGATCAGTCCCGATGGCGGTTACGTTCATCTTGACCGATCGATTTGATGGTTAATTTTGAACCACAGATAACGATAAATTTTTAACTTTTGATTATTAACCATTAACGCTTCCCATGGCCTTACCCACTTCTGAAATTCCAGCCTCAACACCTCAACACACTGGCAAAAAGTATTTAGTACCGTTTATTCTTGTGACAAGTCTTTTCTTTTTATGGGGATTGGCGAATAGTTTGAATGGAACACTTGTAAAACATTTTCAGACTGCACTCACATTAACAAGGGCTCAGGCTGGTATCGTTGACTCCGCTTTCTACATTGGATATTTTGTGATGGCAATTCCTGCGGGCTTTGTTCTCAATAAGATTGGATACAAAAAAGGAATTATCATAGGGTTATTGCTATATGTTCTTGGTGCGGCATTATTTTATCCAGCTGCTGAACTTAGAATGTATGGATTCTTCCTCACGGCACTTTTTATTATCGCCTGTGGATTGACCTTTCTGGAAACTGCAGCAAATCCGTATGTAATTATATTAGGAGATCCTGCAACGGCAGAACGACGAATTAATTTTTCGCAATCATTTAATGGATTGGCTACAGTACTTGGCCCGGTAATTGGAAGTTTGTTTATTTTTTCTGCCACTGAATATTCCAACGACGTACTGAACACAATGGACGCTGCCCAGGCTGAACTTATCAGGTTGGAAGAAGCCCGTTCTGTGCAAATGCCCTATCTCATTTTAGCAGGCGTAGTATTACTGGTAGCGATACTTTTCTCGTTGGTGAAGATGCCAGAGATCTCATCACCGTCAGAATCAACGGCCAGCATGAAAGGTATTTTCAGACATAAACACCTGGTCTTCGGCATTATTGCTCAATTCTTTTATGTTGGAGCGCAGGCATCATTATGGGCTTTCTTTGTTGATCTAAAGCTTTTCCTCGCCCATGATGGCAGCTTTGGAGTTGTGAGATGGATCTATCAGCTCTCTGATACCATGTCAGCAACTCAGATCGCCAGCTACCATGCTTCGTTTGGATTTATTCTTTTTATGGTAGGAAGATTTATAGGTACATGGCTACTCCGAAAATTTGAAGCAAGCAAACTGTTAGCAGTTTACGCTGCCATTTGCTTTGGCTTAACAGGACTTGCATGGTTGACCAGCGGTTTGTTTGCAGTGGGATGTATCATTTTAAGCTATTTCTTCTTATCGATTATGTTTCCGACGATCTTTTCTCTTTCAATAAAAAATCTTGGAAGTCAAGTCAAACTTGGATCGTCGCTAGTGATCATGGCCATTGCTGGCGGAGCTGTCCTTCCCCCTATTACAGGACTGGTTTCTCAGACAGGAATGCAAAATGCGCTGATCGTTCCATGGATTGCGTACTTGTTTATTTTCTATTTTGGCTGGCGTGGATACCGCGTTCATGAAATTAAAAATTAATAATTATCAGATGAAAAATTCAACTGGACTTTCTGGGATTAGCATTCTTCAATTCTGGACTTCTCAATTCTCAACTTCTTTATGATACGATACTGCTTTGCACTCGATCTCAAAGACGATCACAATCTCATCGAAGAGTACGAAGCCTATCACAAAAAGGTCTGGCCGGAGATTATCGACAGCATCAAAAAATCAGGCATCAAACACATGCAGATCTATCGTACTGGAAATAGATTGCTCATGATTATTGATGCAAAAGATGATTTCTCGTTGATCAGGAAAGCTCAAACAGATAGGATCAATGCCAAAGTTCAGGAATGGGAAAAACTCATGTGGAATTATCAACTAAGTCTCCCAAATGCCAAGCCCGGAGAAAAGTGGGTGTTGATGAAGAAGATCTTTGATTTGTAAAAATGTTCTGGGTTCTGGGTTCTATGTTCTGGGTTCTATGAGGTGGCAGCCAGTCGTTCACATGTGGGCAACTTAGAACTCAGAACTTAGAAGTTAGAACTCTGAACTTCTCCATCCCCACACTCGCCTTCTCTGCTATGAAATAAAGATTGGGCATCGTTCTCACCTCAGGAACTTTCGGATCAACGATATACTTTGGAACTTCTTCTGAAACAAAATCAATTAATCCTGCGGCAGGATACACAGCCATTGACGTTCCAACGACTAAAAAAACATCAGCTCTTGCTACAATCCTTGCAGCAACTTCGATCATCGGAACCATCTCACCAAACCAAACAATGTTGGGTCTGAGCTGGGAGCCTTTCGCACATGTATCTCCGATCTTTAATTCCCATCCGGTGATTGGATAGATCAGCATTTCGTCGACTGTACTACGTGATTCAAACAGGCTTCCATGTAAATGAATTACGTTCGATGAACCAGCTGTTTCATGCAGGTTATCAACGTTTTGCGTGACAACTGTTACATCAAATTCTTTTTCCAATTCAGCCAATATCTCGTGTCCACGATTTGGCTTGACCTCCAATGCTTTCTTTCTTCTTTGATTATAAAAGTCGAGAACCAACTCCCGATTCTTTCTCCATCCTTCCGGCGTTGCAACATCTTCAACTGGATAACCTTCCCATAAACCGCCGGAATCTCTGAAGGTAGGGATGCCACTCTCGGCACTGATGCCGGCTCCGGTTAAGGCAACTAATTTTTTCCGCATGATATCATTTCAAAACTAAAGGATACTCTTCTATGAATATAAAAAACACTTCTGAAGTTAAGTGTTATTTCGGGTGTGCCTTGGTTAGAATATTTGCATCCATTAAACGAAATTTTCAGCAGTTTCCATGCATTGAAAGCAGCCGTATCGAATCCAATAGATAGCTTGAGGAGCGAATGATACAGTTTCATTCTATTGTCGATGCTGACTTGATGAGAGTATTATAATCTTAAAATGCAATAGTTGCTGATGTTACAAAAGGATTGGACAAGCATAACTCATAACTAATCTCTTATTGCTCCCAACCTATAAATGAAAAATAAAGCACCATTCAAACCCGAACTACTTTTCACATTTCACATTTTACATTACACTTTTCACATTTCACAAACGGCATACCAACTACTAACTACTCACCCTCCCCCTCCGCTACCTTCTTCACCTTTGCCTTCTTCGCAGCAACTTTCGGTTTAACAATACCATCTCCTTCAGCCTTTGGCTTAGCAGCCGCTCTTGGTTTCTTTTCTTTAACAGGCTTCGGCGCAGGCACAACCTTCTTGGCAAACTTGCCAAAGCGCCCTCTCTTCTCTGGTGCATTTGCGGCAAGCGTCACACATTCTTCCAACGTTAGTTCCGATGGTTCTTTGCCTTTTGGGATCTTTACATTCTTGGTGCCCGCTTTTATATATGGTCCGAAACGTCCGTTCAAAACCTGGATGTCTGGATTTTCAGGAAATGCTTTTATTAACTTGTTAGCATCGGCTTCACGCTTTGCATGGATAACTTCTACTGCACGTTCAGGTGTAATGGTATACGGATCTTCTCCTTTCGGAATGGAAATAAATTTCTTATCGTGAAGAACATACGGTCCAAAGCGTCCAATATTTGCAACAACTGGCAAATCTTCAAACGTCCCAAGATCACGTGGCATCTTCATTACTTCCAATGCCTGCTCGAGTGTAATGCTTTCAATGAATTGACCAGGCCGCAAGCCTGCGAACTTTGGTTTCACTTCATTCACACCATCTTCAACGTTCTCTCCTATTTGTGCGTACGCGCCATAACGACCAAGCTTCACATACACTTTCAAACCTGTCTTTGGATCAATCCCAAGCTCACGAACTTTGTTCTGAACAGATGACCTTTCTACTAACTCAGTTGATGTTACTGTTTTATGGAAAGGGCGGTAGAATTGTTCAATCATGCTCTGCCATTGCACTTTACCATTGGCAATCTCATCAAACTCTGCCTCGATGGTTGCAGTAAAACTATAGTCAGTTATGTCCGGGAAGTGATCAACCAAAAAGTCATTTACCACCATTGCAATATTTGTAGGGAACAACTTATTCTTTTCAGCGCCGGTAATTTCTGTTTCAACCTGATTTGAAACCTTATTGTCTGCAAGCGTCAATACTTTGTACTTACGATCTTTTCCTTCACGCGCCTCTTTCACGACATACTCACGCTTCTGAATTGTGGTGATGGTCGGTGCATACGTTGAAGGCCGACCGATGCCAAGCTCTTCCAGTTTCTTCACGAGCGTTGGCTCAGTATAGCGCGCCGGATGCCTTGTAAATGTCTCAGTAGCTGTAAGTTCGTTTAAAGGTAAATCCTGACCAATATTCAATGGCGGAAGCACTTTGCTGTCATCCCCTTCTGTTGCTTCACCCTCTTCATCATCCTTTGATTCAAGGTAAACTTTTAAAAATCCTTCGAACTTGATTACTTCACCGGAAGCAGTCAATGTTTTTGGATTCGTTGATATCCTTATCGTTGCTGTGGTCCGTTCAAGTTCTGCATCTGCCATTTGTGATGCGATCGCACGTTTCCAGATCAACTCATACAACCGCTGACCATTCCGGTCTGCTCCCGCTTCAGTTGTACCGAAATCAGTTGGACGAATTGCTTCATGGGCTTCCTGCGCACCGGATGACTTAGTCTTGTATTTTCTGGTTTGAATAAATTCTTTACCATACGCACTTGCTATCTGTCTTGTCGCTCCTGCCACTGCTTCATCTGAAAGATTAACAGAGTCAGTACGCATATAAGATATTTTACCAGCTTCATACAGTTTCTGTGCAACCATCATGGTTTGTATTACTGAGAACCCAAGCTTGCGACCAGCCTCCTGTTGCAACGTTGATGTTGTAAATGGCGGTGATGGCGATTTCTTTGCTGGCTTCTTTACAAGATCAGCGATCGTGAAGGTCGCACCAATACAGGAATTCAGAAACTCCTGTGCTTCTCTCTCTGAATTGAATTTTTCACCCAGCTCCGCGATAAGCTTCTTACCGTTTCCCAGATCAAAGATTGCTGAAACTTTAAATGATGACTTGGAATCAAATTTTTCTATCTCACGTTCACGTTCAACAACCAGTCGGACAGCCACTGACTGAACGCGTCCGGCGGATAAACCAGTCTTTATTTTTTTCCAGAGTATTGGTGATAATTCAAATCCGACAAGACGGTCAAGAACACGTCTCGCCTGCTGTGCATTTACCAAGTCAATATCAATTCCTCGGGGATTTTGAATAGCATTAAGTATAGCGTTTTTCGTGATCTCTGTAAATACAATTCTGCGCGTCTTTTTATCGTCAAGTTCAAGTACCTCTTTTAAGTGCCAGGAAATAGCTTCCCCTTCACGGTCCTCGTCACTCGCCAGGTAAACCATTTCGGCATCTTCAGCCAACCTTCTTAGGTTGGCTATTACATCCTTTTTCTCAGGACTAACTTCATACGTTGGCTCAAAATTATTTTCCGTATCAATAGCTCCATTCCCCTTCCGTAAATCACGGATATGACCCATGCTGGAGCTGACTTTATAATCTTTTCCCAGGTAACCTTCTATGGTCTTGGCTTTCGCGGGAGATTCAACAATCACAAGGTTCTTTGCCATCAAATTTTTTCAGTTGCAGCCTCGCTGTAAGGGGGCCGATAGGCTCAAATATCACAAATTTTTAAAAAATCAATTTTCACTAATGGTAATTAGGGATACTTTTGAGCGCTTTAAAGATTGCTTAACCGATCAAAATGGCAAAAATTATATTCTTGCTTCGTCATGCACAAAGTGCTGGTAAACAGAGCGGCCAACGGGATTATGACCGGTTATTAACACCTCAAGGAGAGGTTGAAGCACGGACCAATGGAAAAAAAATTTCGGATGGCAACTATTTTCCTGATTTAATACTCTGCAGCGGCGCAGCACGCACCCGGAAGACTCTTGAGCTGTTCTATGAATTCAAACAGCTTCTTAACGAGAAAATTCAATTTCGTGAGGACCTTTATGACGCAGCCATGACCCATTTGCTTGATATAATCCAAGGCTTACCAGATGACGTTAATAAGGTGATGCTCATAGGACATAATCCGGGCATATCTTTACTCGCCAGTGATCTCTCCACCAGAATTGTGGACATGTCAACGTGCCAATTAGTAGGTTATGAATTCCAAGTTGATAGCTGGCTTGATATCGATTCGTGCGGTAAGGAAATTTTAAACATCAAATAGGAAGGAGTATAGTGGAAGAATCGATTGAAAAGTTCGATGTTAATGGACCTGGAATACCTGACAAAATTTTTGGACTACCCTATTCTCCCGATACGGCAAAGCTGATCATCATTCCCCTTCCGTGGGAAGCAACAGTAACATACCATAAAGGGACAGCCAACGCACCCGAAGCGATATTAAAAGCATCACGTCAAATAGACCTTTTCGTTCGTGAAATTCCTGATGCCTGGAGGCTTGGAATTGCAATGCTTCTGATACCCGTTGAAATAAAAAAGGAAAGCGAACGATTACGGATTTTAATCGATCAATTTCATTTAGCTGCCGCTCATAGTGATGATCATTCTTCGATCATTGCAACCAAGATTAATGAATCGTGTGAAAGCCTTAATATCTACGTGAATAAGACCACAGAAAAATATTTAAATGAAGGAAAGATGGTTGGATTGCTTGGAGGCGATCACAGTACACCACTTGGATTCATCAGAAGTCTTTCAGAAAAGTATGATATGATTGGAATTCTTCAGATTGATGCCCATGCTGATTTGCGCAAAGCATACGAAGGCCTGACCTATTCTCATGGCTCAATTATGTACAATGCATTGAAAATACCGGCCATCAATAAATTAGTACAAGTAGGTATTCGCGATATCTGTGAGGAAGAGTATCAGTTAATAAAACGAAACTCCACACGCGTCAAAACTTTCTTTGATGATGATATCAAAGCAACGTTAGAGAAAGGAAAATCATGGGAAAGCATCTGTGCTGAAATCATTCGCGAACTTCCTGAAAAAGTTTATATCAGCTTTGACATTGATGGACTTGACCCAAAACTTTGTCCCAATACCGGAACTCCTGTGCCAGGGGGACTGGAGTTTATCCAGGCTACAAAATTAATTCAGGCTGTAGCTAAGAGCGGAAGAACGATCATTGGATTTGATCTCAACGAAGTGGGAGTTGGAAAGGATAGTGATTTGGATGCGAATGTGGGAGCGCGTATTTTATGGGAGTTGTGTAACTGGACAGGAGTTTCGAATAAAAAATAATGTAGTTGGTAGTTGGTGGCTGGTGAAGAATAATAAGATACCAATTCAAACCTTTCATCTTTCCACATTTAGGACTATTTTACGCGCCTAACCTATTTCTTAATGAGTGAACTCCTGTCCTCTCTCGCCACCAACGTGTGGACACCGATCCTATTTCTTTTAATAATCGGTGGAATATTTTTCATGATCTATGCCGGCTTCATTCACTTACGGCACATCTGGCATTCAGTAACCATTCTCCGCGGAAAGTATTATAATTCAAGTGATCCAGGTCAAATAAGTCCGTACGAGGCATTATCTACTGCCCTTGCTTCTACCGTGGGCATGGGAAATATTTCCGGTGTAGCTGTTGCGATTAGTATCGGTGGGCCAGGCGCGATGTTCTGGATGTGGATCACAACCATCATTGGAATGTCATCTAACTTTTTTACCAGCACACTTGCCGGAATGTATAAAGGAAAAGATTCAGCGGGTGAAGTTCAGGGAGGCCCGATGTATGTGATACGTGAAGCAATGGGAAAATCATGGCAGCCACTAGCAGGATTGTTTTGTGTGTGTTGTATGGTTGGTTGTTTACCAATATTTCAGGCAAATCAATTGACGGTAGCAATCATTGATCTTGGAGTTACATCTGAAGAGTGGAAAGCGATGACCTTTCAATTTCTCGGATTTGAAATCAGCACATTAAAGTTTGTCATTGGAATTGTTCTAACAATAGTAGCCGGTTTAGTGATCATCGGAGGTATAACACGCATTGGTAGTGTTGCTGGTAAAATGGTTCCGTTTATGATCATTGTTTACTTTGTTGCGGTAGTGATAATATTATTTACCCACTTGTCTGTTGTACCACATTACTTCTGGTTGATGATCACCGATGCATTTTCGGCAAGTAATTTTCATGGTGATCCTGCCCTTGGTGGAATTGTCGGCGGATTGATTGTTGCCGGTGTTCGTCGTGCAACGTTTTCAAATGAAGCTGGGATTGGAACTGGTCCGATGGCATTGGGTGCAGCACAAAGTGTTGAGCCTGTTCGTGAGGGTTTAATTTCAATGCTGAGCCCGGCGATCGATACATTATTAGTGTGTACCCTCACTGCGATGGCAATTCTCGTAACAGGCGTTTGGGAAGTGAACGACACAACCAGCGTCAATGGAATCATGCTTACCGGACGGGCCTTTGAAGAATCTATCCCGTACGGTAAATCGATATTGTTGCTGTGTGCATTTTTCTTTGCGATCACAGCATTGTTCTCTTACTCCTATTACGGAAGCAAAGCGCTTGCGTACATTGTTGGTGTTAAAGCCGCGAAGTATTACGACTATTTTTATTTAGCAACGATCGTTATTGGATCCGTTGCTTCTATGTCGGATGTGATCAATCTGATTGACATCGCTTTCGCATTGATGGCCATACCAACGATGATACCGGCCTTTGTGCTTGCTCCGAAAGTGATGGAAGCAACAAGGTCATATTTTGAGAGGATGAAGGCTAGAGGGGATATTTAAATAAGCGTTCTAATTCATACTCTGTTTGGCTACTTGGAGAAAGAAATTCCCTTGGACGAGTTCCTGGACAACTTTGCTACTGTAAAAAAAGATCAGGCAGTAGCTGTCACTGAAATGGCAAATAAGCTTTCGCCCCTCCAAAAACATCGAGCAAATTTATGAGTGCTGCTTGCTGAGAATCTTCATACAGGATTACCAAGCCCTCCTAAACCCCACGACGCCGCATGCACCAACGTAGCAGCCCATGTTAAAAGCGACACGACACAATTTCAAACTTTCCCACATTCCAGTTTTGAAAAAAATATTTAACAAAAGATTTGTGCAATCAGATAATTGCGCTTAGATTTGCAATCACTTAATTGCATACAAATTCAAATGAAAATAAGACGAGATGTTTTTCAAGCGATAGCTGACCCTACACGAAGGGCAATTTTATTATTGATTGCAGCTCAGTCAATGACACCGAATGCCGTTGCAGAAGAATTTCATACAAGCAGGCAAGCGGTTTCAAAACATATTCAAATTCTTACAGAATGTGAATTGGTGAAGCAAGAACAAAAGGGAAGAGAAATCTATTATCACATCAATGCAAACAAAATGAAAGAAATTGACAAATGGATTGAGCAATTCAAAACCATTTTAGAAACTCAATTCAATCAATTAGACAGAGTGTTACTAACCCTCAAAAAAAATATGAAATGAAAAACAGTTTGCTATTTGATTTTATCGTTGACAAGACAACAAAAACCATATTCGTAAACAGAGAATTTGCTGCCGACCTTTCGCTGGTGTGGGATGCTTTTACCAAACAGGAAATTCTTGACCAATGGTGGGCGCCAAAACCTTGGGTATCAAAAACAAAATTTATGAATTTCAAAGTTGGTGGAAGAAGATTTTATGCAATGGTAAGCCCGGAAGGACAAGAGAGTTGGTCAATTCAGAAATTTACTTCGATCAGCCCAACAACCAATTTCAAAATCTTGTCTTCTTTTGCAGACAAGGATGAAAACATCAATACCGAATGGCCAAGTTCAGAATGGGATCTGAGTTTCAGCGAGCAGAACGGAACGACAAAAGCAAGTATAACTATTAAACATAAAGACCTTGCCACTTTGGAAAAGTATATTGAAATGGGCTTCCAAGGCGGCTTCACAATGACACTAAAATATTTGGAACAATTATTAATTACATTAAAATAAAAATAACGTTTTATGAAAAGCGTATTCAAAGGATTGAATGTTTCAAAATCCTTATTAACAATTGCTTTACTTTTTCTCACAGTATTTCAATCAAACGGGCAACAAAGTAAACCTGCCCAGAATGGCTTCGTAACCGTTAATGGCATTAAAGTTTATTACGAAATAGACGGTGAGGATAAGCCCATTGTTTTATTGCACGGTGCTTTTATGACATTGAGGGAAATTGGGAATAATTATTATCTGAACTGTCAAAACAAGAAAAATAATTACCGTTGAAATGTAGGGACATAGGCACACGCCGTTTTGAGACAGAAAATTAGGCAATGCTATCCTGTCAAGTGATGTAGAATGAATAATGAATTACTTAAGAGTTGACTGTGCTGATGTTACAGGATAATGGTTGGCTGCCCGTACTAAAAATAACTTCGGGCTTTTAAATAAAAACTGAACAATAAAATAACAATTTTACTAAACTGTAAATTAAAAATTACATGAGAAAGGTAATCGTTCTATCATTCATTTCCTTAGACGGAGTAATGCAAGCACCAGGCGGGCCTGAAGAAGATATTTCAAATGATTTCAAATATGGTGGCTGGACTGCGCCGTTTTTTCACGAAGCCGATGAAGCAGCTGGTGAGATGATGGAAAAACAAATGAAGTCTGCAGACCTTCTCTTGGGTAGGAAGACCTTTGACATTTTTGCAGCATACTGGCCTGAACATGCTGCATACTGGCCGGGTATCAATGATGTGACCAAATATGTCATAAGTAACACAATGGATAAGTCAGATTGGAAAAATTCAGTTTTCCTCAATGGTGTAGATGGTATTAAAAATCTCAAAAATTCAGAAGGCTCTGACATTCAGGTCCATGGAAGTGGTAACCTGGTGCAGACACTTCTAAAGCACGATTTAGTTGATGAACTATGGCTTAAAATTTTTCCCGTTACACTTGGTACTGGGAAGCGCTTATTTGGCGAGGGCACTATTGCAGCAGCATTTACATTAACGGAAAGCGTGATTACACCAAACGGTGTAATTTTTGCCAATTACAAGCGAGCGGGAGAAGTTAAGACGGGTACTGTGGGAACTTAAGGAGAAGTAGAATAAGAAAAAATTATTGTATCATTAAAAAGTGATTTGCGGGTAATGACTTCACGACAAAAAGCATAGACCGCTAAAACGAGGTTTCGTTAGTGGTCATTGTATAGCAACATCCTAATAATTCAGATAGACAAAAGACAGTGAATTTTAAAACTATCAAACCACACAATTCAATTTCACTTCTTGTGAAAAATATTTTGGTATTTGAAGAACAAGAGAAAAATAAGAATACGGTTTTGCCTTTTTTTGCAGATGGTTACCCCGGACTAGTATTTCAAGAAACTGAAAATGGAATGTTAGTAAGCCCACATGATAAACTAATGCCATCATTCTTTCTATATGGACAGACTATAAAGCCTATTGAATTGATTATGGCAGGAAGTTACAAACTCATTGTATTCCAGCTTTACCCCTTTGTGCTTAAAAGCTTTTTTAATGTAATTCCGAAAGACCTAAACGATAATTGCTACAACTTAAACCAATTAAGTGATGATACAAACAAAAGGCTTAACCAAGTTGTAAATTCTGCAAACAAAATTAAAATAATAAGTTTATTTCTTCACTCAAGATTTCAAACCAAACAAAAAGAACTTGATTATACAATTGCTAAAGCAATTCAAAAAATCATTACTAAAAAAGGGCAGCTCATTATCGGAGAACTTTGCAACGAACTTCATTTAACAGACCGTACTTTTGAACGCAGGTTTTTTAATGCTGTTGGAGTTACTGCTAAACAATTTGCAAAAATTATACAATTTCAACATTCACTTGAACAACTTACTGTAAAAGACTTTACTAAACTTACCGACATCGTACATTCCAACGGCTTTGCAGACCAGTCTCATTTCATAAAAGTATTCAAAGCATTCACAGGCAAAACTCCATTAGCCTTTAAATTGCAAAAATGATTTTGTCGGTTTTGTACTATTTATAGCCTTACTGCGGTTCTAATTTTGCCCCATAATTTTAATATCAAAAAATATGAGCGAACAAATTTTAGTGTTAGGCAGTACAGGCAAAACAGGCAAACGGGTTGCAGAACGTTTACAACAACTTCAAATACCTAGACGTTTAGGTTCAAGAAAAGGATTACCGCCATTTAATTGGGATGAACCCAATAATTGGAAGGAAGTTTTAACAGACATTGAAACTGTTTACATAACATTTCAACCCGACTTAGCAATACCACAAGCCCATGAAAAAATTAAACTATTCACGGAAACTGCCAAACTTTGTAACGTAAAAAAATTAGTCCTTCTATCAGGCAGAGGCGAAAAACAAGCACAGGTGTGTGAGCAAATAATAATTGAAAGCAGTTTAGCGTGGACAATTATCAGGGCAAGTTGGTTTATGCAAAACTTTAGCGAAAACTTTTTGCTTGATGCAATTTTGAGTAATGATGTAGTGCTTCCAATAATCAAATCATTAGAGCCATTTGTGGACGCAGACGACATTGCCGATGTAGCAGTAGCTGCATTGACACAAAGCAAACACAATAATAAAGTTTATGAACTTACAGGCTCTGAATTACTCTCATTTAACACTGCCACATCTATAATAGCAACAACCTCAAACAGAAAAATATCTTATGCAGAGATAAGTATAGATGAGTATGTGACTTCACTTAAATCTTACCAATTGCCTGATGATTTTATATGGTTGATACAATATTTATTTACAGAAGTATTGGATGGTAGAAATGAAAGTTTGAGTAACGACATAGAAAACATATTGGGCAGAAAGCCGACCAGATTTTCAGACTATGTAAATAAAACCGAAAAGACAGGAGTATGGAAAATTCAATAAATTTTAACCTTATTCAGGCTTTACAATTTATATCCATATTGCTAACTGGCTTATTGGCAGGGCTTTTTTATGGATACGATTGTTCGGTAATTAGAGGATTAGGTAACTTGACAGACGATATTTATTTGCAGTCATTTCAGTCAATCAATAAAGCTATTCAAAATCCATACTTTTTTATAAGCTTTGTGGGTAACTTATTGGTTCTTCCTTTAATGACTTGGTTAAGTTATAAAAATTGCAGTAGAACAACATTTTATCTTTTTACTTCAGCTACACTTATTTATCTAATTGGCGTTTTTGTTGTAACTATTTTCGGCAACGTTTCATTAAACGAGAAGTTAGCAAAATTCTCCATCTCAACAGCCAGCACAAATGAACTTTCAGAAATGCGAAAAGCATTTGAAAAGCCTTGGAATTGTTATCATACTATTAGAACAGTAGCTTCTATTGTTTCTTTCGGATTAGCAATTTTCTCAATTCTTAAAAGCAAATTTTAATCAATGAAAAATATTGTTTCCCTTTCTGTTTTTGTAGCATCCATACTTTTACTTTCTTGCAATGAATAGCGTCTCTATTAATTCAGTTACTTATCTAATACAAACAACATAATAACTTAGCTGATCAAAAACTCATTTCCATTGATTCTGATAGTCCGATGAAATCTTTTCAAAAGCTTTTGGATAAGCTTAGAAAATCAAAAAAACCATCTCTGGCTGAAATAACGAAAGAAGTGGAATTAGTCCAGGCGAAAAGATATGCCAGGAAAGGTTGACTGGGTCATTATCGACACGTATCTTTATATAAGTTTTCTCGCTCAAAAGTAATTTTTACACAGTGGAGATATAATGATGTCACACTACCCGAAAAGTTTGAATAAATCGACGACTCAATATCTTCACTGGTCGAAAATTACTACCCTTATTGGGACCTTTTCGGGACATTAACGAGACCTTACTGGGACCTTATCGGGACTTGCTTCCTGTAATCTACACATTCCTCTCCTTCATCCCCTTTACATACCACGCATTTTCCGGCTTGCCTGGTTGTGGTTTCAGTATTGTGCTAAGGACGTATGATGCTTGCAGCGGTAGTCGAGCTTTGGACGATCATCTTCAAATTTTCAAATCGCCAAATCAATTCGGCACCGTATTCGCCACCACTTCCTTCTGCTCGATCTTATACGGATAGTCAAACAACCCATGCTCCTTAATTGCGCTCTCAACCTTGTGCGGCACAAACTTCTCCCAACCCATCTCCCCTTTTCGAATCATGGCCAATACGTTATCTGAAATAATATGAAGATTATCAACGTTGGCATCTTTAATGTCTTCCAACTTATTATTATCCATCAGGTATTTGAACAAGTTCTTTGTGTTATCTGGCAACTGCGCTTCAAAATCTTTCAACGTAAACAATTCATTCATATCTTTCTTCCATGCCGGATAGATATAAAGCTTCACGTTTGTTCCAAACAATCGCGCAAAACTTTCAAGCAATCCACCTTTCAAATTCTCATAGGTCTTTTCTTCAAATACTTTCTGAAGTGCGTAAATACCCATGATGATACCGATCTTGTTTCCCCTTGCTGTCTTTGATAAATAGTCAACGAGACGATAGTATTCAAAGTAATTTGAAACCAATACTGTTTGCCCTAACGAACAAAGTATATCGGCGCGGTAAAGAAAATCCTTCTCATCGATCTTGCCATCGGCACCAAGGTCAGTGAGTGTCAACTCTGTTAGCAAAACGATCTTTGAACGCTCCACATCAGGCTCTCTTCTGAAATGTCTTCTTGAAGCAAGTAACATATCAACATTCACATGTGTCACTGGTCTGAAGCGACCGCGAAGCACCAATACATTTTTCTTATACAATGACTCCGATGGCTGCATCACACGACCGTCAGGACCAAACATCGCTGCTTTTGTCAATCCACTTTTAACAAGCTTGAGTGCCATTAAACGATTATCAACGTGTTTATAATCCGGGCCGCTGATGCGGAACATATCTACTTCCACTCTCCGTGTCGTAAGACCATCGAGTAATGAAAGCATCAGCTCTTCGGGATCGGTGATGAACATACACGCGAACAAAAGATTTACACCAAACACTCCGATAGCAAATTGTTGTTGCAACGGATCAGTATCATGCATTTTGATGTGAACCACACAGTCATTAAACTCACCTTTCGGATGAATCTGAAACCGTAATCCGATCCAGCCATGCCCCTGGTTGGTGCGCTCATAATTCAAAACTTCTATCGTATCTGCGAAAGCAAAAAACTTCACTTGCTCTGCCCGGTGTGGAAGCCGTTCCAAAAGAAGTGAATACTCTTTGTCCAGCATTTTCAATAAACGGTCCTCACAAACATAGCGCTCACCCTGGCCATAAATGGCATCAGAAAACTTCATATCATATGCCGAGATTGTTTTGGCAATGGTCCCGGAAGCTCCTCCCACCTTAAAAAAATTAGCAGCAACTTCCTGTCCCGCACCGATTTCGGCAAAAGAGCCATAAATAGCCTTGCTAAGGTTGATCTGAAGCGCTTTTTCCTGAGTTGTTATCTTTTTTTGGTCTTCCATAACGGAGTCTAAAATAGGGAAGATCAAATTTAACCTTCTTCCTATAATCATTGATAAAGAGTGATGATTTTAATAAAGTCACATGAAAGAACATGGTATAACGGGATTTAGTTTGAAAATGACGTAGTGGGAGTCTATCTACCGAATAAAGTTATCGCATGGTGAGTACAATCGATCGCAACGTTCGAACAGAAACTCGATAACCAGAATCACTATACGTAAAAACAGCTCTTTATCTAACCAGGAGGAAATATTACAACAATATAAATCTGTGAATGATGCAAATACTCGCTGAACTTTTATAAGTTTTATTAAGATGAATGAGCAAGCTTTACAAGTGCAAATCATTAATAAATTATCCATGAAATTCTTTGCATCGCTTCTTATCCTTCTTTTAATTGTTGTGGTGAACTCAAAAGGACAAGTGAGTTCCTCTCCGGCAACCTTTTGGAAACCTGTCCCTCGGAATTATGAGGTAAAACGAGCACTTGAGATCGAAAGTCTTGTACCCATGTTTTTTACCGGGGGCTATCATTTTGCTATCGGATATCGCTATCACAAATTCAGGATCAGAGCGAGCGTAATCAATGGGGGAACGTACAATGCTGAGACTGCAGGGATCAATAATTCATCTCCTGAGTTTAAACGATATTATACCACATCACCCGGCATTTTTTTCGGCTATAAT
>Ga0123336_10001912_pt1 | contig 18549 bp, 15 predicted proteins | sample SSSSmetaG_FD_96466 | JGI IMG/M metagenome (GOLD analysis project Ga0123336, IMG submission 96466) | Glacier valley bacterial and archeal communities from Borup Fiord, Nunavut, Canada, to study Microbial Dark Matter (Phase II) - ​SSSS metaG | ecosystem: Environmental > Aquatic > Freshwater > Ice... | reverse complement strand
TCCGGCACCATGGGCATGTAGATCACCACGCGGTCGCCGTAGCCGACGCCCAGCGCGGCCAGTGCCCCGGCGACGCGGGCCACTCGGTCCCGCAGCGCCTCGTAGGTAAAAGTCAGGACCTGCCCCGCCATCGGGCTGTCCCAGATCAGCGCGGGCTGCGCGCCGCGCCCGGCTGCCACGTGGCGGTCCAGGCAGTTGGCGCTGACGTTCAGCCGGCCGCCGGGGAACCACTGGCCGAAGATGCCGAGCGCCGGGTCGAAGGTCCGGGCCGGCGGGTCGTCCCAGTCCAGGCCGGTGGCGGCCTGCGCCCACCACGACGCGGGATCGGCAGCCCAGGCCGCATATTCTGCCGGATAGCCGCAAGCACCGTCGGCAAATGTCATGTGGCCCAGCCTTCCTTTCCGGGTACTGTGCATGAAGTGTTCACAAGCCGGCAGTCGAGTCCAGCCGCAGGGGCGCGGGCCAACGCCTGTGCCGGACCTGGCGGCACGACTGAGTGCTTGCCGGTGCGGCGGGCCGGATGCAGGCTCAGCCGCCGAACCTGGCGCTTGTCCCGACCGGCAGGTGCGCGGGCCAGCCCGGCAGCGGGCGCATCACCACCGGAGAGGATTTGCATGAGCGTTGCCACACCGGCCCCAGTATCCGCCGCGTCCCGCAACAGGTCCATGACCGGGGACGACGTGAAGGTCATCCTGGCGTCCTCGGTCGGCACCGTGTTCGAGTGGTACGACTTCTACCTGTATGGGGCGCTGGCCGGGATCATCGGCGCCAAGTTCTTCAGCCAGTTTGACCCGACGACGCGGGACATCTTCGCGTTGCTGGCGTTTGCCGCCGGATTCATGGTGCGTCCGTTCGGCGCGCTGGTGTTCGGGCGGCTGGGCGACCTGGTCGGGCGGAAGTACACCTTCCTCATCACCATGCTGATGATGGGCGGCAGCACCTTCATCGTCGGCATCCTGCCGACCTCTGACCAGATCGGAATCTCCGCCGCGGTCATCCTGATCGTCATGCGCCTGCTGCAGGGGCTTGCACTGGGCGGCGAGTACGGCGGCGCGGCGACCTATGTGGCGGAGCACGCGCCGCAGGGCCGGCGCGGCTTCTACACAAGCTGGATCCAGACCACCGCGACCATGGGCCTGTTCATGTCGCTGGTCGTGATCCTCTTTACCCGCGCCATCATAGGAGAGCGTGCCTTTGCCGAGTGGGGGTGGCGCATCCCCTTCCTGCTTTCGGTCCTGCTGCTGCTCGCGTCCGTGTGGATACGCCTGCAACTGAGTGAAAGCCCGGCCTTCCAAGCGATGAAGGAGGAAGGCACGCTGTCCCAGGCGCCGCTGACCGAGGCGTTCGGCATGTGGCACAACGCCCGGATCGGCCTGCTGGCGCTGTTCGGGCTGACGATGGGCCAGGCCGTCGTCTGGTACACCGGCCAGTTCTACGTGCTGTTCTTCCTGCAGAGCATCCTCAAGGTGGACGGCTACACCGCCAACTTGCTGATCGCCTTCTCGCTGCTGCTGGGCGCGGGGGGCTTCGTGCTGTTCGGCTGGCTGTCGGACCATATCGGGCGCAAGCCGATCATCCTCGCTGGTTGTGCCATTGCCGCGCTGACCTACTTCCCGATCTTCGCCAAGCTGACGCAACTGGCCAACCCGGCGTTGTACGAGGCGCAGCAGACCATCCCCGTCGTCATCAACGCCGACCCGGCGGAGTGCCACTTCCAGTTCAACCCTACGGGGACGCGGGTCTATACCACGTCGTGCGACATCGCGGCGCAGGTGCTGGCGTCCCTGTCCATCCCCTACAGCCGGGAGGACGCGGCCCCGGGCACGGTTGCGACGATCCGTGCGGGCGACGTGGGCGCCGTGTTGTCCTTCGATGCGGCCAAGGCAGGCGCCGGGGAGCCGGCAGCGCGGGCGCAGTTGAACCGCTTTGTCGCGGCGGCGCTGCAGTCCGCCGGCTACCCTCCCACGTCCAACCCGTCCGTCATCAAGATGTACAGCCCGTTCGATTTCCACGAGCAGCGGACGGCGCTGCTGGTCGGCCTGCTGACGGTGCTGGTACTCTATGTAACGATGGTCTATGGCCCGATTGCCGCGGCGCTGGCGGAGTTGTTCCCGTCGCGCATCCGCTACACCGGCATGTCGCTGCCCTACCACATCGGCAACGGCTGGTTCGGCGGCCTGCTGCCGGCGGCGGCGTTCGCGATGATCGCGGCGTCGGGGGACATCTACTTTGGGCTGTGGTATCCCGTGGTGTTCGCGGCGATCACGGTGGTGGTTGGCGCGCTGTTCGTGCCAGAGACCCGGCATCGCGACATCTTCGCTGGGGACTGAAGGGCCTCGGAGCGTGCGCCAACGACGCAAGCGGTCAACGCACGCATCGGCCGCGGCAAGGTGCGCGTCAGGCAGTGGCTGAGGTCGGCATTCCGCCTGGGTTGACCGCCCCGGAGATAGCGCCGAAGTGCGGCGCAACCCTGCCCAAGGACACGCCATGCGCCCCAACGCTACCTGGACCGCCTTCCTGATGATGTGTTTCGCGCTCGTGGGGCTGACGGGGATGTTCGCCAGCTACGCCGTCACCATCCCGCTGGAGCGGACGCTGGGCCGTGTGGCCGTGCTGGACGGCGTGCTGGCGGAAGGCCGGCAGCCCGATGCTGCCCGCCGGGCCACCTTGCGCGGGATGCTCGGCCCGGACGTCGGACCCCGCGTGCTGGACGGGCCGGGCGAGCTGTTCGACCGCGTGGCGGCCCAGCGCGCGGCCGTGTTGGAAGAGGGCGCTCGGGAAACCCGCAGCGTGATCTACCGCATCCGTGTGCTGGTCTTGGCCGTGACGGCCGCTGCCGGGTTGCTTGGGGTAGGCATCATGGCGATATCCCGCCGGGGCGCGGCAGCGCCTTGAAGCGGGTCGTGGCCGCTGGAGAAGGCCGGCGGGACCGGCAGATGCCGTCCCGCCGGAACTCCGGCGCGCTCCTCCCCAAACCTGGCCTGTCGTTGCCTAGCTGGCCTTAATCCGGGACGAAGTTAAGTCGCCACGCCGTGACATATCCACGGAAGCCTCGGGATATACCTACATGTCCTAGCCAGTCCTGGCGATGTCATAGGTAGTTTCCGAACCTTCCGCGGCGGCGGGTTCCGGACGAAACGATGCCGGTGGTGCCAGCACGCACCGGCCATCCGAACACGTCACGCCTGGGAGGCTCGATGCCATGCCGCCTGTCCCTCAGCCGAACACCGGCATCCCAGCGCTTGCGGATCGAGTCCTGGCCCGTGCCGGCGGCCACGACCTTGCGGCCGCGTCCGACCTAGCCTTTCTTGCGGCTTGGGACGCAGGCCTGCCTGCGTCGGCGAGCAGCATCCTTCGCGTCCGCCAGCTCCGCCGGGCGAACCAGGCAGATGCCAGGGCAAGCGGCGAGCCAGGCGGCACCCTGCCGGAACCGGGGGCCGGGGCAGCGTGGGAATCCTGATCCCGTTCCGGCACAGGCCTTCAAGGGATGCCGCTTGCGCGGGCGGCGGCACCAAGGTGCTGCCCTTTCCCGCACCGGAGGCAGCGACGTTCGCCGAGAAGGTCCGGCTTGACCTCGCGCGCATGTGCACAGGGCGCCGCAGCCCCTTCCCAATCCGGTGCGAGGCGTCCGGCGACGGTGCCGAAACCTGCCGGCTTTCGAGTGGCCTCGTGATCGGGCGCGACGCCGGCGGCCGGCTTTGGGTGGGCGACAGCCGCACCGGCTTCGTGGACCGCGGGCCGTTCGCCAGCGTGCACCAGATCTGCGAGGTCGTCGCCTGGCTCGACGCCTGACCTGAGCAGACCTGCGCCGCCTGCCGCACACATGAACATCGGCGGAGCCAGGCGGCGTAAACCTGCTTAGGTTTTCGTCCATGCGCAGACCTCCAACGGTTTGCTTGGCGCAACGCGCCTTGAAGTTGACGAAACCACCGCTTGACCCCATGCCTCCGCTGCACGGAAGATCATGGTTGTGCAAGAAACATGGCAGGAGAGTTTTAATGGTGGCATGGGGCAAGTTTCGGCATCTGGCTGCCCGGCGTTGGGCTGCCCGGCATTGGACTGCATTGGGCGTGGCCGCCCTGCTGGCCGCGTCAGCCCACTCCCAGGGGGCGCTGGCGCAGACCGCCATCCCGGTGCCCGGTCCGACGGTGGCCGCCATCAAGGCGCGCGGCGCCCTGGCCTGCGGCGTGGACACCGGCATCCCCGGCTTCGCATTCCAGGACAGCAAGGGGGCCTGGCGCGGCTTCGATGTCGGCTACTGCCGTGCTATCGCCGCGGCGGTGCTAGGCGACCCGGAGAAGGTCCGCTACGTCCCCACCACCACCCCCGCCCGCTTCACGATGCTGCAAGCCGGCGAGATTGACGTGCTGATCCGCGACAGCACCATGACGGCGACCCGCAGCATACAGCTGCACTTGGATGAGGTCGCGGTCAACTTCTACGCCGGCCAGGGCTTCCTGGTCAGCAAGAAGCTCGGGGTGGGCAAGGTCACCGACCTCAATGGCGCCACGATCTGCACCCTGACCGGCGCGACGCTGGAGCTGAACATCGCCGACTTCGCGCGGTCCAACGGCACCAAGATCGGCACCCTGCTGTTCGAGAAGTCGGACGAGGCCGTGGCCGCGATGGAGGCCGGGCGCTGCGACGGCTACACCGACGACACCGGCAGCCTGGCCGCCGTGCGCTCGACCTTGAAGGCCCCGGCCGATTGGGTCGTGCTGGAGGGCGTCATCAGCAAGGAGCCGCTGGGCCTGCACATCCGCAGCGGCGACGTGACCTGGCGCAACATCGTCTTCTGGGTGGACGCGGCGCTGAAGACGGCAGAGGAGGCCGGCGTGACCAAGGCCAACGCCGACGAGATGGCGCGGACCAGCAAGGACCCGGGCATCCGCCGGCTGCTGGGGGCGGAGGGCGACTTCGGCACCCTGCTGGGCCTGAACAAGGACTGGACGTTGCAGGCGATCAAGGCCGCCGGCAACTACGGCGAGCTGTATGACGAGTTCTTTGGCCCCAAGGCGCTGGACCTGGCGCGCGGCCAGAACAAGCTGTGGAACCAGGGCGGCTTGCAGTACGCGCTGCCGTTCCGGTGATCCCGGCGGTCCCGGGGACGGCCGGCACCGCTGCGGCGCGCGACGTGTCCGGTCGGCTGGGGGTCTGCTTTGTAGGGTGGAACAGTGCACCGCCTTCCGCCATCGGATGGCATTACCAGGTGGCGGAAGGTTCTTCGCTGTTCCGCCCTATGTGGAATACGGTGCCGTGCGGCGGCTCCAGTGACGGGGTGGAAGGCCGGTCGGGATGGCCTTCGACCTAGCGGAGGGACTGGCCGGCACGGGTGCGCCCCGTATGCCCGCGCCGGTCCGTCCGCCGCCGCGGGCGCGGCGTCCCTCTTGGAAGGCCGTGGCCTGGCAGGTGCTGGCGATGCTGTCGGTCGCCGGGCTGATCGCCTGGGGCGCGCATAATGCCGGGGACGCGCTGGCCCGGCGCAACATCGGGGTGGACTTCGCCTTCCTGCTGAACCCGGCCGGGTTCGACATCCCGTTCAAGCTGACGGACTGGCAGTCATCGGACACCTATGGCCGGGCGCTGTGGATGGCGGGGCTGAACACGGTGCTGGCGGCGGCGCTGGCCATCGTGCTCGCGACCGTATTGGGACTGGGATTGGCGCTGCTGCGCGTGTCGGCCAATCCGCTGGCTGCGGGCGTGGCGCGGGCGGTGGTGGAGTTGGTGCGGAACACGCCGCAATTGCTGCAAGTGGTGTTTTGGTATTTTGCGGTGCTGCAGGTCCTGCCGGGGCCGCGGGCAAGCCTGTCACTGAGTGATGCGGTATTCCTGAACGTGCGCGGCCTGTTTTTCCCAGCGCCGCTGTCACCGGCGTTCGGGTGGATGCTGGTGGGGGGCGCGGCGCTGGCCCTGGTGCTGCCGCGGCTGCTGCCGCGCCGGTCCTTGCTGCTGACTGCGGGGGCGCCGGTGCTGGTGGCGCTTGTGCTGGCGGCAGCGCAGACGGGATGGGAACTGCCGGCGATGCGTGGCTTCAACTTCGCAGGCGGCTGGCGCTTGCCGCCGGAGCTGCTGGCGCTGGTGCTGGGCGTCGGCATATACACCGCCGCCTTCGTGTCGGAGAACATGCGCGCCAGCATCGGCGCGGTGGGCCACGGCCAGCGGGAGGCCGCGCGCAGCCTGGGCCTGCCGCCGGGGCGCACGATGCGGCTGGTGGTGCTGCCGCAGGCGCTGCGGACGCTGCTGCCGCCGCTGACCAGCCACTACCTGAACATCATCAAGAGCACGACGCTGGGTGCGGCGGTCGCGTATCCGGAGATCCTGCAGATCTTCGCGCGGACGGTGCTGAACCAATCGGGCCGGGCCATCGAGACGATGACGCTGGTGCTGGGGGTGTTCCTGGCGGTGAACCTGGGGGTATCGGCGCTGATGAACCGCTGGGATCGGCGCTTGGCGTTGCAGAGCCGGTGAGGGGTAGCCTTCTCCCTTTCCCTCCGGGAGAGGGTCGGGGTGAGGGGGTCTTGGCTGCGGAGCGGGGCACCTTCGGTGCAGTTGGCACGAGGCTCTCTGCGGGTCGGGCGCGGCGCCTCAAGACCCCCTCACCCCAGCCCTCTCCCAGAGGGAGAGGGAGTAGGACATGAGGCTTCTGCGCGCCTTGTTCGGCACGCCGGGGACGGCGGTGCTGACGCTGGCAGTGGCGGCGCTACTGGCCTGGACCGTGCCGCCGATGCTGCGCTGGGGCGTTACGGCCGCGACCTGGATAGCCGAGAACCGCCGGGGCTGTGCGCCGGACGGGGCCTGCTGGGCCTTCATCCGGGCGCGGCTGGGGCTGTTCCTGTATGGCGGCTATCCGCCCGCGGAGCAGTGGCGCGTGGACCTGGCGGCGGCGCTAGCTGGGGCGGCGCTGCTGGGCTGCCTGTTCGCACGGCGCCGCCGGGGCGCGTGGTTTGCGCTGCTGCTGGTGGGTGTGCCCGTGGTGGACGGGGTGCTGCTGGCGGGCGGAACGCTTGGGCTGCGGCCCGTGGCGACCGCGGACTGGGGCGGGCTGATGCTGAACGCCGTGCTCTCCTTTGTCGCGGTCGGCGGGGCCATCCCGCTCGGCACCGCGCTGGCGCTGGGCCGCCGCTCCCCGCTGCCCTTCGTGCGCGGGCTGTGCGTGGCGCTGATCGAGTTCTGGCGCGGGGTGCCGCTGCTGGGCGTGCTGTTCATGGGGCTGGTGCTGCTGCCGATGGTGCTGCCGCAGGGGGTCACGGTGGACAACCTGGTGCGCGCCCTCGTGGTGCTGACGCTGTTCGCCTCCGCCTACATGGCGGAGGTCGTGCGCGGCGGCCTGCAAGGCGTGCCGACCGGCCAGCGGGAGGCCGCGGCAGCACTCGGCCTGCATCCCGTGCAGGCCAACCTGACCGTCGTGCTGCCGCAAGCCTGGCGCATCGCGCTGCCCGGCGTCGTCAACGTCGTCGTGGACCTGTTCAAGGACACCACGCTGGTGTCGGTCGTGGGGCTGTTCGACCTGATGGGCGTCGTGAACCAGTCGCTTAAGGACCAATCGTGGCTTGGGTTGGCGCAGGAGGGCTACGCCTTCGCAGCGGTGCTGTTCTTTGGATGCTGCCTGGTGCTGTCGCTGGTGGGGTCGGTGCTGGAACGGCGGCTGCGCCAGGCAAGGTGACGGCGGGTGGCAGTGGGCGTGACGTCTTGCTCGTCGGCGGGCGTGTCCGCGGGCGTCGCAGGTTCGGTCGGCAGCAGGGTGAAGACATGCCGGGCCTCGTCGTAGTCGTAGCGCACGCCGCAGGTCGGGCAGACGGCCCATAGGCGGCGAACCATCCGGCGCGTGCCGTTACGGATGTGCCACGGGGGCAGTTCGGCCGCCCACACCGTTTGCGCCAGGTCCAGCGCCGCCCGGCCGAGCGTGTTGCCGCATCCGCTGCACGCCGTCCGGGCGGCGGCGGCGCGCATGCGCCAAACATGCCAGCCGTGCATCAGCGGCCCAACGACGAGGATCACCGGCAGGAGCAGGGTGATGATGACCGCCCCCACCAGAAGCACGATGGGCTTCAGCCAGGGCGACGTCAGCCCGAGGGGAGCCGGATCGTCAGCGTGCTGGGTCATCGGGTTGCCCGGCCGCTGCCGTGCCGGGTCATCGCGGGCCGCTTGGGCCGCGGCAACCATGGGGTCGCCAACGCGGACCAGGCCGTCGCTGGATCGCCACGGGGCAAAGCTCCTCGTGATGACGAACACGGATGCTGTCTGGGGGACAGTCCGCCGTTTGGCCTGGCATCCCCGTAACCCTCTCATCCGGCAGCCGTCCAACGGCGATCGCCGGACGCGATGGTGCGCCAACCCCGCCGATGGCGGCCCGTTATGCCGGCGGGCTGCCGCGCGGGTCAGGCCAGGCCAAGCTCCTTGCGGTACCGCGCGAAGCACGCCGCGCCGCACTCCAGCCGCATCAGCGCACCTTCCGCCAAGGCGGGCGCGAAGTCCGGGTTCAACGCGACCAGCGGCTTGCCGGCCTCGGCGTTCCAGGCTTCGCTGTGCTTGATGTCCAGCACCGAGTGCAGGTCGAAGTAGTGCCGGTCCTTGCCCGACACGCCCAGGCGGCGCAGCCCGATGCCGACCAGCTTGGCCCGGCCCGGCGCCGTCTGCTCGATGACCCCAAGCGCGCCCACAGACTGGTAGGCGTAGCGGCGATTGGCGGCCAGGCCGGCCATGGTGTTGGCCAGGGCCAGGCTCTCCCACACCGTGGTCTCCATCGTGGGATGCAGGTCCAGGCGCCGGGCCAGGTGCTCCAGCATCGGGCCGTGCATGCCCTTGGCGTTGCCGCGGCCCATCTCGTCCCAGTAGTTGCGCGCCAGTTCCAGCTTGGGCTGGGTCGCCAGGCGCACCTGGGTCATGGCGGTCAGGTCCTCGAACCCGGCCTCCCCCGCCACCTCCTGTTGCAGGAACCAGCGCATCTCCTCCATCGTCGCCTGCTCCGCGAGGTAGGGGAACAGCGGGTCGTCCTGGCCGGGGCCGGTGCGGTCCAGCTCCTCGAACCAGGCGATGAAGCCGTCGGGGTCGCGCGGAGCCTCGCCGGCGCGGGCGGAGACCTGGGCGCGCAGGGCTTCCAGCCAATGGCCTTCCTGGACCAGCAGGTCCGCGGTGTCCCGGATGTCGGCTTCCCACTCCGGGCCGGGCAGCGCAGGGGTAAAGCGGTGGGTGTTCAGCTTGGCGAGCGTGTGATGCCAGCGGTCGTCAGAAGACAGGCCGGGTTGCAGCATTCCATCGGGCATGGGTCGTTCCTTTGTCGTGTGACAAGCGGGGTGTGTCTGGCGGGGGCGTGCCGGCGTTGCGGCTTATTGCTTGATGACGGTCAGCAGAATGGCGGCGATGCGGTCGGCAGCGGTGTAAGCCCCGCCGTCCAACTCCTCACCGAAGACATCTGGGTCCAACTCGCGGTAGTTCCACTCCACGCGCTCCCCAGCAAGTCGGGTCGTAGCGGCGTCCTGGAAGGGATCGGCCCCATTCACGACCGCGGCACCGGTGTACAGAAGCAGGGTGCCGCCTTGGGCCAGCCGATCCAGCGCGGCGTCGAGGATGGCGAGCGACAGCCCGGCGCCCAGCGGGCCGCCGCCGTGGCGGTAGGCGCGCTCCGACGGGTCCACCAGGTAGGGCGGGTTGGCGACGATGAGGTCGAAGGCGCCGTCCACGTCCAGCAACAGGTTGCTGTTGACGGCGCGCAAGCTGACGCCGGCCAGGGCGGCGTTGGCGCGGGCCAGGCGCAGGGCGGCGTCGTTGATGTCCACCGCCAGCACCTCCGCCGCGGGGTGCGCCCGCGCCACCAGCACGGCACCCGGCCCGGCGCCGCAGCCGATGTCCACGGCGCGGCGCACCGGGGACGCCGGGCGGTGGGCCAGGATGGCGTTGGCGAAGCGGTAGGTGTCCGGGCCGAAGAACACGGCGTCCGCCGCGGCGGTGGGGTAGGCGGAGTGCAGGAACAACTCGCCGTCCAGGGTGGACAGGCGGACCAGGCTGCGGTGGCCGCCGGGCACCTCTGCGAGCACGCCGGCGTCCTGCATCAGCGCCAACATGTCCGGCGGCACCACGCCGTCGCGGAACGGGCGGCTCCAGCCAAACACGCCGCGCAGGTCGCCGGCCCACTCCGCGCCGGGGCGGGCGTTGACACGGGCGATGGTCAGCGGGGTCGGCGTGACGAAGCTGTAGCCGGTGCTGCGCACGGCTTGGGCCAGGCGGACGAGGGTATCGTCGGCGGAGGCAGTTGCGGCGTTTGAGGCGGGGATATGTTGCATGGGCCATCACGAACGCGGGAGCAAAGGAGGGGTTGCCCCGGCCTCATCCGCCGTCACCGAACGGTCAAGAGTGGCTGCAACGCCCCGGTCACGCCGGTGATGAGGATTTGCACGCCGATGCACAGCAGCAGGAAAGCCGACAAGCGGGACACCGTGCGGCTGCCGGTGCGGCCGAGCAGGTCGGACAAGCGGTCGGCATAGCTGTAGGTCAGCCAAATCACGGCCGCCATCGCCATGGCCGCCAGGCTGCACCCGGCGTAGAAGGCCGCCCAGCCCCCGCCCGATACCGGGTGCCCGGCCCCCAGCGCGACGGCGACGGCGATGGTGCCGGGACCAGTGGTGAAGGGCAGCGTCAGCGGAAAGAACGCGACGTCGTCGGCGGGGCCGGCCTCGGCCGCTTGCTCCTGCTTGCGGCTGTCGCGGCGGTCTGGGGCGTTCAGCAACTCCCACGCAAAGGCGGACAGCACGACGCCGCCGGCGATCCGCAGGGCCGAGAGGCTGATGCCGAACAGCGCCAGGACATACGACCCGGCCCACAGCGCCACCAGCATGACCAGGAGCGAGTAGGCGCCGACGCGCCGCGCCAGCAGCGCCCGTCCGGCATGGGTGCGGTCCGCCGTTGCCTCCCGGAAGATGAAGGCGCCCGAGATCGGGTTCACGATGCTGAACAGCGCGGGGAAGGCCAGGAGGAAGGACGCGAGCACTTATGCCAACCGGCGCTGGCTGTGTTCCGTCATCGCGAGGTGCGGAGCGGCATGGCGATCCAGGGGCGGCTCGCAATGAGGGAGGCATCATAGGTCATCATCAACGCTGGCCAGTATTACTTGCGGCGGCGCAGCGGCAGGTTGGTGCGATAGACCACGCGCTTGAGCGCGAAGGCGCTTTCCACGCCGCGCACGCCGGGGATACGGGTCAGGCGGGTGCGCAGGAACTCCTCGTATGCGCCCAAGTCCGGGGCGACCACGCGCAGCAGGTAGTCGCTGGCGCCGGACATGACGTAGCACTCCATCACCTCCGGCAGGTCGGCGATGGCCTTCTCGAAAGCGGCCAGGTGGTCCTCGGTCTGCGCTTCCAGGCGGACGGAGACGAAGACGTTGACGGGCAGGCCCACGCGGTCCTGGTCCAGCAGGGCGACGTAGCGGCGGATGATGCCGCCTTCCTCCAGCAGCTTTTGCCGGCGGAGCGCCGGGCTGGGGGACAGGCCGGCTGCGTTGGCCAACTCGCCGCTGGTGGCGCGGCCGTCGCGCTGCAGGTGGTCCAGGATGGTGGTGTCAATGCGGTCCAGGCGCATGTTCGTGGGCGATCCTGCCATGATGCGGTGCAGCATTGGCAGATCCTGCCAATTCCTGGGGCAGCGTAACGCAACTATGGCAGCACTTGCTACCCATCCCGGGGCTATGCTGCGCGTTGCAGTTGCACGGCAACGGAGGGCGGCGTCATGGACATCGGCTTTGCGGCGACCACGACCTTGGACAGCCGCTACGTGGACCTGGACCGGCCGGTGCTGCTGTCCGGCGTGCAGGCGCTGGTGCGGGTGCTGCTGGAGCAGGCGCGGCTGGACCGTGCCGGCGGGCTGAACACCGGCGGGCTGGTGTCGGGCTACCGCGGGTCGCCGTTGGGTGGCGTGGATCAGGAGCTATGGCGGCGGGAGAAGCTTCTCACAGCCAACAACGTACGGTTCCAGCCCGGCTTGAACGAGGACCTGGCCGCCACGATGCTGTGGGGCAGCCAGCAGATAGACACCTTCCCCGGCAAGCGCGTGGATGGCGTGTTCGGCATGTGGTACGGCAAGGGACCGGGCGTGGACCGCAGCGGGGATGCCTTCCGTTGCGCCAACATGATCGGCACCTCGGCCCATGGCGGCGTGCTGGCGGTGTCGGGGGACGACCACGCGGCGCATAGCTCGGTGTTCCCACACCAGACCGATGGCATCTTCCAGTCGGTCAACATCCCGGTGCTGCAGCCCGCCGACGTGCAGGACATCCTGGATTTGGGCCTCGCGGGGATCGCCCTGTCCCGCTACGCCGGAGTGTGGGTGGCGCTGAAGACGATTGCCGAGACTGCAGAGCAGCACGCGGTCGTGACGGTGCCCAGCGAGCGCCATTTCGTCCGCCCGGGCCTGCCGCTGCCGCCACACGGCCTGAACATTGACGCCCGCCTGCCCTGGCCGGCGGAGCGTGCGGAGCTTGAGCGGCGGATGGTGCAGGAGCGTCTGCCGGCGGTGCTCGCGTGGGCGCGGGCGAACCGGCTGGACCGGCTGATGCACGGGCGGCAGGACGCGCCCATCGGGATCGTGACGGTTGGGAAGGCGCACCACGACCTGATGCACGCCCTGCGCCGGCTGGGCCTGGACGGGTCGCCGGACATCGCGGTGTTCAAGGTCGCGCTATCCTGGCCCATCGAGCCAGTAGGCCTACGGGAGTTCTGCGCCGGCAAGCGCGCCGTGCTGGTGGTGGAGGAGAAGCGGGCCAACGTGGAGGAGCAGCTTCGCGCCGCGCTGTACAACCTGCCGGACCGTCCGCCCATCCAGGGCAAGCAGGACTTGCAGGGTGCCGCGCTGCTGCCGGCCACAATGGAGCTTTCACCGGAACTGGCAATGACCGCCCTGGTGCGCTTCCTACGCGATGCCGGGCTGGAGGTGCGGATGGACGCGCCCGCCGCGGTGCCGGAGCGGCTACTGGGCTTGCTGGCCCGCGCGCCGGCCTTTTGCGCGGGCTGCCCGCACAGCACCAGCACCCGCCTGCCCGATGGCAGCCACGCCATGGCCGGCATCGGCTGCCACACGATGGCGTTGACCACGTCGGACGCCACGCGCACCTTCAGCCAGATGGGCGGGGAGGGCGTGCCGTGGGTGGGCCTCGCGCCCTTTACGGACACGCCGCACATGTTCGCCAACATGGGCGACGGGACCTACACGCACTCCGGCCTGCTCGCGATCCGGCAGGCGGTCGCGGCGAGGGCGAACATCACCTACAAGCTGCTGTACAACGACGCCGTGGCGATGACGGGCGGCCAGCCGGCGGAGGGCGGCACGGACGTGCTGAGCCTCGCGCGGCAGTTGCATGCGGAGGGCGTGGGGCTGCTCGCCGTCGTGGCCGACGACCCGGCGCGGCTGCCGCCGCCGGATGCGCTGCCGCCGGGCACGCTGCGGCATGGGCGGGATGACCTGGACGCGGTGCAGCGCCGGATGCGGGAGCACCCCGGCGTGTCCGCCATCATCTACGACCAGGTGTGCGCCACCGAGAAGCGCCGCCGCCGCAAGCGCGGCAAGCTGGCTGCCGCCGAGACCCGCGTCGTCATCAACGAGGCCGTCTGCGAGAACTGCGGCGACTGCACTGCGCAGAGCAACTGCATCGCCATCGAGCCGGTGCAGACCGACCACGGCCGCAAGCGCCGGATCAGCCCGACAAGCTGCAACACGGACCTATCGTGCCTCAAGGGCTTTTGCCCCAGCTTCGTGACCACCACGTCCGATGCGCCGACTGGGGTGGTGGACCACGCGGCGTTGTGGGCGGCGCGGGAGGCAGCGCTTGCCGCGGGCCTGACCAATCCTGTGCTGCCATCAGCGGAGCAGCCCTGGCGCGGGCTGTTCGCCGGCGTCGGTGGCGGCGGGATCGTGACCTGCGGCGCCATCGTGGCGATGGCCGCGCACCTGGAGGGGCGGCAGGTCAGCACCTTGGACTTCACGGGGCTGGCGCAGAAGAACGGCGCGGTGGTGTCGCATGTGCAGATTGCGGATGCGGGCTTGGACGTGGTCCGCATCCCGCAGCGCGAGGCCGACCTGCTGCTGGCGGCCGACATGGCGGTGGGCGCGGGGACCGAGGTGCTGGGGCGCTGCAAGCGGGATGCGGGCGCCATCGGCAACTTGGACTTGCAGCCGGGATCGGCCTTTATCCGCGAGCGGGACTTGGTGCTGGACGCCGGGCTGCACCGCCGAGCTATTGCGCGGCAGGTGTCGGTGGAGCGGTCGCGCTTCCTGCACGGCGCGGCGTTGGCGGAGAGGCTGTTCGGCAACGCCCAGGCGATGAACACGCTGTTGCTGGGCCTGGCCTGGCAGTTGGGGCTGGTGCCGGTCGGGCACGGCGCGCTACTGCGGGCGATGGAGCTGAACGGCACCGCCGTGGCACTGAACCGCCGGGCCTTCCTATGGGGCCGCATCCTTGCCGCCAACCCGGCGCTGGCGGACGAGATCATGCAGGACCGCGCGCCCTTGCCGGACGGGCTGGACGCGCTTGTGGCGCGGCGGGCGGCGGAACTTGTGGAGTACGGCAACGCCGGGCTGGCGGCGCGCTACCGGGATCTGGTGGGGGCGGTGCAGGCGCGGGAGGGCGCGGTGGCCGGTGCCCCCGGTGCGCTGTCCCGGGCGGTGGCGGAAGGCTACTACCGGGTGCTGGCGGTCAAAGACGAATACGAGGTCGCACGCCAGCACGCCGCGGCCAGCTATGGCGACGCGCCGGTGTTCCATATGGCGCCGCCGCTGCTCAGCAGGGTGGACCCGGCGACGGGGCGGCGGCGCAAGGTGGCCATCCCCGGGCGGATCGCCCTGCCGCTGTTCCGGCTACTGCGCCACGGCAAGGCGCTGCGCGGGACGCCGCTGGATGTGTTCGGCTGGCAGGGGGAGCGCCGGGTGGAGCGTGGGCTGATAGCGGAGTACGAGGCGGACGTGCGGCACGCGCTGGACCGGCTGCGCCCGGACACGCTGGCGGTGGCTGCGGCGCTTGCGGCGATCCCGATGGATGTCAGGGGGTTCGGCCCGGTGAGGGCGGCCAGCTTGGCGGCGTCCCGGCCGCGGCGGGACGCGTTGCTGGCGGAACTGGACGCGCCTGCGCCGGTCCTGGCCGTCGCCGCGGAGTAGGGTGGTTGCCCCCTCTCCCTTTGGGAAAGGGTTGGGGTAAGGGGGTCTTCGAGCGCCGCACCTGCCGTTTCAGGCGCGTCGGCAGGCGGCAGGGGCGATCCTACGTTCCGAAGCAAGCCCCCTTCACCCCGACCCTCTCCCGGAGGGAGAGGGGGCAGAGGACCGCTCCTCGGCTCGGCGCTGGTCCTGCAGGTTGGAGGCGCCCGTCGCAATAGAGTTGCGGCCCGGCCTGCGCTGCACCATTTCTAGTATGACGAAGCCACGGGGAACGCTGCCATGCTCGACACCACCGATCCGAACGCCCTCATCATCGAGACCGCACGCCGCTTTGCGCAGGAGCGCTTGGCGCCGACTGCCGCCGCGCGCGAGAAGGCCGGGCGGATTGAGCCGGAGATCATCCGGGAACTCGGTGAGATGGGCTTCCTCGGCGCCACCAACAGCGCGGAGTGGGGCGGCAGCGAGATCCCATACGAGACTTATGCCCAGGTGATCGAGGAGTTGGCGGCCGGCGACGGCTCGGTCTCGACGCTTGTGAGCGTCCACAACGCGCCGACCTGCGAGATCCTGGAGCGGTTCGGCACGCCCGCGCAGAAGGAGCGCTGGCTGCGCCCCATCGCCAGCGGCCAAGCCGTGGCGAGCTTCGCGCTGACGGAAGCCGGGGCCGGGTCGGACGCGGCGGGCATCCGCACGCGGGCGGAGCGGACCAACAGCGGCTACACGATCAACGGGTCGAAGCAGTTCATCTCCAACGCCTCGGTCGGCAAGATCACGATCCTGTTCGCCATCACCGACCCGGCGGCGGGCAAGAGGGGCATCAGCGCCTTCGTCGTGGCCAACGACACGCCGGGGTTCTCGGTCGCGCGGGTCGAGCACAAGCTGGGACAGAAGGCGTCCGATAGCTGCGCGCTGGCGTTCGACGACATGCAGGTGCCGGACGACCAGCGTATCGGCGCTGAGGGCGAGGGGCTGAAGATCGCGCTGAGCACGCTGGAGAGCGGGCGCATCGGCATTGCGGCGCAGAGCGTCGGCATGGCGCGGGCGGCGCTGGAGTATGCCATCGGCTACGCGAAGGAGCGCAAGCAGTTCGGCAAGCCGATCATCGAGCATCAGGCCGTGGGCTTCCGCCTGGTGGACGCCAAGGTGAAGCTGGCGGCGGCGCATGAGCTGACGTTGCGCGCGGCCCGGCTGAAGGACGCCGGGGAGCCGGCGCTGGAGGCGGCGGCCAGCGCCAAGCTGTTCGCGTCCGAGGCGGCGGAGGCCATCTGCACCGCGGCGATCCAGACGCTGGGCGGGTACGGCTACCTGGCGGACTACCCGCTGGAGCGCATCTACCGCGACGTGCGGGTGTGCCAGATCTACGAGGGCACCAGCGACGTGCAGAAGATCATCCTGCAACGGATGCTGTGATTGCTTGCTCCCTCTCCCTTCGGGAGAGGGTCGGGTGAGGGGGTCTTGGCTGCGGCGCGGGGCGTTTTGGGTGCTGTCTGGACCTGGTCTTTCACGGGCGAGGGCAGTGCCGAAGACCCCCTCACCCCGGCCCTCTCCCGGAAGGAGAGGAGGAAGCGTCGCGCTCCTCTTGGGCCTGCTTTGGGCCGCGCCGGGGTGTGCGGCGTGCCGACCGGAGGTTCGAGCCGAGGTGCCGGTCCGTATCCAGGACGGCTTCCCCCTCGTCGTGGCGCAGGTCGCCGGGCGCCCCGCCACCTTCCTGCTGGACACCGGCGCGCAAGGCCACCTGCTGCTGCCGGATGCCCTGGCCCGGCTGGGCTTGGCGGTGGACCCCAGCCGCACCGCACGGGTCCAAGGCACCGGCGGCGCGCGCAGCGTGCCCATCGCCACACTGCGCGGCCTGACCCTGGGCGGCGCGCCCCTGCCCGGCGGCCCCACCCCCATTGCTGCCCTGCCGACCGCCGTGCCCGCCACCGACCCGCCCTTGGCTGGGCTGCTGGGCGCGCCACTGCTGCAGGCCTACGATGCGGAACTGGACGTGCCTGGGGGACGGTTGACCCTGTTGGCCCCCACCGGCTGCGCGCCGCCGGGTATGGCAGTGGCATTGCAGGACGCGGGCGCCGCCGGCCTGCTGCTGCCGGTGCGGGTGAACGGCACGGTCCTGCTGGCGATCCCGGACACCGGCACCCGCATTACCCTGCTGTCGGACCCCGCCGCGGCCCGCCTAGACCTGGACGCCCCAATCTCTGCCAGCACCGCCCGTGGCGTGGACGGCCAGCGCCTGACCCTGCGCCATCTGCCGCTGCGCAGCGTGCAGGTCGGCGGGGACACAGTGCAGGGCCTGCCTGTCAGCATCACGCAGTTGCAGATCGCCCCGGCCGACATGCTGCTGGGCCTGGACTGGTTCAGCCAGAGGCGGGTGTGGCTGTCCTATGCCGCCAAGCTGATGGTGATACGTCCGAAACCTTGAGGCATGGCGTGCATGATGACACGGGCAGATTTGGAGGCGATGGACCGGGACGATCCGCTCGCACCGTTCCGGGGCGAGTTCATCCTGCCAGACGGCGTGACCTACCTGGACGGCAACTCGCTGGGCGCGCTGCCGCGGGCCACGCCGGGGCGACTAGCTGCGGTGGTGGAGCAGGAGTGGGGCCGCGGCCTGATCCGGTCCTGGAACGACGCCGGGTGGATCGGCCTGCCGGCGCGGGTGGGCGACAAGATCGGGCGGCTGGTGGGCGCGCCGGAGGGCACGGTGGTTGCGGCGGACTCCACGTCCGTCAACGTGTTCAAGCTGCTGTCGGCGGCACTGCGGCTGCGGCCGGGCCGCCGGGTGATCCTGTCGGAGGCCGGCAACTTCCCAACCGACCTGTACATCGCGGAGGGGCTGGCGGCGCTGCTGGGCCAGGGGCACGAGCTGCGGCTGGTGGCGGCGGACGAGGTGGCCGGGGCGCTGGGGCCGGATGTGGCGGTGGCGCTGCTGACGCACGTGGACTACCGCACCGGGGCGATGCACGACATGGCGGCGGTGACAGCGGCGGCGCACGCAGTGGGGGCGCTGGTGCTGTGGGACTTGGCGCACTCGGCCGGGGCGGTGCCGGTGGACCTGGCGGGGGCGGATGCGGATTTGGCGGTTGGGTGCGGCTACAAGTTCCTGAACGGCGGGCCGGGGGCGCCGGCGTTCCTGTATGTCGCGGGGCGGTTGCAAGACGGGGTGCGCTACCCGATCACGGGATGGCTGGGCCATGCCGATCCCTTCGCGTTCGACCCGGGATACCGCGCGGCGCCGGGCATCGGGGCCGCGGTGGTGGGCACGCCGTCCGTGCTGGAGATGGCGGCGCTGGAGGTCGGGGTGGACATCGCGCTGCGGGCGCCGATGGCGGCGGTGCGGGCGAAGTCGCTGCGCCAGGCCGCGCTGCTGGTGACGCTGGTGGCGCAGCATTGCCCCGGCGTGGAGCCGGTGACGCCGGC
>Ga0123336_10001909_pt1 | contig 18562 bp, 16 predicted proteins | sample SSSSmetaG_FD_96466 | JGI IMG/M metagenome (GOLD analysis project Ga0123336, IMG submission 96466) | Glacier valley bacterial and archeal communities from Borup Fiord, Nunavut, Canada, to study Microbial Dark Matter (Phase II) - ​SSSS metaG | ecosystem: Environmental > Aquatic > Freshwater > Ice... | reverse complement strand
GAATTAGGGCGAGCAACCTGCTTTGGCGAAACAGGGAGATTTAGCAAGGTCCTACAGCCCGTTGCTGATGATCTATGGGTCTACATAGGGCGTTGCGCCAGATAGGGCGTTGCGCCAGATAGGGCGTTGCGCCAGATAGGGCGTTGCGCCAGGCCAGGATAGCTCGGGCCGTTGGCGTAACAGAATCAGTTGTGCCGCATAGAGAGTGACGCTAGGTGGTGGGCTTGGCTGTTTGCTGGCGGCTTAGGAGCCAGGTAAGCAGGGCGGAGAAGGCCAGGGTGGCTGCTACGGCGTAGAGGCCTCCGGTGTAGGTTCCGGTGCGGCCTTTGAGCCAACCGAGGAGGTAGGGGCCGAGGAAGCCGCCGAGGTTTCCGATGGAGTTGATGGTGGCGATTCCGGCAGCTGCGCTGGCTCCGTAGAGGAAAGTGGTGGCCATGGCCCAGAGGGGGGCTTTGGCGGCGCTGATTCCGACGTTGGCGAGGACGAGGGCGAGGATGACGCCTAGGGCGGTGTGGGTGGTACCGGCCCAAGCGAATCCAAGACAGGCGATGAGGCAGGGGATGACGACGTGCCAAGTCCGGTCTTGGATGCTGCCTTGGGTGTTCTCAAGGGTGCGGTCGGAGTGGCGGGCCCAGAGGGTCATGGCGACGACGGCGAAGACACTGGGGATGGCGTTGATCCAGCCGGTTTGCAGCGAGGTGAAGCGGAACTGGCGGAGGATGAGAGGCGCCCAAAGACCAAGGGTGTAGAGTCCGGCGGAGGTGCCGAGGTAGATGAAGGAGAGGGCGAGGACGCGGGGGTCGCGCATGGTACGGAGGGCGTGGGCGATGCCGGAGGGCTGGCGGGCACGGCCGAGGCCTTCGTGATGGAGGGTGGTTACGAGCCAGTCGCGCTCTTCGGGGAGGAGCCAGGTGGCCTGGGCGGGTTTATCGGTGAGGACCTTGAGGACGGCAAAGCCGAGGAGGATGGCGGGGATGGCTTCGATGATGTAGAGCCATTGCCAGTTGTTGAGGCCGGCGAAGGGTGGGAGCTGCATGAGTGCTCCGGAGATGGGGGAGCCGATGGCGGTGGAGAGGGGTGCGGCGGCCATGAAGGCGGCGGCGGCGACGGCTCGAACGCGGGCGGGAAACCAGTAGCTGAGATAGAGGATGATGCCGGGGAAGAAGCCTGCTTCGGCGACGCCAAGGATGAAGCGGAGGGCGTAGAAGCTGTGCGGGCCAGTGACGAATGCGGAGGCGGCGGAGACAATGCCCCAGGTGATCATGACGCGGGCGATCCAGACGCGGACGCCGACTCGGTAGAGGATGAGGTTGGAGGGGACTTCAAAGAGGAAGTATCCGATGAAGAAGAGGCCTCCGCCGAGGCCGTACATGGCGGGAGTGAGGCCAATGGCCTTGTTCATGGTGAGGGCTGCAAAGCCGACATTGACGCGATCGAGAAAGCTGATGAAGTAGAGCAGCATGACGAAGGGGAGGATGCGCCAGCTGATCTTGCGGAGGGTGCGGGTTTCGAGTTCGGTTGGTGCTGGTGGAGCTGCCGGGGGTGTCATGCGGAGGTGAGTTGGGCGGAGGCTGCTGCGATTTGGGCGCAGACGGCTTCTGTGACCTGTGCGGTGGTGGCGGTGCCGCCGAGGTCGCGGGTGTGGAGGGCTGGGTTGGCGGTGACGTGTTCGATGGCGAGCATGAGGCGCTGGGCGGCAGCTGGCTCGCCGATGTGTTCGAGGAGCATGACAGCGGACCAGAAGGTGCCGACAGGGTTGGCGAGGCCTTTGCCCATGATGTCGAAGGCGGAGCCGTGGATGGGCTCGAACATGGAGGGGTAGAGGCGCTCGGGGTTGATGTTGCCGGTGGGTGCGATGCCGAGGCTGCCGGCGAGGGCGGCGGCGAGGTCGCTGAGGATATCGGCATGGAGGTTTGTGGCGACGATGGTGTCGAGGGTGGCGGGGCGGTTGACCATGCGGGCGGTGGCGGCGTCGACGAGCTCTTTGTCCCAGGTGACGTCGGGGAATTCGGTGGCGACCTGGGCTGCGATCTCGTCCCACATGACCATGGCGTGGCGCTGGGCGTTGCTCTTGGTGATGACGGTGAGGAGCTTGCGGGGGCGGGACTGGGCGAGGCGAAAGGCATAGCGGTGGATGCGTTCGACGCCGGCGCGGGTCATGAGGGAGAGGTCGGTGGCGACCTCGATGGGGTGACCCTGGTGCATGCGTCCGCCTACACCGGAGTACTCGCCTTCGGTGTTTTCGCGGACGATGACCCAGTTGAGGTCGGCGGGGGCGCAGCGTTTGAGCGGGGCATCGATGCCGGGTAGGATGCGGGTGGGGCGGACGTTGGCGTACTGGTCGAGGCCTTGACAGATTTTGAGGCGAAGCCCCCAGAGGGTGACGTGGTCGGGGATGTGTGGGTCGCCAGCGGATCCGAAGAGGATGGCGTCCTTGTCGCGGAGGGCATCGAGGCCGTCGGCGGGCATCATGGCGCCGTGGAGGCGGTAGTAGTCGCCGCCCCAGTCGAAGTCTTCGAAGTGGAAGGTGAAGGAGGAGTCGGCGGCGGCGAGGGCTTCGAGGATGCGGCGTCCGGCGGGGATGACTTCTTTGCCGATGCCGTCTCCGGGGATGGTGGCGATGCGGTAGGTCTTCATGCGGGTGTCCTTGATGAGGGTGTCCTTGATGAGGGTGTCCTTGATGAGGGTGTCCTTGATGTGGGTGTCCTTGATGTGGGGGTCCTTGATGTGGGGGGCCTTGATGCGGGGGTCCTTGATGCGGGGGGCCAGGGCTACTTCGGAGTACGGGAGAATTATAGTGAGCTGATGGAACAGGGATTGAGCTTCGGACTCATCGCGTTAAGAACGGCTGGGGCAGAGATTCTGGAGGAAGGGATGATTACGATGCTGCTGTGATGATTTCGCGGATGAGGGGTTGGAGGGTGGGTGGGGTGGGGGAGATTTTGAGGGTTTCGCGGAGCATTTCGTAGGGTTCGGCGAGGAGGGACTCGTCTTCGGCGAAGAGCGTGATGAGGGGCTGGTTGGGTTCGACTTTTTCGCCTAGCCTGATGTGCATTTCGATGCCTGCGTGGGCGCTGACGGGGTCTCCCGGGTGGAGGCGACCGGCCCCGAGGCGCTGAATGGCCCAGCCGACCTGGGTGCAATCCATGGAGGCGAGGTAGCCGGTGGTGGAGGCGGTTAGGGTGCGGGTGGCGGTGGGCTTGTGGAAGGCGGCGGGGTTGGATTCGCCTTCCATGATGGAGATGTCGCCGCCGTGGGCGTGGACGATTGGGAGGAAGGCTTTGAAGGCGGCTCCGGAGGTGAGGATTTCGTCGGAGAGGGTGGCGCCTTGCTCGGGGGTGTCGGCGTGGCCGGCGAGGTGGAGCATCCAGCCGCTGAGGACGTTGGTGAGGTGGATGAGGTCGGCGGAGCGGGGGTGGCGATTCTGTTTCATGATGTCGATGCATTCCCACATTTCGACCCAGTTGCCGGAGAAGCGGCCGAGGGGCTCTTCCATAGTGGTGAGGAGGGCAACGGTGCGGGTTCCGGCGAGGGTGCCGGTCTGGACCATAAGGTTGGCGAGGTGTTTGGCGTCGTCGTAGGACTTCATGAAGGCGCCGGAGCCGGTCTTGACGTCGAGGACGAGGGCGTCGAGGTCTTCGGCGAGTTTTTTGCTCATGATGCTGGCGGTGATGAGGTTGGGAGACTCGATGGTGCCGATGTGGTCGCGGAGGGCGTAGAGGATGCGGTCGGCGGGGACGAGGGTGGGGGTCTGGCCGATGAGAGAGGCTCCGCATTGGCGGAGGATTTCGGCGAAGCGCTGGAGGGAGATCTGGGTGTTGAAGCCGGGGATGGTTTCGAGCTTGTCGAGGGTGCCGCCGGTGTGACCGAGGGAGCGGCCGGAGATCATGGGGACGCAGATTCCGGGGACACCGGCTGGAGTGGGCTCGGCGAGGCCGGCGGCAGCAAGGATGGGGGCGATGAGGATAGAGGTCTTGTCGCCGACGCCGCCGGTGGAGTGCTTGTCGATTGTGAAGGTGTGGAGCGGGGTGGCGTCGAAGGTTTCGCCGGAGTAGCGCATGGCGGAGGTGAGGTCGGCAAGCTCCTGCGGGTTGAGGCCGCGCAGGAAGATGGCCATAATGAGGGCGGAGGCCTGGGCGTCGGAGATGGAGCGGTCAACGATGCCGCGGATGAAGGCCTGGATTTCAGCGGTGGTGAGGGGCTGGCCGTCACGCTTGTGGCGGATGACGTCTACGGCGTGGATGGGGGATTTGGCTGTCATTGGACTCAGGAGGGAACTCAAGATTAGGTCTTAGGGGAGAAAGGATTCGGCGAGGAAGGCGGCGGGGAGAAGTTCGGCGATGGTGAGGTGGGTGGTGGTTTGGTTAGGGCCGGGGAAGTAGATGAGGGTGGTAGGGGTGGCGAACTCCTGGATGGTCTGGCGGCAGGCTCCGCAGGGAGCGCAGGCTACGTCGTTGAGGGTGGTGACGACGACGGCGGCGATGCGGAGGTCGGGGCCGTACCGGCTGACGGCGGCGGCGATGGCGTTCTGTTCGGCGCAGGTGGTGAGACGGTAGGAGGCGTTTTCCACGTTGCAGCCGGTGACGGTTTCGCCGTTGGTGAAGAGGATAGCTGCGCCTACGCGGAAGTGACTGTAGGGGGCGTAGGCGTTTTGCGCGGCTTCGGTGGCTTGTTGCTGGAGCGTGGCGAGCTGAGTTGGGTTGAGGGGTTCGGACGGCATGATGGGTTGAGGCTATCGGGTGCGGGGGGTGCTGGCAAGTGAGGGTGATGGTGCGGCAGGATTCGCCGATAGGAACGGTGTGGATGAGCTGATCAACATGTTTGTGGCGGAGAGCCTGGAAGCGCTGAAGCGGGTGGAGCGTTGCGTGGCTGCGGAGGGTATGGACGAAGCGGTGCGTGCGGAGATGATGCGCGTAGTGCATACGATTAAAGGCGCGGCGGGGATGTTTGGGCTGCGCGGGCTGGGGCGTGTGGCGCATGGTGGGGAGGAGATGCTGTGTGCGGGGTTGGGAGTGGGGTCACTGCTGGAGGAGTTGCGGGTGGAATTGTGTGCGTTGGGGTGTGGGGATGGGGTGCGGGGTTTGGATTTTGGCGAGGCGCTGTCGGCTATGCTGGCGGAGCTGGCAGGGGAGTTTGGGCGGCGGGTGCGGCTGGAGATGGTAGGGGAGGTTGAGGGAGTTGTGTTGAGCGGCGTCCGGGATGCGGTGATCCATGCGGTGCGGAATGCGGTGGTGCATGGGATTGAGGCTCCAGGTGCGAGAGTAGCCGCGGGTAAGGCGGCGGAGGGACTGGTGCGGCTGCAGGTATTGCGGGATGGCGGCTGGATGGTGGTGGAGGTAGCGGACGATGGTGCGGGGGTGGATGTGGCGCAGGTGCTGGCGGCGGCGGTGGGGCGGGGGCTGGTGTCGGCTGAGGCGGCCACGGGGCTGGGGATGCAGGAGGCGATGGAGATGATGTTTGTAGGTGGGGTTTCTACGGCGGAGCGCGTGACGCTGGCGGCTGGGCGTGGGGTGGGGTTGGATGCGGTGCGGGCGCAGGTGATGGGGTTGGGCGGCGCGGTGGAGGTGGATTCAGTGATAGGTGTGGGGAGCGTGTTTCGGATGCGGGTGCCGGTGCGGGCGTTGGAGGCGAGGGAGAGTTTGGAGGCGATGGTATGCGGGTTCTGATCGTGGATGATTCGCGCTTGATTCGGGAGTATTTGAAGGGGTTGCTGGATGACATGGAGATGCAATGCGTGGAGGCGGTGGATGGGAGCGAAGCGTTGACGGTGCTGCGTGAAGGTGAGGGCTTTGACGTGATGCTGCTGGATATGAATTTGCCGGTGATGGATGGGCTGGAGTGTGTGCGCAGGGTGCGGGCTGCGGGGTTGCATCCGGCGATGAAGGTGATGATGGTGGCGACGGAGAGAGAGGATGCGTTCTTTCGGGCGGCGCGGGCGGGCGGGGTGGATGCGTTCCTGCTTCAGCCATTTACAGGAGAGGCCTTGCGGGAGAAGCTGATGGGGCTGGGGTGTCGTGCAGTTTGATGGGGCTTGGGTGGGGAGGGGATATGTTTCGTGGCCTGCATAGGGGGTGGGGTTTGGCGGCGTACGGGGCATAAGAGGATGGGTGGCGTGCATCTGAAGGCGGTGTGGCAGGTATTCTGCTGAGAGTAACTTTTCCTTTTTATGCCGCGTGCTGAAGCTAAATCGAAGAAGCAGAAGATTGCCATAGCGGAGCTGCCGGTGGTGGCGGGTTCTGCTGCGGCAGATGTGGCGCTGGGGCTGTTTCATCCGATGACAGAGAAGTGGTTTCGCGCGGTGTTTGACGGGCCGACGGCACCTCAGGTGGAAGGGTGGCCGGCGATTGCGCGGGGCGAGTCGACGCTGATCCTGGCGCCGACGGGGACGGGTAAGACGCTGACGGCGTTTCTGTGGTGCCTGGACAAGCTGATGCTGCGGACTGCTCCTGAGGCGGCGGAGGGTTGCCGGGTGGTTTATATCTCACCGCTGAAGGCGCTGGCGGCGGATGTGGAGCGGAATCTGCGCTCTCCACTGGCGGGTATTGCCAATATGGCGAAGCGGGAAGGCGTGGTGGTGCGGATGCCAGCGATCAGCGTGCGTACGGGGGACACGTCGCAGCGGGACAGGGCCCGGTTTTTGCGGCATCCGGGGGACATTCTGATTACGACGCCGGAGTCGCTGTACCTGATGCTGACGAGCAAGGCGGGAGAGTCGCTGCGGTCGGTGGAGACGGTGATTATCGATGAGATTCATGCACTGGTGCCGAGTAAGCGCGGGGCACATATGGCGTTGTCGCTGGAGCGGCTGGAGGCTCTGACAGGGAGGAGGCTGCAGCGGATTGGGCTTTCGGCGACGCAGCGGCCACTGGAGGAGGTGGCGCGATTCCTCGGTGGAGCGGACGGGAGTGCGCGACCACGGAATAGCGCGGATGAAAACGGACCAAAGACGAAGGGCGGATTTAAGGCGGGCGAAGAGAACGCAGGTCTGCAGATTGTGCCGGATGCGGTTACGATTTTGCCTCGGGCTTTGGAGGTGGGGGATGCGATTGATGCCGTGCTGATGAGTGCGGCGAGTGACGATGGGGTGAAGCCTGATGTGGGGGTGGATGCGCCGCGGTACAGGGCCGTGACGGTGATCAATGCGGGGGCGCGAAAGGTGCTGGAGCTGAAGGTGGAGGTTCCGGTGGAGGATATGGCGCGGCTGGGCGAGATACAGGAGCAGCCGAGCGGTCCGGCGAGCCAAGGGCCGAAGCGGACGAGTATCTGGCAGAGCATTCATCCGCGGTTGCTGGAGATTATCAAGGGGCGAACTTCTACACTGATTTTTGTGAATGCGCGGCGGGTGGCGGAGCGGCTGGCTGGTGCGTTGAATGATCTGGCTGGGGAGCCGATTGCGCGGGCGCACCATGGGAGCCTGGCGGCGGTGCAGCGGACAGAGATTGAAGAGTTACTGAAGGAAGGGAAGATCAAGGCGCTGGTGGCGACGAGCTCGCTGGAGCTGGGGATCGATATGGGGGCGATAGACCTGGTGATCCAGATTGAGGCGCCGCCGAGTGTGGCGAGTGGGATGCAGAGGATTGGGCGGGCGGGGCACTCGGTGGGGATGCCTTCGGCTGGGATTATCTTTCCGAAGTATCGGGCGGATTTGATCGCGTGTGCGGCAGTGACGCGGGCGATGCATGAGGGGCATGTGGAGTCGACGCGGTTCCTGCGGAATCCGCTAGATGTGCTGGCGCAGCAGATGGTGGCGGTGGTGGCGCATCCTCCGGTGGAGAAGGCAGTGGTGGAGCCGAAGGCGAAGAAGGGGAAGGGGCGGGCAACTCTTGTTACGGGGATTGGGACGTGGAGTACTCCGGATGGGGAGGAGCTGGAGGAGGAAGGTGTTGGGATTTCCTACGAGGCGCTGTTTGGGCTGGTGCGGAGTGCGGCACCGTTTGCGGGGCTGAGCCAGGGCGTGTTCGATGGGGTGCTGGATATGCTGGCGGGGCGGTATCCGTCGGATGAATTTGCGGAGCTGCGACCGCGGGTGACGTGGGACCGGACGCGGAACTGGATTACGCCGCGGGCGGGCGTGAAGCGAATAGCGATTTTGAATGGCGGGACGATTCCGGATCGCGGGACGTATGGCGTGTTTCTGGCGGGGACTCATGCGAAGCCGATTCGGGTGGGCGAACTGGATGAGGAGATGGTGTTTGAGAGCAGGACGGGGGACACGTTTATTCTCGGGGCCTCGACCTGGCGGATTGATGAGATTACGCATGATCGGGTGCTGGTTACGCCTGCGCCGGGTGAGGCGGGGAAGATGCCGTTCTGGCATGGGGACCGGGCGGGGCGGCCGATGGAGTTTGGGCGGCGGATTGGGGCGCTTGTTCGGGAGCTGCGCGAGGTTCCGCGAAGCGTGGCGATTACTCGACTGACGCACGAGCATGACCTGGAGGCGAGTGCGGCGGAGAATGTGCTGCGCTATCTGGCGGACCAGGAGCTGGCGACGACGGTGGTTCCGGATGACCGGACGATTGTGATGGAACGGGTTCGGGATGAGCTGGGGGATTGGCGAGTGTGCGTGCTGACGCCGTTTGGGAGTCGCATCCATGCGCCGTGGGCGATGGCGATTACGGCGAAGCTGCGGGCGAATGGCGGCGGCGAAATAGAGACGATGTGGAGCGAGGACGGGTTTGTACTGCGCTTTCCGGAGACGGACCTGCCGCCGGATGTGGAGCAACTGATGTTGGAACCGGAGGAAGCGGCGGAACTGGTGCTGCGGCAGTTGGGATCTACGGCGCTGTTTGCGGCGAAGTTTCGGGAGAGCGCTTCGCGTGCACTGCTGCTGCCGAGACGGCGGGCGGATGGACGGACTCCGCTATGGCAGCAGAGGAAGCGGGCATATGACCTGCTGAGCGTGGCGAGTCGGTATGCGAGCTTTCCGATTCTGCTGGAGGCGTATCGGGAGTGTCTGCGGGACGTGTTCGATATGCCGGCACTGATGGAGACGTTACGCGCGATTGGGAACAGGACGCTGCGGGTGCATGTGGCGGACTCGCGTACGCCGAGCCCGTTTGCGAGTGCGCTGCTGTTCAGTTATGTAGCGAACTACATCTATGACGGCGATGCTCCGCTGGCTGAGCGGCGGGCGCAGGCGCTGTCGATTGATCAGGACCAGTTGCGGGAGCTGATGGGGGATGCAGATCTACGCGAGTTGCTGGACCTGAATGCGATTGAAGAGACGGAAGAGCAGTTGCAGTGCGTGGCGGAGAACTACAAGGCGCGGAATGCGGATGGGGTGCACGATCTGCTGCTGCGGCTGGGGGATTTGACGCGGGCGGAGCTGCTGAAACGATGTGTAACCGAAGAGGTGGCAGAATCGGTAACGAAGCTGATGCGGGCCCGGCGGGTGCTGGAGGTGACGATTGCGGGGGAGAAGCGGCTGATTGCGGTGGAGGATGCGGCGCGGTACCGGGATGCGCTGGGTGTTCCGCTTCCGCCCGGATTGCCGGGGGCGTTTCTGGGCGAGAGCGCGGATGCGATGGTGGACCTGGTACGGCGCTATGCGAGGATTCACGGGCCGTTTACTACGCCGGAGGCTGCTGCGCGGTTTGAGTTGGCGCTGTCGAGTGTGGAGTCTGTGCTGGAGCGGTTGGTGCAGACGGGGCGGGTGGTGGAGGGCGGGTTCAGGCCGGGAGGGATTCATCGCGAGTGGTGTGATAACGAGGTGTTGCGGACGATTCGCAGAAAGTCACTGGCACGGTTACGTAAAGAAGTGGAACCGGTGGAGCAGAAGACGCTGGCGCGCCTGCTGACGCGGTGGCAGGGGGTGGTACAGCCGAGGCGGGGGTTGGATGCGCTGCTGGATGTGGTGGAGAATCTGCAAGGCGCGCCGTTACCCGCGTCGATTCTGGAGACGGAGATTCTGCCGGCGCGGCTGGCGGGGTATAAGACGGCTGATCTGGATATGTTGATTGCGGCGGGTGAGGTGGTGTGGGTGGGGCTTGATCCGCTGGGGGAACGGGATGGGAGGATTGGGCTGTATTTGGCGGAGAAGCTGGCGCGGCTCTGGCCGGTTGGGCAGGGGCAGGGTTCAGGGGGCAGGGTTCAGGGTTCAGAGGGCACGGTGGTCACTGCAACAAAGGAGGAAGAGATTGTCGCGTTCTTGAAGGGGCGGGGGGCTTCGTTCTTTCAGGAGTTGCATGATGGTGTGGGGGGCGGGTATCCGGGGGAGACGCTGGATGCGCTTTGGGGACTGGTGTGGAAGGGGCTGGTGACGAATGATGGGATGGCGGCGCTGCGGGCGTATTGTGACCGTCCGGCTGCGAGTTCCAGGCGGGATACGCGAAAGACGGCTGTACGAGGGCATTTGCAGGGTGCGGGGTTTCGGTCGCGACGGACGACTCCGCCTACGGGGCAGGGGCGATGGGCGTTACAGGCCGCGGCGTTTGTGCCGGACCGGAGTGCGACGGAGTGGAGCCATGCGATCGCGCAGCAGTTGTTGACGCGGTATGGCGTGGTATTTCGTGAGACGGCTCATGCGGAGGGGCTACCGGGTGGTTTCTCGGCGGTGTACGACGTGATGAAGGCGCTGGAGGAGAGTGGCAAGGTGCGTCGCGGGTATTTTGCGGCGGACCTGGGGGCGACGCAGTTTGCGATGCCGGCGGCGGTGGATTTGCTGCGGTCGCTGCGGATGACAGTGAGTGGCGAGAAGGCTGAGATGTTGATGCTGGCGGCTACGGATCCGGCGAATCCGTATGGGTCGTTGCTGCGGTGGCCGGCGGGTGGGGATTCGGGATCGACGTTGACACGGAGTGTGGGGGCGCGAGTGATCTTGTGTGATGGAGCGCTGGTGGCGTATCTGCGGAGGGGGAATCCGAATGTGCAGGTGTTCCTGCCGGAGGAGGAACCGGCGCGGGGGCAGGTAATGGGGAGCCTTGCGGAGTTTTTTGTGGGGCGGGTGCGAGGAGACCGCGAAGGTGATGATGCGACGGGGCGGGCAGGAATGTTAGTAGCGACGGTGAACGGGGTGGCGGTGGCGGAGAGCATGATGGCAAAGGCTTTGCTGGATGCGGGGTTTGTGGCTGGGGCGATGGGCTTCAACGTGCGGCGGCTGTTGCCGGCCCATACGCAGAGCAGGTAAGGCTGGGTGGTGCGTCTTTTGGGGGATTTTTGGCCCGATTTGGGCGGGCCGACACTTCAGGAGTTCGAGTTGTTTGTGATTTACGTAACGTTTTTCGATGAAAATATTTATGCGATGAAGGACTCAACGATGTGCGGGCGGCGGCCGAGGCATGGGTTGGGCGATTCGCATGTGCGCGTCGATTGACAGGAGATCGCTAGCAACGAGACTGAAAAGAGGGCCCCGATGTATGCGACCGACCAGCCTAAGCTTTACGGTAAGCAGCAAGCGACTGAAATAAAAAGGCAGCAAAAAGGCGGGACGTCCTGTGTGGAAGCGTCGGACGCAGTGCCGAGCAGGAACGTTGGTGCAGCGCGGCGTGTGCTACGTGACAGGAAGCACGCCGGCATGGTGCGTGGGCTGAAGCTATTTCTGCGCGGGCAGCGAAGTGAGAGCGGCGAAGTGATTGTGATGGCCGCGGTGGGGATGACGGTGATCCTTGGCTTCCTGGCGTTGACGATCGATGTGGGGCAAGTGCGCTACCAGAAACGCAGGATGCAATCCTAGGTAGATGCTGCATCGCTGGCGGGGGCGCTGGAGCTGGGCGCGTGCGCGGGAACGTCGAATTGCGTGGCGATGCAGGCAGCGGCAACGGGTGCTTTGACGGAGAACGGTGCGACCGCTACGACTGTGACGAAGAACTGTGGGGCGGCCGGGTCTGCTGGGCTTACGCTGACGATTAATGACGGCTCCTGTGCGATGGGGAATGCGGATCCGAACCATGGCAAGACGGCGTATGTGGAGGGATTACTTTCGCAGACGCAGCTGGCGTTTTTCGGGAAGCTGGTGGGGATCGACAGTGTTCCGGTGATGGTACGGGCGGAGGCGGCGCGAGCGACGGGGCCGTGCATGATTGCGCTGAATCCGACGGGAGCGAATGCGATTGCGTTTGATCTGCTGGCGTCGGTGAATTCGTCGTGCGGGATGCTGGACGAGTCCAGGGCTAGTGGATTTCTGAACAATGCGTTTACGTGCCTTGGAGCCGCGGTTACGGCTTCGGAGATCGACGTGGTGGGTGGAACGGGGTCGCTGTTGTACGCGACATCTCCGTCTCCGACTACGGGGTGAGCGTGCCGAATCCGACTGATGCGCTGGCGAGCCTGGCGAAACCCGCGGTGCCTGCGTGCGGAACCAGTACGAACAGCCCGTACTTTGGATTGCCCTCGGCGCTAATGATTACGGGGATTGCGACGCTGTATCCGAACTATGCGTACTGCGGAGGCGTCACGATATTGCCAGAGGCAAAATGTGACGTTTGCGCCGCGGACGTATGGGATGACGTCGAAGAACGGAGGCGTGAATAAGTATCCAGGTGGGTTGACGACAAGCCTGGGAGTGCACGTGGTTGGCAATGGCGTGACGTTCTATAACTACGGGCCTGCCGGGGCTGTGACGTTTGCGTTGACGGGGGCGACGCTGGGAGGGATCAGCCTGACGGCTCCGACGAGTGAACCTTACGAAGGGATCCTGTGTCTGCAGGATCCTGAGAATACGTCGCAGGCGACGATTCTGGGGTGTCCGGCATGGAATACGATGCTGGAGGGTTATTCTACTTTCCAAAGGCGAAGGTGGTGTAGGCGGTGACAGGGCCGGCGAAGTACAACATCCTGATTGGGTATGACCTGGAGTTTGCTGTGCTGACGGCGGGTATTTCTTATACAAGCAGTTTTTCGCGGTAGATGCGTGAAGCGAGGTGGGTGGCCCGCTTTGGTAGTCTTGTTTCGGTTTTGAAACGGGGTAATGCGCATGATGAATCGACGGTTGTTTGTGAGTGGGATCGGGGCTGCGGGGGCGTTGGTCGTAGGGGTAGAAAAGACTGCGAAGGGGCAGCGTCCGGTTCGCGCGAGTGGCGTGGGGGAGAGTCGTTTTTTTGAGTTGATTCGTTTGCCGGATCGCGTTGGTTGCTGGACGGAGGAGAGCGGTGGGAGGGTTTCGCTGCGGGCCTCTGCGGGGGCGTGGGATGGCGGTGGGGTTTGGGTGAAGGCGGTGGTGGAGGGGGAGTCGCTGCGGATTTCGATGAGGGCTCCTGCGCAGGCGTTGATGCGGGTTCAGTTGCGATGGACGATGCGGGTGGCGGACGGGCTCTCGTATATGGGGGATGCGTGGGAGCGCAGTTATGGGGAACTGGCGTGGCGGACGATGGTTCCGGAGCGGGTGATGCCCTGGTATTTCGCGGCGCATACGGGAGCGTCGACGCATGGGTATGGCGTGGAAACCGGTGCGGGTGCGCTTTGTTTCTGGCAGGTGGACGCCGAGGGGGTGTCATTGTGGCTGGACGTGAGCAATGGTGGGTCGGGAGTGTTGCTGGGGGAACGGGAGTTACAGGCGGCGCGTGTGGTTTCGCGAAAGGGCGTAGGGGGAGAGGATGCGCAGGATGCGATTACCGCGCTTTGCCGGAAGATGTGTCCGAAGCCGCGGCTGCCGGTGGGGCCGGTGTTTGGGACGAATGACTGGTACTACGCGTATGGGAAGAACACGGCTGAAGGAATTTTGCGCGATACGGAGATGATGGTGGATGTTTCGTCAAAGGGGAAGTGGCGGCCCTTCTCGGTGATTGATGACGGGTGGCGCGGGAATATTTCAGTGGATGAGAGTGTACACGGGAACGCGCGGTTCCCGGATATGGGAAAGCTGGCGAAGGATATTGCGAACAGGGGAGCGCGTAGCGGGATCTGGATTCGACCGCTGGAGGCTCCGACGGGGACGGCTGCAAACTTGCTGTTGCCGGTGGGTCGGTATCGTTCGGCGGAGGCGAAGGGGGCGGCTTATGATCCGACGATTCCCGAGGCGATGGCGATTGTGCTGGAAAAGATGACGCAGGTGGTGGACTGGGGCTACCAACTTGTGAAGCACGACTTCTCGACGTATGAGCTGATGGGGCAGTGGGGTTCAACGATGGGAGCACAGCCGACACGGGCGGGTTGGCACTTCCATGACAGGAGCCGTACTTCGGCGGAGATACTTCTAGATTTGTATCGTGGGCTGCGACGCGCTGCGGGGGAGAATACGGTTCTGCTGGGATGTAATACGGTGGCGCACCTGGGGGCGGGAATCTTTGAAGTGCAGCGCACGGGCGATGACACGAGTGGACGGAACTGGGAGCGCACTCGCCGGATGGGGGTGAATACGCTGGCCTACCGGCTGGCGCAGAACGATACCTTCCACCGGGTGGATGCGGACTGTGTGGGGATTACGAGGGCGATTCCGTGGAAACTGAACCGGCAGTGGATGGAGCTGCTGGCGAGAAGCGGGACAGCGGTGTTTCTGTCGGTTGAGCCGGGGGCGATTGGTGCGGAGGAGCGTAAGGAGATTGCCGACGCGCTGGCGATTACTGCGTCCGAGGGGTTGCGAGCGAATGCGCTGGACTGGATGGGGGAGACTACGCCGGAGCGTTGGGAGTTTCGAGGTGGCGCGAAGACGGTGCAGCGAAGGTTTCGGTGGTGTGATGAAAATGGGTGCAGTCCGTTTGAATGATAGATGTCTGTGGGTGGCATCGTACTGAAAGCGATTCAGATTTGGGAGGTTTGGATGCCGGAAGGGGACACAATTTATCGGTCGGCGCGGGCGTTGCAGCGGACGATTGGTGGGACGGTGGTGACGGGTTTTGAGACGGGGCTGGCGAAGCTGGCGCGAGTTAATGATGATGCGCCTCTGTTGGGGCGGGTGGTGGAGAAGGTGGAGTCGCAGGGGAAGTGGCTGCTGATCTATTTTTCGGGTGACCTGATCCTGGTGACGCATATGTTGATGAGCGGGAGCTGGCACATTTATCGGACGGGGGAGCGGTGGCGGATGGGGCGCGACCGGATGCGGGTGGTGATCCAGACGGCGGAGTGGCAGGCGATTGCGTTCAACGTGCCGGTGGCGGAGTTCCATACGGCGCGGAGCCTGGAGCGGAGTGAGCAGGTGCCGAAGCTGGGGCCGGATATTTTGTCGGCGGAGTTTACGGTGGAGGTTGGTGTGGCGCGACTGCGGGCGTATGCGAGTGAGCATACGGAGGCGGAGGTGGCGGTGACGCTATTAAATCAGCGGGTGCTGGCGGGGTTGGGGAATGTCTATAAGAGCGAGGTTGCATTTGCCGCAGGGGTGAATCCGTTTCGTGCGATGGGGACGGTGACGGTGCGGGAGATGGAGACGATGGTGGATGTGTCGCAACGATATATGCAGGCGAATGTTGTGGATGGGAAGGGTGATGGGATTGTGACTTACTCGGGGAATAGGCGGACGACGCAGCGGATGGACCGGGAGGAGCGGCTGTGGGTGTATGGGCGGCAGGGGCAGGAGTGCAGGCGTTGTGGGACGGCCGTGATGATGCGGAAGCAGGGGGTGCAGGCACGGTCGACGTATTGGTGTCCGCAGTGCCAGCCATGGGTGGGTGAAGGTGCTGCTCCGGTGGGGAAGACGGTGGTGGTGCGGCGGGGGAAGATCGGGTGCTGAGCGGGTTGGGATTTGCTTGTAGGCTTCCACGATGAGTGAGATGAATCGGCGGGAGATGTTGAAGCTGGGTGTGGTGGGTGAGTGGCGGGGTTGGGTGGAGTGCAGACTGAAGGTGAGGTGTCGCTGGCGGCAGTGCCGATGTGGGAGATTTTTTGAAGTGACGCTGGCTGGGCCTTCGACGGGGCATTCGTTTGTGGAGGTGCAGGTTGGGGCGGAGTGTGTGATGGGGCACTGTATGGTGCGGGGGGATGGTTTCTACGAGGGGGCCGGTGTTTACAAGGTGCGGTTTATGCCGGACACGGAAGGGACGTGGAGCTATACAACGCAGAGTAACGTTGCGGGGCTGAAGGGTAAGACGGGCAGCTTTGTGTGCCGTAAGGCGATGGCGGGGGCGCATGGGCCGGTGGTGGTTTGGAATATTCATCACTTTGCGTATGCGGATGGGACGGCTCACTTTCCGTTTGGGATGACGTGCTACGCGTGGATTCACCAGAGCGAAGCGCTGCAGCGGCAGACGCTGGAGACGCTGCGGACGGGGCCGTTCAACAAGATTCAGATGTGCGTTTTTCCGAAGAGCTATGAGTACAACCACAATGAGCCGGAGCTTTATCCGTTTGTGCGGGACGCGGCGGGGAAGAGCGACTTTATGCGGCCGAATCCGGCTTTCTATACGCACTTGGAGCAGAGGGTGGGGCAGCTGAGGGGGATGGGGATTGAGGCGGATTTAATTCTGTTTCATCCGTATGACCGGTGGGGCTATGCGTCAATGCCAGCGGAGGCGGATGAGCTCTATCTGAAGTATGTGATGGCGCGGTTGGGTGCACACCGGAATGTGTGGTGGTCTCTGGCGAACGAGTTTGACTTGATGAAGGCGAAGTCGGCGGGGGACTTTGACCGCTTCTTCCATATTGTGGAGCAGCATGATGCGGTGGGGCATCTGCGGTCTGTGCATTACTCGCACGTGATGTATGACTACACGCATCCGTGGGTGACGCACGCGAGTATCCAGACGCATGATTTCGATGCGGCGGCAGGATGGCTGAAGGCGTGGCGGAAGCCGGTGGTGTATGACGAGGTGATGTACGAGGGCAATTTGGATCGGCGTTGGGAAAATATCTCGGGTGAGGAGATGGTGTGGCGTTTTTGGCTGGGTTTGATGGCGGGATGCTACGTGACGCATGGTGAGACGTATCTCGACCCCGAGCAGCCGCTGGATGAGAATACGACGCCTACGCTGTGGTGGTCGCATGGCAGAACGCTGAAGGGGACGAGTGCTCCGCGGTTGCGTTTCTGCGGAAGTTGGTGGAAGAGACGGCGGCTGCGGCCGGGAAGCAGGCGGGGCTGGAGGCGGGGGCGGTGCAGTACTATCCGAATGCTTCGAGTGTGAAGACGTCGGCGGATGGGCGGGTTTCGGTGACGGAGGAGGTGTTGTATTACCTCGATTTTCATCAGCCGATTTACTACGAGTTTCCGCTCCCGGAGGGGACGTTTACGGCGGAGTTGATTGATCCTTGGGAGATGACGGTGAAGGCGCTGCCGGGGCTGTCACCGGAAAGTCGAAGGTGAAGCTGATGGGGAGGGCGAACCAGGCGGTTCGGTTTCGGCGGGTGGTTTAGAGAGGACTACTCAGGGGCGGGCTGCGGGTCTTTGGGCTTGCCGCCGCCGAAGATTTTGCCGAAGAAGCCCTTCTTCTTTTGGGCGGGCTGGTCGGGGTTGGCGGGCTCGGCTGGTGTGGGAGTGTTGGGGTTGGTGCGGGTGATGGGAGCGTTGGCCTGCTGGGGTGTCGCGGGGGTGAGGGCCTCGTCGTTGTGGCCGCCGAGGCCGAAGATTTTCTGGATGAAGTTCTGAGGGGACTCGTCCATGTGGCTGCAGGTATTTTGCGGGGCGGTGCCATCGAGGAAGGCGGCGTAGAAGCTGTTGTCGGGGCAGGTGGAATCGACGAGGAGGTTGGAGGTCTTGTCGATGCGCGCGCTGGTGATTCCGGCGGGTGCGGAGAAGGAGTTCATGTCGGAGTACTGGGGAAGTTTGATGGCGCGGTTCATGAACTCGGCCCAGATGGGCGCGGCGGCCTGGGCGCCCTGGAGCTTGACGTCGGTGTAGTCGTCGTTGCCGACCCAGATGATGCAGATGAGGTTGGTGGTGTATCCGGCGAACCAGGCGTCGTGGCTGGTGCCGGTTTTGCCTGCGCCGGGGGCGCGGAATCCGCGGCCGCGAACGGCGGAGGCGGTGCCGTAAGTCATGTTGCCTTCGAGCAGGGAGTGGGTGAGGTAGGCGGCACGAGGGTCCATGACCTGCTTCGCCTCGCGGGGGAAGTCGGAGACGATATCGCCGTTCGCGTTGCGGACGCTGGAGAGAAGCCAGGGTGTGATGTGGACGCCGTTATTGGCGAAGGTGGTGTAGGCCCCGGCCATGTCGATGGCGGAAGCACCGTAGGCACCGAGGGAGACGGCGGGTGTGCCCCGAGCGGCGGTGATGCCGGCGGAGCGGGCGAGGGCTGCGACGTTCTCAAAGCCGACCTGCTGGCCGAGGGAGATGGTGGCGTTGTTGAGCGAGTGGGCGAGGGCGTAGGCGGCGGTGACTTCGCCGCGGAAGTCGCCCTTGAAGTTGTTGGGGGTGTAGGACTGGCGGCCGTTGTCGAAGGAGAAGGTGGTGGGCTCGTCCATCAGCTTGGTGATGGAGGTGAAGACCTGTCCGTCGCCGAGGGTGGTCCCGTTGAGCGAGGTGTTGTAGGCGGCGGCGTAGACGAAGGGTTTGAAGATAGAGCCCGTGGGACGGTTGGCGGAGGCGTGGTTGAACTGCGAGTTGCTGTAGTTGCGTCCGCCGACGAGGGCGCGAATCTGCCCGGTGTGTGGGTCGAGGGCGACGAGGGCGACCTGGGGGTAGTTGACGGGGCCGTCCTTTTTGCCGTGCTGCTTGCGTACGAGCTCGTCGACGATCTTCATGCCGGCTTCGACGGCCTCGGAG
>Ga0123336_10001907_pt1 | contig 18586 bp, 17 predicted proteins | sample SSSSmetaG_FD_96466 | JGI IMG/M metagenome (GOLD analysis project Ga0123336, IMG submission 96466) | Glacier valley bacterial and archeal communities from Borup Fiord, Nunavut, Canada, to study Microbial Dark Matter (Phase II) - ​SSSS metaG | ecosystem: Environmental > Aquatic > Freshwater > Ice... | reverse complement strand
TGCAGGTGTGAAAATTATTTCTGCAGCATGGGCAGATATGGTCTATGTTGAAGAATTAGAAAGATTAAAACCTGATAAACTATTTAGAACAATTAAAGAACTTGAAGCGTTTATTTCTCTAACCTAAAGTTACTTCGCTACATCTGTAAGCTTATTCTTTAGCGTTTTCAAAAATCCGAGGATTAAAGCTGGAAGATGTGCTTTCTCTTTGCGGTGCCCTTCTAAACCTAAAAAAAGTCAGTAGCATTAATGCTCTGACTTTTCTTTATTCTTATTGTTTTGATTGACTGAGTTAATAACTTGCCTAGATAAGCGGGCAGGCGCAGAGACCTGCCACTACGAGGTTTTAATGATTTAATCTCATAGATTTTATTTCTTAACCTTATTCTTTTTCATTCATAATCCCAAGCTTATCAAATATTATAAATAGGATGCTTAGTGCCATACCCACAACGGTTGCAAGTCCCATCCCTGTTAGTGGTACTTGTCCTATATTAATGGATATTCTGCTTAATCCAACGATAAAGACAACTGAAGCCATAATGAGATTTCTTGACTTTGAAAAGTCGATTCTTTCTTCTATAAAGGTTCTTATTCCTGATGCAGCTATCGTACCAAAGAGTAATAAGCTGATACCTCCGACTACTGGTGTTGGAATACTTCTGATAAGAGCTGATAATGTTCCTGAGAAACCTAATACAATAGAGATGAGTGCTGCTCCGCATACAACATTAACACTATAGACTTTAGTAAGTGCCATAACCCCTATGTTCTCGCCATAAGTTGTGGTAGGAACGGAACCAAACAAGCCTGAAAGTGCCGTTGATAAACCATCGCCTAAGAGTGATCTATGAAGCCCTGGGTCTTTGGCAAGGTCTTTGCCTACTATACTACTTGTTACCTTTAAGTGCCCAATATGCTCTGCTATAACCACGAAACTTGCAGGGATAATAGTAATAATAGCAGTCATATCAAATTTTGCTAATTGAAAATGAGGAAGAACCAATAGTTGAGCCTTACTTACAGCTTCAAAACTTACTTGCCCCATAAAATACGCTGTTACATAACCAACGATTACACCAATAAGGATAGGTATAATCTTTAAAAAACCTCTTAATAAAACACTGGCTAATACAACTGTTAAAAGAGTTACCATGGATATGATGACCCACGTCATATTAGACTCTGTAGGATTATTGCTAAGCCCTACGGAAAAGCCTGCCATATCGGCTGCAGTAGGTGCGAGTTCGAGTCCAATGATAGTTACAATGGCTCCCATCACAGCTGGTGGAAACAGCTTATTAATCCAACCAATTCCTGTATATCCTATAGTAATAGCTACTGCTGAAAATATTAAACCTGAAACAAAAAATCCACTTTGAATCGTTTGAAAATCATACCCGTTCTTCATAAGTACAAAGGCCGGCGTCAAAAATGCAAAACTTGATCCAAGGAATGCTGGGATACCCCTTTTAGTGATAAAAGCATAAAGTAATGTGCCTACACCATTAAAAAATAAAACAGTAGCTGGATCAATGTTGAATAAAATCGGAACTAAAACAGATGCTCCAAACATAGCAAATAAATGTTGTAAACTTAATGGAATTGCTCTTTTTAGTGGAATCTTTTCGTTAATATCTACCTTTAGAGGCACCGCTTGTGACTTTTTGGAACTTGACATCATATTTCCCCCTTCTTAGCCTCGCTGGACTAAATTAAAATCTTCTAAAATATATCATTTTTCGAGGGAAATATCAAGGCCTATATGCCTTAACGCGTAAATGTTTTAACGGTGTCAAGAATAATATGCGCTAATTCTAGCTTACTCATCATCGGGTACTTTATTGTTTCTCCATTTCTATCAATAATAGTAGCAATATTAGTATCCCCCTTAAATCCTGCCTTTTCTTCACTAATATTATTAGCTACGATAAAATCCAGATTCTTGCTTTTTATTTTTTCAGTAGCGTACGCAATAAGGTTATTGGTTTCAGCTGCAAAACCTACCAAAACTTTATTGCCCTTTCGGCTTCCTAAGCTTTTTAAGATATCTGGATTTCTTGTCAATATAAGCTGCACGTCGCCTTCTGACTTTTTGATTTTTTCATGGCTTATCTCTAAGGGTCTATAGTCAGATACTGCAGCCGCTTTAATAACGACATCTGCCCACTCAAAATGTGCGTTAACCACGTCATACATCTCTAAGGCACTTTGGATATTAAATCTTTCTACTCTATCTGGGCAGCTCAGGTTAGTTGGTCCTGAAATGAGCTTAACATTTGCTCCTCTTTTTGCTGCCACTTCCGCTATAGCATATCCCATTTTTCCTGATGAATGATTCGTAATATATCGCATAGGATCTATCGCTTCTATCGTTGGCCCTGCTGTTACTAAAATATTCTTACCCTGTAAATCCTGAGTTTCTTCTAGATAGCTTAAAACTTTTTCTATAATCACTTCTACCTTTTGAAGTTTACCCTTTCCTATGTCACCACAAGCCAAAAAGCCACTATCTGGTTCTATAAAGTGGCAGCCTTTACTTTTTAAGAAAGCAATGTTTTCTTGTACAATAGCATTTTCATACATAAGTGTATTCATAGCAGGTGCAAATATAATGGGGCATCTTGCTGCCATAAGGGTAGTTGTTAACATGTCATCTGCAATACCATTTGCCACTTTACCTATAACATTCGCTGAGGCTGGAGCAATTAAAAACAAGTCTGCCCTCTTTGCAAGCGCAATGTGCTCTACTTCCCAGCTTTTTGCTCTTTTAAATGTATCTGTTACAACTTCATTATTTGAAAGTGTTTCAAAAGACAACGGTGTTACAAACTCACACGCATTCTTTGTTAAGATAACATGCGTTTCTATTCCCTTTTTACGTAGTGCACTTACTATATCTAATGCCTTATAAGCAGCAATGCCACCTGTGACACCTATTACAACATGTTTTTTCATCTATTTTCTCCTATTTGATATCTTTCGTTAATAATGGTGATATTGTTTTACCTATAGTTAATGTTATAAATGCAGCAACAAGCGCTTCTGGCACACCATTAACAGCGATAATACCCATTATAAATTTAAATAATAAATTTAAATCTATTCCTTTAGCAGCTGCATAGCTTTGTCCAAAGAATACATAAATACCTCCCATAACAAGTAGTGTATTTGTAAGAGAACCTACTAGCCCTGCAGTAATGTAGGCCCAAACTTTAGACTTATTTAACTTCATGACAGCTTTAAAGCTATAATGAGCAGTAATGCCTATAAGTATTCTAGGAACCATCACAATAATAAGACTCCAAATGTTTCCGTTCATCTCTCCTACTGAGTAAAATGGCGAAAAGACAAATGAAGTAATGGTAGGGCTTATTGTATTCATAACAAGTGAAGTAAGTCCAAAGACTGCTCCAAGTATCGCTCCTGCTTCTGGCCCAATTAAGATGCCTCCTAAAATTACAGGAATATGTACTGTTGTAGCTCTTGTCACGCCTACCGGTATAAATCCAAGGGGTGTGCACGCAAGAATGACTTCGATTGCTGCAAAGACCGCAATCAATACTAATTTTTTAGTGCTGAACAATTGTTTCATAAAATTTCCTCCTCAACTACCGCTCTTTTAAAAGATGCAGTGTTATAAAATGAATTAACTTGCCACTCTATAATAAAGGAGCACTTATCTAAGTAAGCACTCCTCATTATTTTAAAGCTATTCTTCTCAAATGTCTACATAACTGGTAATTCTTCACTTTGTTTATTTCTAATATTTTCTTAATTAAAATGTAGGTATAACACTCCCTTGATATTTTTCTTCAATGAATTTCTTAACTTCTGGACTTTTTAAAGCCTCTATTAAAGCTTTAATATCTTCGCGGTTTTCGTCACCTTTTCTAACGGCAAGAATATTAGCAAATGTTTGTGCTGCTAATGAATCTTTTTCTTCTTTTGCAAGGGCATCTGTTGCTGCATTTAGTCCTGCTTCTATTGCATAATTTCCATTAATAACAGCTAAATCAACATCTGCTAAAGCTCTAGGAATTTGTGCAGCTTCTAGTTCTTGAATTTTGATATTTTTAGTATATTCTGTAATATCATTAACTGTTGCGTTAAGTCCTGCATCTGGATTAACCTTAATTAAGCCAATTGTTTCAAGTAAAAGTAGGGCTCTTGCTTCATTAGTAGTATCATTTGGCACGGCAACTATTGCTCCCTCTGCCAGCCCATCAATAGTTTTTGTTTTACCAGGGTATAATCCTAGTGGTTCGTAGTGAATAGCTGCTGCTGAAACGAGATCTGTTTTATTTTTAGCATTAAAATCATCTAGATAAGGTTGGTGTTGGAAATAGTTTGCATCTAATTCTTTATTTTCTAGTGTGATATTTGGCTGTACATAATCTGTAAACTCTTTGATTTCTAATTCATAACCTTTTTCTTTAAGTACTTCTTTGGCTACTGCTAGAATTTCTGCGTGCGGTACTGGTGAGGCCCCTATTACGATTTTATTATCTTCTTTTTTTGCACACCCTGTTATTAAAGAAAGTGTAAGACCCACAATTGATAATACGACAACTAATTTTTTCATATTTTATTCCTCCTCATATTGGTTAATTCATTTTATTCTATTTATAATAATAGGGGCCCTAATAATCCTACCGTTGTTAGTGCTTGCCTAATATCTTCTATAATATCTTCTGCGTCCTCTATGCCTACGCTAAATCTAAAGAAGCCATTATGGAACGCTTCTGGATAAAGGTACTGTCTTTCATCTTCTGGCCCTAAAAATACAATCAGACTTTCATCATGTCCAAGAGATACCGCTGAGGTAATCACTTTTAAGTGGCTTACAAAAGTATTATGCGTACTAAAATCGGTTTTAAGTCCAAATGAAAGTACTCCTGAGAATCCATTAATCATTTGTTTTTTAGCTGTTTCATACTGTGGGTTACTCTCGAGGCCCGGGTAAGCTACAAAACTTACACACGGCAGTGCCTCTAAATATTGAGCAACCTTTAAACCATTTTCATTGTGTTGCCTCATTCTAAGTGGCAAGGTTACAGTCCCTCTCATGATAAGCCATGCATTAAATGGACTAATAGCACCGCCAATGTTAATCATAGCTTCTGCTCTAATCTTATCAATGAGTACTTTAGAACCTAATATTGCGCCACCCATTGCATCTCCATGCCCGTTAATGTATTTTGTGAGGCTTTCAACTGAAAAGTCTGCACCTAGTGATGTAGGCCTTTGGTTATAGAGCGATGCAAAGGTATTATCTACGGATAATAAAGCCCCATGTTTATGGGTAATTTTTGCAATTTCCTTAATATCACTTATATTAAGGGTAGGATTGCCTGGTGTTTCTATATGGATAAGCTTCGTATTAGGCCTTATCGCTGCTTTGATAGCTTCTAGATCCGAGGTATCTACCAGTGTGGCTTTAATATTATATTTCCTTGGAAGAAGCTCTGTAAGTAATCTATAAACTGCTATATAAGAAATATTTGAGCAAACCACATGATCGCCTGACTCTAGGAAGGTGAAAAATATGGCCGATAAAGCAGCTACTCCTGTTGCTAGTACCACACAATCCTCTGATCCTTCTAAAGCTGCAAGCTTTTCTTGCAAATAGCCTTGATTAGCTCCACCATTTCGTGTATATAATGCCTTTCCTGCCTCACTCCAGTTAACATCTGTAGGATCATATGGGAGTGCATAGCTATTGGCCATAATAATAGGCCTTCTTATTGCTCCACTCTCTTTATCAATATCATTTCCTGTGTGTACTGCACGTGTATTAAAACCATATTGTTCTCCAAATTTAATGTCCGACATTCTAGTTACCTCCTTTTTAATAAATATTATCCTAAAATCAAATCTCCCATAAGTACACCAGCTACTAAGCCTATCTGATTTCTAACAGGAACAGCTATAGCTATACAATAATTATTAGTATCTACAGAAATATAAGGTTTTGATTCGAATTTTTCCCCTTTTACAGCTTCTTTATAATAAGTCCTATGTACAAAACTTGTTAGCACCTCTTGTTCGCTATAATCTAATGTAATGGCTTTTCTAAGTCCCTTCTTGTCTATGAGACCAAATAGCTCAAAATAAGGATTCTCCGATACCTTCTGCTTAAGAAGTTTAGTACACGCACTCCATTCCATTGTCTCTAATACCGGTTCTTCTGATAAATCAATTAAAGTTTGTAAACCCTTCGCTATGTATTCTTTGGTTTCTGTATTAATAACATAATTTTTAATAAATGCATCTATATTACCTTTAAGTCCTTTATTTAAATCCGTTAAATTTGAGACAGCATCAAATACATTAATCACGGTAGCTAGCTGCTCCTGTGCTGCAGTATTCATGGTTTCTACATCTTTATTAATCTCTTGTGTTATCAGATTTACATCTTGTACGATCTGCTTAATCCCATCTATTTTTTTACTTTGAGTCTTGATAATTCCATTGATGTTTTCGACAGCTCTTAGTGTCTCTTTGTTAGCACTTGTTATTTCTCCTAGGTGTTCCTCTGCTGAACTAGAAAAAGAAATAGTACTATTTATGACTTCAACCTCCTGGTTCATGCTAGCCGCAATATCCGTTATGCCCGCTTTAATATCACTTATTATATTTTGAATTTCTTTAGACTGAATGGATGACAGATCTGCTAGCTTTTGTATTTCTTGAGCTATAACCGAAAACCCTGCTCCATTTTCACCTGCTCTAGCTGCCTCTATAGAAGCATTAAAGGCTAAGAGTTTGGTATTATCACTGATCTGATTGACTGTATCTACGATTGTTTCAATCTTATAAGCCTTTTTAGATAACTGAGTACTTTTGATAGCTAATAGCTTATTAGCTTCTGCTGATTGATTGAGTTTATGGACCAAATTTTCATAAACCTCATTAGTTCCTTTTATCTTTTCATCCATAGAGATTGCCAGTGTTTCAATACGCTTACCATTTTCTACTATTTCTAGATGTTCCTGTATCATTTCATCTACTAGATCTTCTGTCTGTACCATGTAGGTTCCTTGTTTATCAATATAAATTAATTTATCAGTCATAATGGTAGTTTCATTAATAAAACCTCTTATACTTAATATTAATGTATTAATATTGAGATACAGCTTCCTAAAAATCTCTTGTGGTTTTAAACTCAACTTTTGTGTTAAATCTCCCTTTGCTACTCTTTCTAAAACATCATTAAGTCTATGTAATTTTTTTAGTAATAGAACTCCAATTCCTGTGAGTATTACTAACGTAAAAATGGCTTGTAATATTTGCGCTATCATATTCAATCATCCCCTTCTATAGCAAAACAAGAACCCCTTTCATCTCTATTCTCCATTATTATCGTACGTCTATACATATACAACCCTCCTAATAGTATTTATCTGCAGTAGTTAATCTTTTATCACTTTAGCCTTAACTTTTCATTCTTCTCAATCTGTACGATTTTTCCTTCTTGTATAATAACTGTAACCGAGCCATATCTGATAGTATTTATAATTTGTATAAGATTATTGATCTCTTCTTGATTAGTAACGTGTGCAATATCTTTACTATCTTTACTATCTTTACTACCTTTCATATTTCTAGTACCTCCTCAAAGTTGCTTTCTTCTTCTATATATTCATCTAATTTGTATTTTTCGCATCTATTAATTTGAATAGCATGATTATCTTGCATGACAATCGTAAGACTTCCATTTTTCATACATTCTAGTGTCGCTTTAATAAACCCAGTAAATCCTATTGCCTTTAGCGCTTCATTTTCTACTTCGTAATACACATTCATATAACGCCTCCTCATTTTTTGCTTTAACTTAAAAAGCCCCATTTTATCTCTTAAAAGATAAAATGGGGCTAGTACGTCAAATGAAATACTACTCCTTATCTTTCAGAAACATAGTTCTGTTGGATTTAGCACCGTGCATCTTCATGCGGTTGCTGAGACATCATAGGGCCAAACCCCTCCATCTCTCGCGATAAGTTTATTTACTATTCGGTTTGTTATTAATTGATAGTATACTACCAACTTATTCAGCTGTCAATACTTATTCATAGTTTTATTATATATTTACTTGGTTTTAATAAAATACCTTGCTTTTCACTTTGTATTGACTTAAAGTTTACTTGAAGGTTTATATTTAATAGCGTATCAAAGCCTATTAAAATGAAATTTAGAGAGGTGAATACAATGAATGTATATGAAAAATTAAATAAATTAAAAGAAAACATCAGTAATATGGGAAGTCTTGCAGTTTCTTTTTCAGGAGGAGTAGATAGTACTTTTCTTTTAAAAGTTGCAGTGGATATACTTGGAGATAAAACAGTTGCCATAACAGCCCGTTCTTCTACTTATCCTGAAAGAGAATATAGAGAAGCTGAGGCATTTGCTAAAAGTTTAGGCGTCAAACATGTCGTTATCATTTCGGAGGAATTGGAAATTGAAGGATTTTCAGAAAACCCAGTAAATCGTTGTTACTTCTGTAAACATGAACTTTTTGAAAAAGTAAAAGAAGTAGCAATACAAAATGGTATCAGGTATGTTGCAGATGGCTCCAATCTAGATGATCTTGGAGATTACAGACCTGGCATGCAGGCCGCCCAAGAACTTGAAGTTGTCAGTCCGTTAAAAGCATCGGAGATGACTAAAGAGGATATTAGGCTTTTATCAAAAGAGATGAATCTGCCTACTTGGAACAAGCAAGCCTTTGCATGCTTAGCTTCTAGATTCCCCTATGGTCATAAAATTACTAAAGAAAAGCTGGCGATGATAGACAAGTCAGAACAGTTCCTTTTGGATTTGGATTTCTGGCAGGTAAGGGTACGTCATCATGGGGATTTGGCAAGAATTGAAGTAAGTGCAACGGAGATCGGCAGATTTTTCCATGAAGAATTAATGGAGAAGGTGTATGCTGAATTTAAAAAAATCGGATTCACCTATGTATCATTGGATATGAAGGGTTACCGCACAGGGAGTATGAATGAGACCATTCTAAAAAGCTGATGGCTCTATATCATTTAATCTTGGTATTCTTCTTTTTGTTTTCAAAAGTATAAAAAATTTTCCCGGATATGCACACACGAACTACACGTACGCATATCCGAGAAATCTTTTGTTTTTTCTATTCTTGATTTAACCTTATTTAAAAGCTGTATAAAGTGCTTGTTGTAATCAGCTATTAAAGTTTCTCACTCTTCTATTTACGCTGAGTTTCCCCGCAGTAAACTCCAACAATTTAACCGCCTTTAAAATTCCCTCATTAATGCTCTCATACATCTCTAGAACCTTGATCCCCTTTTGTTCTAATAGCATTGCAGGAAGTGTTCCCACTCTTAACACAAGTACCGCATTACAATCTTTAATCTTGTCTATAACATTTATTATTTTTTCTTCATGGCTCTCACAATTCTCTGTCCCTGTGCAATACTTGCTGAGCTCTCTTTTTTCAACTAACCAAATAGCTCCATCTCTATAATCATAAATATAAAACGTTTCGGCATGACCAAAATGCTGATCTATGTTTATTGCTGTTTTAGTGGAAACCGCAAATCTATAATTGCTGTCATTAGACCTATTATTAATAGTCCTAGCTTTACTACATTCGCTATATTTGCAGTTTCCCTTATCATGACTTTGATTTCTAAAATCGGCTGATAAGTCCTGATCTAATGTACCTATTGCATCTGCTCTGCACTGCTTACAATGATACATCTGTTTTAAATCTATTTCGCATTTTTTTCTCATCTCATTAAGTTCAATTTGACTTACAGCAGATAGGTTCTCAAAAGCACTTCCTTCAACAGGTATCATCTTCATGATATTCGTTATAAATGCACCATATTCTTTAACCTTTTTAACTACTTCTGGAATATGATGCTCATTAATATCCTTGATCATTACAATATTAACCTTGCAAACAATGCCTCTCTCAGTAAGGTGCTTAAGTCCTTTTAATTGATTTTCTAAAAGGATGGTAGCAGCTTCTTCTCCAATAATATCCGTTCCATTATAATGGATTTTTTTATAAATTTTGGCGCCTATTTTAGGGTCTACTGCATTAATCGTTATGGTTATATGTGACACACCAAGCGCTATGATTTCATCAGCATAAAAAGGGAGCATAAGCCCATTGGTAGACAGGCAAAAAGTAGTCTCTGGCGAATATTCTTTAATAAGCCGAATAGATCTCTTCGTTTCCTCAAAGTTAGCTAAAGCATCTCCAGGTCCCGCAATACCAACCACTTCTAGATTGTCTACTTTGCTTTTTACTACCTTGAATTTCTCTAGCGCTTCTTCGGGTGTTAAAATCTCACTCGTTACGCCAGGTCTTGATTCATTGACACAATCGTATTTTCTACTGCAGTAATTGCAGCTTGCATTGCATTTTGGAGCTACTGGTATATGCATCCTTGCATACTGATGCGCTCCCTGATTATAGCAAGGATGCTGCTTTGTTTTTTTCTCTATGTTCTTTGTGTGATTGATGGTTGCTTCCATACATTAAGCACTAGCACTTATTGTGGTCGTATAGATCTTTTCAAGTAATGTAAGCGCTCCACGGTAGCCTATATAGGCTCTTGATATAACAACTTCATAAGATGCTGGAAACCCAACTTCAACGATAGCTCCTTTTAATTCTTTGGCAACATCTCTTTCCCATGTTGTACCAAATATAATAGGTGGTTTGTGACCGAAATCAGCTTGGCGCAGCTTTTGTCCGACAATATAACCATCCTCTTCAAATTCAATTTCTACGCTGACATCCTCCGCAATATGCCTATACTGTTCACGTATAGCTTCTCTATACTCTTCTGGTGGATTTTCTGTAATAATCTGTTTACCAGGAATGAGGCCTAATTGATTTACTAAAAATTTAGTTAACGCTAGATTATAGGCGCTATCTCCAACTACTGCAAATTTAGCTGGCAGTCCCCACCAGTATTCAGCATAAAAATCAGAGAAATCTTCTAAATAATGATAATACACTTCTTCCTCTTGCTCAATAAACGCCTCTACTTTGGACTTATCAAGCTTCACAAAATCTGCTACTTGGCGAAGGAATTCACCTGTTTGTTTCGCTCCAATAGGAATAACTGGTACATGTAAATAAGGCTGACCATATTTCTTTTCTAAGTGCTCTGCAGTTTGAAGTCCAAGCCACGGAGAAAGCACCAAATTAAACGTTGCTTTAGGAATCTCTTTCCATTCCGAAACACCTTTTGATGTATTTCCAAATAAGATATTGACTTTAAGTCCAATACCTTCTAATATGCGTTTGATCTCCGTCAGATCTCCACGCCAAAACGTATTATGATAAGGCAGCAGTGACCAAACATTAACAGTGGCTTCCTCCTTTGGTCCATCATAGTTTCCTACATACTGATCAATAATAGACTTGGTGACTAGTTCATGTCCTGTAAAATTATTTCCTTTAAAGCCTCCTGTTTCAGCAAAAACAATTGGTACGCCTTGTTCTTGGAATTCTCCTACTACAGAGGCTACATCATCCCCTACAAGATCTGCAATACATCCTGTAAGTACTACAAATAAATCAGCATCCATAATTTTAAGTGAGGCGGTAATAAGTTCTTTTAAACGTTCATTGCCTCCAAAGATAACCTCTTGTTCCCCTGCATTAACACTTGGTGGCACGGCTCCCCCACCATATCCCCCACCTTGAAATCCATTATAGAATGCAAGATTGGTATATTGTTTATCTGAACAACCAGGACCACAATGCGTAATAGGAATAACTCTTGGTATTGCTGAGGCGCTATACATTGCTCCAATAGCGCATACATAGCGAATCTGATTAATTGAATTTGATTTTTCTTGTACTTCTTCATTAATAGGCATAATCATTTCACTCCTTGTCATTTAGTCTGTTTGCTATGCATTTATTACGTCTGGATCTTTAGATAATAGAAAAGGATCTTTTTGATCTAACCACCACTTTTTATAAGGTAGTTTCACATGAGCTGCTAGATCTTGATGAAATTTCTTATGTGCAAGAACATCTAAAATAGCTTCTCCTAAATTAAGAATTCCTTCATATCCTATAGCAACATGTTCATCTCCAAGTGGTGCTGCTGGAATTCCCAAACGCGAAGCAAGTGGCGCAAGTCCGTTATGACGAATAAGAATAAAATCCGGATTAACTCTTTGAAGGAGTCCATAAAGTTGATAGGGCTGACGGTTACTTACAGTAAATGAAGGAACCTCTCCATAGTTATCTATTAAATGAGCAAGCGAATCTTGTCTTGGATCTCCACTATCATAAATAGGGTCATGATGGAATACGAGTGATCCATTGACTTCAACCTCGAGTTCTCTAAGAACAGCAATAAGACCATGTGCATAGGCTGATCCCGTTGCAACATATCCTTTAATTCCTTTAAGACGCTTTTTAAGTTCTACTATACGCGGTTTAACCCTTGCATGTTCCCTCGCAATATAGGCTTCTCCCAGCTCTACGCGGTTAGTAACCCTAGCAAGTTCACGAATCCATGCATCTGTGCCTGCAAAGCCATAAGGCTGTGGTGCTTTAATTTCTGGAACTCCAAATTCTTGTTCGAGTGCTGCTGCCATATAGGAAGATAAGGTGTAGCAAAAACCTACAGTTGCTGCTGCTTCTGACATCTGCTCTAAATCATCTACGTTCGCTAAATCTATCACATAATTAACTCTAAGGTTGAGTTCTTTCAACATAGGTCTAAATACATCTGAACCCCAGAGGTTAATAACATTGACTAGGTCCTCCTGCTTTTTAGGATTCTTACGTACAATCTGTCTCAAAATACCATGTTGTGTTGCATCAAAACCTGTGCTCCAATGTTTTGACTTAAATCCTTCACAGTGAATTGGAATAACGGGAATCTTGAGTTCTTCTTCAAATTCTACCGCCACACTGTCTATATCATCTCCTATAATACCTGTTGCACAAGAAGTAGATATGAAAATGGCTTTTGGCTGATAGCGTTCCCATGCATCTCGCACTGAGCGTCTAAGCTTATCAATACCACCGAATACCATGTCACTCTCTTGCAAATTAGTACAAATAATGCGGATACTTTCCACTGGCAGATTACGCATTGCAAGGCCGTTACGGTATATCGAATTGTAGATGACCTGACCTGCACCGCATCCTATAGGAGAATGCTGAATAAGAACAGCATCTCTCACATTTCCTGCCTGACACTCTACCATTTGTTCACTGCAAACTGAACCTTGGGTAAATGGCCCTCTTGCCTCACAAAGTCTGCAGCCATCCCCATCTTGTTCACCCCCGCAGCCTTTTCGTGCATACGCAGATTGCTTTGATAAATCTGATGCTTTACCATCCCATGCAATAATAGTTCCTAAGCGCTGTTCACGACTTTCTACAACTGGAGTATTAAGATTTATTCTCTTATTTGCCATTTATATTTTCTCCTTTCCTATTCTATTAACTCACTTAGGCATTGACTGCTAATTTATCTTGCTCTACATTCTCTTGTTCTTCCTTCTCTTGTTCTAGCTTTAATAAATGTTGACCCCATTTTCCAGCCCATTCTCTAAGTTCACCAATTTCAAGTGGAGAAGGCACTTTGGATTCTGTATGATTACCTACTTTTTCTGCAAGTTTCTTATAGATTTTAGCTTGCGCTGAGTTAGGTGCTGCTTCAATCGTTGTTTTCCCTTGAAGCTCACTTTGAGAAACCGTTACTGATCTTGGTACATATTCTATAACCTGCGTATTAGTATGTTTTACAAAATCATCTACTATTTCTTTAGCATATGGTGCATTAATGGAGTTCGCAATCACACCACCTAGGAGTGCTCCACCTGATTTAGAATACTTTTGAATACCTTTAAATAAGTTGTTAGCAGCATAAATAGCCATAAAGTCTGACGAAGTTACTGTAAAGACATGTTCGGCGATTCCTTCTCTGATTGGTACAGCAAATCCTCCGCAAACAACATCTCCAAGAACATCATAAATAACGATATCTAATTCTAATTCTTCAAAAATCCTTTGTTGTTTAAATAACTCAACAGCCGTAATAATCCCTCTGCCTGCACACCCAACCCCTGGCGCAGGGCCCCCTGCTTCTACACAGTAAACGCCATTAAAGCCTTCGAAAATCACATCGCGCGCATTCACTTTACTTTTCTCACGCAAGGTATCTAACACGGTAGGGATATAACTCCCTCCCCTGAGTGTATTTGTTGAATCACCCTTAGGATCACATCCGAATTGCATAACTTTATACCCCATCGTACTAAGCGCTGCGCTGATATTTGAGGTTGTAGTCGACTTACCAATACCGCCTTTTCCATAAATTGCAATTTGTTTAATTTTTTTAGCCATTTTAATCTCTCCTTCTTTATATTATTTTAATTATTAGAACCATAGGTATAGGTAGTCTCTGGGACCCTGCTGCTACGGGAATAACCTAATTAAAGGCTGATTCCTAGCTCCATATGATCATGGAGTTAGAAATCAGCCTCTAGTTTTTCTAGTCAACCGATAAATTGATTAAATTTGATTTAAAGCGTTTTCAATATCTGCTATAAGGTCATTGACATCCTCAATACCAATAGATAAACGAATGAGGTCTTTTGTTACACCTGCTGCAATAAGTTGTTCTTCGTTTAGCTGTGCATGTGTTGTACTTGCTGGATGAATAACGAGTGATTTAGCATCTGCTACATTGGCAAGAAGTGAGAAGATCTCTAATTTATCTATAAACTGTTCAGCTTTGTCTGCATCTTTAAGTCCAAATGTAAAGATCGCGCCTGTTCCTTTTGGGAAGTATTTTTTTGCTAGCTCATAATATTTACTGCTTTTAAGCGAAGGATATTTTACCCATGCTACTTTGGGATGATTTTCGAGGAACGCTGCTACCTTTTCTGCATTCTCAACATGTCTTTCTACTCTTAAAGATAATGTTTCAAGACCTTGTATTAATAAGAAAGCATTGAATGGACTAAGTGCTGCTCCTGTATCTCTTAGCAGTTGTACTCTTGCTTTAAAGATAAAAGCAAGTGGTCCAAAAGCATCTGCATAAACTAAGCCATTATAGCTTGGGTCAGGTGTTGTAAAGCCTTTGAATTTGCCGCTGCCCCAATCAAAGTTACCAGCATCTACAATTAGACCTCCCATTGTAGTTCCATGGCCTCCTATGTATTTGGTTGCAGAATGAACTACAATATCTGCTCCAAATTCAATAGGTCTAATAAGATAAGGTGTTCCAAAAGTGCTGTCTACTATAAGTGGAATACCATGTTTGTGAGCTACATCAGCTACTGCTTCTATATCTACTATATTGATACTAGGATTCCCTAGTATTTCAATAAAGATAGCTTTTGTCTTTTCATTAATAGCTGCTTCAAAGTTCTCAGCTTTATCAGGATCTACAAACTTTGTTATTATGCCATAGTTTGGAAGTGTATTCGCTAATAAGTTATGAGTACCTCCGTATAAAGTACTTGCTGCTACGATTTCATCCCCTGCATTTGCTACGTTTAAAATAGAATAAGTAATCGCTGCTGAACCAGATGCTACTGCAAGCGCTGCTTTTCCGCCTTCAAGAAGAGCAATTCTTTTTTCAAGTACATCATTGGTTGGATTCATAATACGTGTGTAGATATTACCAAGTTCTTTGAGTCCAAATAAATTAGCTGCATGCTCACTGTTGTCAAATACATAAGATGTTGTTTGATAAATAGGTACTGCTCTTGATTTTGTAACTGGATCTACCTCTTGCCCTCCATGAACTTGCAATGTGTTAAAACTCCAATTCTTTCCCATAATTCATTCCTCCTTATGATTTTTAAATTTATATTTTTATTTTAATTATAACCCTTACCCTTACTTTTTTATAGGGGTTACTAAACCAAAAAACCCTCTTCCGAGGAAGAGGGTTTACTTGATAAACCTTATCTCCCAGGATATGCCTGTTGGAATTAGCACCTTGTCAAATTACTTTGACGGTTGCTGGGTATCATCGGGCCAATCCCTCCACCTCTCTGGATAAGAATATTTAATTTATATAATTGTATTCCTATAACTTTACTATGTCAATACTCTTTTTAAATTTTTTATTTACATTTATTATTACCTCATAACTTATTGTCTTTCCCTCTCTCTCCGCTTATAGCCTTATGTGCCTTTTTTTCAAAAATGCTCAATATGGCATTTGCTGTTATGGTAAGTAAGGATGCGAGTAGTGCTCCCCATAGTATTTTTGCGTTATTTCTTGTCCTAAGCCCCTCAAAAAGCAAGGTTCCGAGTCCGCCAGCATTGATTGTTGCTGCAATGGTTGCAATACCAATCGTTGAAACAATTGCTATTTTAATACCCGCAAGGATAACAGGACTTGCAAGGGGCAAACTGATTCTAAAGAATAATTGACTATCAGACATTCCCATTCCTACAGCTGATTCAATAATAGCTGGATCTATAGATCTGAACCCCGCAAGTATATTTCTTACTAAAATAAATTGGTTGTAAATAACAAGCACAAAAATAGCTGTTTGCTCTCCGAGCCCCAAAAAAGGAATCAGCATTGCAAAGAGTGCTAAGCTAGGTATCGCATAAACTGCACCAAATAGGCCTACTACTATCTGTGACACTAAAGGATATCTCATAATAACAATTGAAATGAGAATAGCAATAAGCAGAGAAATGATTAAAGTTATTGCAGTAATCTTAAGGTGCTGAATCAAAGGATTGTATATTTTATGAGGATATTTTATTAAAAACGCCAGCATTATATACCTCCTCCTGTAATCCATTCCTGCTGCTGCTCTTCAGCTGAAGAAACGAGGCTTTTCACAAAATCATTGGCAGGATTCAAGTGTATTTCTAAAGGTGTTGCATACTGCTGCACCTTTCCCTTATCCATGATAAGTATTTTATCAGCAAGTTTGAAGGCTTCATGAATGTCATGGGTAACAAAAATAAAAGTCTTTTTGAATTTTTTATGTATCTTAATAAGCTCCTCTTGCAAATTCTTCCTGGTAATGGCATCAATGGCACCAAAAGGTTCATCAAGTAACATCACATCTGGATCTGCTGCAAGGGCTCTAGCAAGGCCTACCCTCTGCTGTTGTCCACCCGAAAGCTGTTTAGGATATCTTTTAGCAAATTCCTTGGGATTTAATTCCACTAACTCTAAAAGCTCATGCACACGGTTCTCTATTTTCCCCTTCTCCCATCCAAGTATTCTAGGTACAGTTGCAATGTTTTCAGCAATTGTCATATGCGGAAACAAGCCCACCTGCTGAATGACATAACCTATCTTACGTCTTAGTTCTACAGGGCTTATGTCCTTTATCTTATGATCATAAAATAAAATTTCTCCGAAATCCGCTTCATAAATGCGGTTGACCATCTTCAGAAGAGTCGTCTTACCGCAGCCAGAAGTTCCAAGTATTGTCACAATCTCTCCGTCATATATCTTTAGCGATACATCAGAAACAGCATCATATCCCGCTGTTGGAAAACGCTTACTGACAGACCTAAACTCAACCGCTACATTCATTTGATCCTCTCCTTAATCCTTTATTTGATTGTATCGTAAAACGTCTTTGCAACCTCTTCATATTCTTTTTTATTAACATCTACTTCTGCATTAAGACGTGTTATCGTTTGTGTGTCAATACCCGCAGAGATTTTGTTTAAAACTTCTGCTATTTTAGGATCTTTGTCTAAAATCTCTTGGCGAATAACAGGTGCTATATTATAAGGTGGCCAAACTTGTTTGTCATCTTGAAGCACAAGGAATTTAGGATCTACAAGCTGCCCTTCTGTCGTATAAGCGACTGCTAAATCTGCCTCTCCATTAGATAAAACATCATATTTAAGGCCGTTATCAAAGACTGCTTTAGATTTAAAATTAAATGGGCCATAAAGTTTTTCTAAAGCTGGCAAACCATCTTCCCTCTGATCGAACTCCCCTTGAGATGCAAAACGGATTTTATTTGCATTCTTCTGCAGATCAGAAATTGTTTTGATTCCTAATTCCTCCGCTATCGCGCTATTTATTACGAGTCCCTGCCCATCATTAGCTGGAGAATAATCAAGCCAAGCAATTTTAAACTGCTTTGCATATTCTGACTTAACGATGTCATAAACCTCTTGTGGGTCTGTAACGAGTTCATGCTTTAAAATAGAAAGAAGTCCTGTTCCTGTATATTCTGGATACAGCTCTATATCCCCTGCTACTATGGCAGTATGGACAACCGAACTTGCGATGTTGAACTTACGCTCTACTGTATAACCACCGTTTTCTAATGCAAGCGCATAGATCTCTGATACAATAAGATTTTCAGTGAAATCCTTTGAACCAATTTTTAGAGTTTGCCCTTCCTTTTTCCCACAAGCAGCAAGTGATACGAGCAGTGATAACAATAATGTAATTGATACTAATTTAAATGCTTTCTTTTTCATAAAATAACCCCCTATAGTTTTATATTAATTACGTTGATACTTTGTCATATGCCATTCCAATAAGAAAAAAAGCATATCTGCAATTAAGGATAATGCAGCAACTGATAATCCTCCTAAAAACAATAAATC
>Ga0123336_10001906_pt1 | contig 18586 bp, 19 predicted proteins | sample SSSSmetaG_FD_96466 | JGI IMG/M metagenome (GOLD analysis project Ga0123336, IMG submission 96466) | Glacier valley bacterial and archeal communities from Borup Fiord, Nunavut, Canada, to study Microbial Dark Matter (Phase II) - ​SSSS metaG | ecosystem: Environmental > Aquatic > Freshwater > Ice... | reverse complement strand
ATTGTCATGGACCTCGCTGAATTTTTTAACCAAGTGCCCGACCCGCGCCGGGCGGAAGGCAAACGGACGCCCTTGCCGGCGCTGCTGTGGATGACCTTTCTGGCCGTGGCCAGCGGGCACGGGGGCTACCGGGCGATGAGCAAATTCGCCAAGAGCAACGCCGCCTTTTTTAGCGCGTATTTCGGCCTGCGCCACGCCGTGCCCTCGCACGTGAGCTTCCGCAGCGTGCTGCAAGCACTGGACGAGACGTTTCTTTACCAGGCGTTTAACCAGCAGTTCGCGGCCGGTGTACAGGCCGGCGATTGGGTGGCCGGCGACGGCCAAAGCCTGCGTTCGACCGTGCAAGAAGCCCACGGCGCAGGCCAGCGGTTTGTGTCGGTGGTGAGCCTCTACTGCCAGCGCACGGGCCTGGCGGCGGCCATGCGGCCCTACACCGACAAAAAGAACGGGGAGTTGTCCGTCTTGCGCGAGTTGTTGCCCTTGCTCCAGGACCGGGGCGTGGTCGTGACGCTCGACGCGTTGCACGGCCAAAAAAAACAGCCGCCGCCGTCGTGAGCAGCGGCAACGCCTACGTGCTGCAAATCAAGGGCAACCAGCCCAAGCTGTTGGCCCACCTGCGGGCCGTGTACGCGGCCGACCCGGCCCCGGCCGGGGCCCATCACACGCACGGCGAACGCCGCGACGGGCGGGTCAGCACTTGGCAGACCAGCGTGTACGACTGCGCCGACGCGGCGCTGGGCCAAGCCTGGGCCGGGCTGGCCCGCTTCGTGGTGGTGGTCAAAACCGTGGCCCGCGGCGGGCAGACCACGCGCCGCTGGCACGGCTACATCACCAGCCTGCGCACGCGGCCCGCGGCCGAACTGGCGGCGGGCATCCGCGGGCACTGGGGCATCGAAAACAAGCTCCACCGCGCCCGCGACGTGCAGTTCCGCCAAGACACGAACGGCATCCGCCACGCCAGGGCGGCGGCCAACGTGGCGCTTTTCAACACCTTTGCCCTGAACTTCCTGCTCGCCAACGTCCACCCCTCGCTCAGCTTTGCCCAAATCATGTTCGCCCAAAACATCAAAGAGTTTCTAATCAACCTAAGAACTTAACAACTCTGGGGCTAGGGGGTGAGGCGAACGTCTGAACGACCCGACTGCGTAACATCAGCTCCTAATTCATCACTCATAATTATTTCTCCCCATGTACGCGCTTCTCATATTGCTCATGGTCGTTAGCTGGCTCATCCAGTGGCGCCTGCGCAGCAAATTCAGGCAATACTCCCAAGTAGGCCTGCAAGCCAACCTCACCGGCGCCCAGGTGGCCGAGATGATGCTGGCCGACCACGGCGTGACCAATGTGCGCATCATCAGCACCGAGGGCCAGCTCACCGACCACTACAACCCCACCGACCGCACCGTGAACCTGAGCGAGAGCGTGTACGCCGAGCGCACGGCCGCCGCGGCCGCCATTGCCGCTCACGAGTGCGGGCACGCCGTGCAGCACGCCACGGCGTATTCCATGCTGCAGTTCCGCTCGGCCATCGTGCCGGTCGTGAGCGCGGTGTCGAAGTGGATGCCGTTCATTCTGTTGGCCGGCTTCTTCCTGGTCAACCGGACGCCGTACCCGCTGGGGCTGGGCATTGCCCTGTTCTCGCTCACCACCCTGTTTTCGTTCATCACCCTGCCCGTCGAGTTCGACGCCTCGCGCCGGGCCCTGGCCTGGATGGACCGGCGCGGCATCGTGACCACCCAGGAGCACGGCATGGCCAAAGACGCCCTCTGGTGGGCCGCCATGACCTACGTGGTGGCCGCCATCGCCTCGCTGGCCTCGCTGCTCTACTACGTGTCCATCTTCCTCGGCAGCAACCGGCGCAGCTAGCCGCCGGGCCGGGGCGGACGGCCCACTAGAGCCGTTTCCAAGATGGCGTACACGAAGTAGAGACGCAATATTTTGCGTCTCGTCGTTGAATAGTCGGAACCGCGCAATTATCGCAACATCAGCAACGACGAGACGCAAAATATTGCGTCTCTACCCCGCCCTCCTACACCAATAGCCTTTTGGGATAGGCTTCAAGCAACATTTGGCTTCCCGTTTCGTGGCCCACCGGTGCCGCCCTGCCTCGCAGGGCGGCGCTTTGCGTTTCCGGCGGCCGCTCATCCGGGGCCGGGGCCGGTCATCAATTATTCTCTACCTAAAAGTAGGTATTTTAAAATAATTTGTATTATATATTAAAGTATTATTTCTAATTTTCAGTGTTCCTTCCGCCTACCGGCCGGGGGCTGCCGCTGAATCGGTGTGCGGCAGCCGCGGGCCGGGGTGTTTCGTCCCCTTTTTCTGCCTTCGCCATGAGCTACTCTTACGCTACCCCGTCGGCCCTGGTGGCCGCCGCGCCCACCCTGCTGCGCCAGGGCCTGGTGGCCATTCTCCGCGAGTGGTGGCCCGCCCTGCGCCTCACCCTCACCGCCGACGCCACCCAGGTGGCCGAGCTGCTGGCCCCCGGCGCCTTCGCCCTGCTGGTGCTGGATGGCGCCCTGCCCGGCCGCACCCTGCCCGAGCTGCTGGCCCGCCTGCGCCGCACCCGCCCCGCCCAGCGCTGCCTGCTGCTGACCGACCAGCCGCCATTAGCCGCGTCTATTGCTTACGGCGCCCAGCTGCAGCTGCCCCGGCACGTGCCGCCGGCCGCCCTGGCCGCCGCCCTGGCCCCCTGGCTCGACGGCCCGGCACCCGGCCCCGCTCCGCGCCAGCCCGCCGCCCACTACCTCCTCGACGGCTTCAGCCCCCGCGAGCTGCAAGTGCTGCGCCTGGTGGTGGCCGACTTTTGCAACGAGGAAATTGCCGACAAGCTGTGCCTGAGCGTGCGCACCGTGGAAAGCCACCGCCGCAACCTGCTGCAGAAAGCCGGCACCCGCACCCTGGTGGGCCTGGCCGTCCGCGCCGTGCGCGAAGGCTGGGTAGCGTGAGGGGCGTTAGGAGTTGAGAGTTGCCGTTCTGCCAACTCCTAACTCATTTCAGTGCTGGCACTGATGCGTAAGGGGGGCGGGAAAGCCGTGCTTTACCACCGGATAGGCTGCCAGCAGCAGTCCTCGCTACTCTCCTTCTTTTTCTGCAAGCATGAGCACCTGGAAAGGCATTGTCGGGGCGAGCTTCTCGCCGGCCGGCTTCGACCAATACTGCCATTCGCTGCACTGGCTGCAGTGGCGCCCCAGCTTCGTGGCGCTGCACAACACCGAAGTGCCCACTCTCAACCAGCGCCCCGACGGCCTCACCCGCGCCCACATCCTGGGCCTCGAAGCCTACTACCGCGACGAGCAGGGCTGGAGCGCCGGCCCCCACCTGTTCATCGACGACCGCCAGATTTGGGTGTTCACGCCGCTCACCGTGTCGGGCGTGCATTCGCCGTGCTTCAACAAGGTGGCCCTGGGCGTGGAGATGCTGGGTAACTACGACACCGAAGCCTTCGACACCGGCCGCGGCCGCAAGGTGCAAACCAACACCACAGCCGCCCTGGCCACCCTGCACGCCGTGCTGGGCCTCGACCCCGCCACCCTCAAGCTGCACAAGGAGGACGCCTGCACCACCCACAAGCACTGCCCCGGCAAGAACGTGAAGAAGGCCACCGTCATCCAGCAGGTGCAGGCCTTGCTGCAACAGCGCCACCCCGGCGACCATCTGCCCCCGCCCCCGGCCTAGCGCCGGCGCTGCTGAGTTCGCTATTCCTCATTCCTCCATTTCCTTTTCCCTTATGGCCGACATCTCCTACGTCCTCGTGGACAACAAGCTCACGCCCGACCCCAACGACCTGCGGGCGCAGGTGCAAATCAGCGGCACGGCCGGCATCGAAGACCTGGCCAACGACGTGGTGCGGCCCGGCTCGACGGTGACCAAAGCCGAGTTCCTGGCCATGTACGAAGAGTTCAAGACGGCCGCCCTGCGCCGGGTGCTGCGCGGCGAAAACGTGGTGACGGACCTCTTCATCCTGCGGCCCGGCCTGGCCGGGGTGTGGCGCGACGCCAACGACACCTTCGACCCCACCCGCCACCACGGGCAGATAAACCTGTCGGCCGGCACCTTCCTGCGCCGGGCCGAGCCGGACATGAAGTTCACCCTGGTGCGCGCCGGCCGCGCCCTGAGCGAGCCGTTCCCCGAAACGCTGGAAGACTTCACGAGCGACAAAACCGACGACACCCTCACCAAAGGCGGCATCGCCCGCCTCAGCGGCAGCAGCCTCAAGCACGACCCCGCCGACCTCACCCAGGGCGTGTTCCTGGTCCGCTCGAACGGCACCACCACCCGCGTGGACACCTACAAAACCAACAAGCCCAGCGAACAGCTCTTCGTGGTGCCGGCGGCGCTCACGGCCGGCACTTACCGGCTGGAGGTGCGCAGCAAGCTCAAAGACAGCAACCAGCTCAAAACCGGGCAGCTCGCCGCCACCCTCACCGTGGCGTAGCGAAATTTCATTGCCACTCCCGGGGCAGGAGTAGTAAACTCTTGCCCCAGGAGCTTGCCACTTTCGGAGCGGGAGCTTACTACTCCCGGAGCAGGAGTTCACCCCGCCGTGGGCCGGGGTAGCAACCGCGGCCGTGTGTCGCGGCCGGACCCGCCCGCCTACCCCCGCCATCGCGGCGGCCAACACCACAGACGCCACCGATAAAAACATCCGCAGCCAGATGAACCGCTACCTCAAAGACGACCCGCGCGCCGGCATGGAGCTGCTCCAAGACACGCACCCCGACGCCTACGACGCGCTGCACGAGGCGAGGCAGGTGGACGACGCGGGGTACCGGGAGAAGAAGGCGAAGCGTCAGGCGGGGAAGTATAGTGCCTCACAAGTGGCAGAGGGTGGAGAAAGTCATGCCGGAGGCTAAAGAATACAACGTGTCCCTGACCGCTGCCTCGGTTGAAGCAGAAGCTGGCCCTAAAAAGCTGCTGTCGGAGCGTCCGCATTGGCGGTAGGCCGACTCGCGCTTTGCGCGAACTAATCTCACTTTTTCCTCAAACCCACTGACCATGCGTTTATCACGGCACTGTTTATTCTTGTTGGGGCTGCTTGGGTCGGGCATTGGCACTATAGCGCCAGCCCGTGGGCAAGCGGCTGCCCAGCAAGCGGGGGCCGGTGCGTCGCCCGCAAAGAAGCTAGGGCTAGCGGGGCAAGCCACCGGAACGCCGGGAACCAGCGATACCACCACCGCGACGGGAGGGGCTGGTTCACCAACACCCCAGCGCTCGTACTTGGATATGCAGAAAGAGCAAGAGGATAAAGACAGAAGTCGATTAGCTAAGGTAGAGGTGCTGGGTGTGCTCAATCCGTTTTCGCACGATACTACTCGCTTCCGCCTGAACGACTACGTGGTGTTGACGGTGAAGGACCTACGGTTGGCGTTGCGGCGGTCGAAACACTCAGCGAAAGACCTGCGCTTGTTTGTGAGTGACGTAATGCTTCCTATGCTGCCGGTGGCTATGGACACCACAAATCGGCGCGACATAGCCACTGTGCAGTTTCGGCTCGTTCGTGATGAAACAACCGAGCCTACCTGGCAGCGCTTGTACAAGGTACCTGGCACTTACTCGCACAAGGGCCAATTCAACATCGGCTTTGAAACCGGACAGTTAGGCCTACCCTACCCCAAGGGCGACCATCCACCTGTCGACCAATTGTTAGATTTAGAGTTAATTCAGAAGGATTGGTTTTGGGTTGGCGTAGGGCTTTTTGCATTGCTGCTGGGCAGCATGTACTGGCTGGCCGACCGCAGCAACCTGATTCGTTCCGACCGGTCTAATGTCGTTCGGCCCGTAGCAGAGCCCAACGCCCCCCCTGGGCAAATACCGCAGGTGCCCGTGATTAGCCTAGCTTACAAGCTGGTGCCATTTAGTCTGGCCAAGTCGCAGGTCGCGTACTGGACACTGCTCGTGGCAGGTGCCTACCTGATGATATTTTTTGTCACCTCGGCTTTGCCGACTATCCCCAGCGGGCTATTAGGCCTATTGGGCATCAGCATCGCGAATGGCTTATTCAGCAAACTCATCAATAAAACGCAAACCCCGGCCGAAATCGACGCGGCCGCCAACCTACGGCAAACGGATGGCATCGGCAAGTCGCGTGGATGGGTAAGCGATGTCCTCACCGATACCAACGGCGTGAGCATTGTCCGGCTGCAATTCGTCGTGTTCAACGCGGTGGTGGGGATTTATGTGGTGCAGCAAGTATTGACTCATTGGTCGCTACCAAACTTGGACGGCAACATTCTGGCCCTAATTTCCATCAGCAGCCTGGGCTTTTTGGTGCAGAAAAACAGCGAAGGCCGCACCGACAAACCCAATTCCGACCCTCCGCCCCCTCCGGCGGTACAGGTGAACATGCCGCCGGCCGGGCCGCCTCCCGGTGGTGGGGGCGTGGCCGTCACGGTGCAGCACAGCCTGCCCGGTGGGGTTGTCAACGTGCTGAACGTGGGAACCCCGCCCGACAAACCGGCTGATGCGCCCGCCGCCGCGCCGGCTGCCACGCCGGCCGTGCTACCCGATGGAACTCCCATCCGCCGCGCCGATGAAGACGACAACTCGGCTTCGGCTTCAGTGGCCGCCCTCACCGCCGAACCAGGCACCAGCCTGGGCATGGGCTAGGCCAAGTCTGCTTCTCATTTTCCTTGCTTGAACCATGCAACCGCTTCCGCCCCCAAAGTATAGCATCCTGCCCGCCTACTTGCCAATAGGTACCCGTCGCCGCGGTATCCCATTGGCGGCCCCCGGCCCTGACCCACTTAAGGCACGCTTTCTAGTGGCCCATGATACCGGCAATCCCGGTTCCACAGCTGCTGGCAATGTCCGCTACTACACCGATACTTACCGCACGGCTACCCCGGCCTCGGCTCACTTGTTTGTGGACGACCGCCAGATTCTAGAATGTGTGCCGGCTATTACAGGGTCGCCCGAAAAGGCTTGGCACGTGCTTTATGACCGCCGCGAAGACAACATTCTTTACGGTTGCAACGCTAACGACGCGGCTATTGGCGTCGAATATTGCTACGGCGGCACCATCAACGCCGACGAAGCCTACCGCCGCTATATGTGGCTGCTAGCGTACCTCTGCGTCAAGTTTGAACTCGACCCGCGCCGTGACATCACCGGCCACTGCTTCTTGGATCCCGGCCGCAAAACCGACCCCGTATCCGGCCTGCTGCAAAGCCGCCGCAGCTTCTCGCAGTTGCTGGCCGACGTAGTGGATACATTCCGCGTCATCGGCGGGGAGTTGCCCGACGCCCCACCGCTTCCGGCCACCGTCACGGCCCAGGGCCTGCTCAACATCCGCACGGGCGAGCCTTTTCGCCGGGCTCCGGTGGCGCGGCAAGCCCCCGCCGGCGAGGTGCTCGCCGTGCTCGGGCAGGTGACCGGCGAAGCCGTGAACGGCAACGATGCTTGGTACCTGCTTAGCCCCGGCAACCAGTATTGCTGGAGTGGGGCGGTGCGGCCGTAGTTCTTCCGGCGCCTGCGGCATCCGCCTCACCATGCATTACCTCCTCACAATCCCTTACTTCATTCTCTCATGGACGAACAATCAGTTACGCTTTCGCACGACGAAGGCATTCCCGTCATAACCTTTGTTATTCTCCACCCAACGTATTGCATTGTCAAGCTTTCGCTAAAAGCACCCGACACCAATAACTGGGTACAAGTTCTTGAAACAGATAACCGCGCTCAAAGCGCCTTTGAAATTTCGTTCGATGACCCCGCCAGCTTTCCCGACGGCAATCCAGTGGGTAATGACGTGCAGGACTTCGACGGTTGGCGGTTGGGCTGGGTGGTTTTTTTTGACGGTCACAGCACCACGGCAGTCGACCCTTATGCCATTACCATTGGGATGCGGCAGGGGCAAAATGCCGTTATGCACCCGGAATTTAAAAAGCAAGGCGACTTCGATGGACCGGCAAAAGTGTTCAACGGATACGTCAAATTCAAAGTAGTATGAAAAGGGCCTTGTACGAGTACTTACTCAGTGGTTTTATCTCACTGGCAGCAGTGGCTACCGGGTTTGCCCAATCTCACGACTTTCTTAAGGACAGCATCGCATTCGAAAAGAATGTGAGTGCCGAACGGGCGATGCCGGACCTCTCGGTGCCCGAGTCGCCTGCCTTTACGCTCCTGGGTGTCACGCCAGCCAATGTTACACGTCCAGGAACACCACGTGCTTTCGCTGCCTCCTTGCTGGATGCTATCGACAAAAATGGTACCCTCCAGAATGGCATCGCCATTGACACCGCCCCGCTACTGAATGGCACAACCCTAGCAGATTATCGAAACTGTTACCTGAAGCGGTTTCTTGCTAATCTTCAGCTTTCCGTAGCGACCACCAAGGGTAAAGAAAAGGATGCGGCCACTCAAACCGGGTTAGGGTTGCATTTGGTATTGTACAATGGCGACGACCCACGGCTTAATAACGGCGTATTAAATGCAACCCGCGCCATATACGACAGCCTGTACACAGCTTGGAAAATTGACCCGCAAACCCCTCCCGAAAGGTTGGCGCTTTTTGAAACAGCAGTGGGCAAAGCCCTGACAAATTCCGCCATCTTCGCCCGCTTTAAACAACGAGTGGAAGCATTGGGCGACCCTGGTAAATCAAAATTTCGGGAGCGTGACCACGTATGGACCGCCGCCGCCGCCTTAAGCAACCGCAGCGAAACCAGCACCATCCAAACCTTACGCTACAACGGTTGGGGGGCCTGGAGTTCCTACAGTATCGGGCTAGGCAAGAGCAGTCCCAATCAGTTGATTCTGCACGCCCGGGTTCGGTTTGATGAGCGCACCGCCGCGCTCAAGGATTCCGTGGCCGTCGTCGATTACTACCACCTCCTGGGTGTGCGCTTCCGCACCAACATCAGCAAAGTGAAAGTGTCCGCCGAAGGAGCCGTTACTAATTCCAAGACTACGATTGAAGTCCAACATTCCAAGGACATCATGTCAAGGCAGGTGAATTATGCGGCAGGGGGCATTTTTTCGGTGGTGATGGAGGCCCGGTTAAATCCAAATTTATGGCTCAACCTCTCGCTTTACAGCGAGGCATTTAAAGAAAACAAAGTAAATACCTTCGGCTTTAAGACGGCGCTTAAATGGGCGGCCCAACTCTAGCCGATAACCACTTTCTTACCGGCGTTGGCTCCGGCCGGTTGTAACGGGAGCCGTCTCACAACACTTCAAGGCAATTTTCTTATGGACTTACAAGAAGCAGAAGACGCAACAATGGCGGCCATTAGCGACCCCGGCGCCGCCGCCATGCCCGCACCTCATCATCAAGCCCGCTTTTGCGCAATATGGGCCGTAGCGGGGCCGCTACTGGATGAGTTGAAAGGCCTGATTCCCGGTTTTGGACCCTTAATTATAGGGTCACTCGCGAAGATTGGCGATAAAATCGCGCAAAACAATGGCTGCGGCCGGGTGGCCGCTGAAGATGGCGGTCCAGGCCCGATTGTCGACATCCAGCAGCATCCCTAAACAGCCGATAGGGGACGGGGCGGAGAATTGGTCCTCCGCCCCGCACCTTTCAGTGCGCATTCCTTTTCGCTCATGCTCATCCGTGTCTTCTTGCCGTTCGTTCTATTGGCCACTACGCTGGAATGCCCGGCCCAGCGCCATCCGCAACCAAACAAACCAACCGCCAAAGCTGCCGTTTCGCAAGTAGCAGCCCTTAGCGCCCCCCCTTATGTGGCAGCCGGCGACATCACCACCACCGGCAGCGGCCCCAATCAAGTGCCTACTCTTACCGCGCTAACCGTGCCGCAGGAAGCCGATTTGCTGGCCGATTTGGCCAAGCTGCCGGCCTTTCCCGCTTACCCCTACAGCGGCTGCGACGACCGCGCCCACGCCCTGTACCTGCTGCTGCCCAAGTGGCAGCCCTACCTGGCCAAGGTGTGGATATTCTCCGGGGCGGTGCTCTCGCCGGCTTTTGCCGATGGCATTCACTATGCCCCAGCCGGGGCCGCGCCCACGTCGTGGGATTACCACGTGGCCGTGGCCTACCGCCAAAGCGCGGGCGAACAGCTTATGGTACTCGACCTGGCCCTGGCCCCTGCCCCCCGGCCCCTGCCGGTGCAGCAGTGGCTGGCGAAGTTTCAGATTCCGCCGGCTTCGGTCTGGACGCTGCTGCCGGGCAGCCTGTACTCGTTCAACAAAACGGAATCCTGTAACTACGCCAAAGGCCGCCAATTCTTTAACGGCAACCTGTTTGCCTACGAAGGCCCAGCGAAAGCCAACAACCGCATCCCCACCAACCTGGCACGGGACGCGGCCGGGGCGCTGGCCCTGAAGCAAAACGACTGCCCGGCCGTCGGGGCGCTGGTCAAGCAGCCCGGCGACTTGCTGGCGTTTTTGCAAAAAGCGGCGGCCGACAACAGCGGCAATGCCGTGTGCCAGGCTTATGTAGCGGTGTACCGGCAGGCTTTGGCGGAATGGACGAAACGGTTGGCCCCCTAGCTGGCATCACCCGACTCAAGACCTCTTAACACTATGATAACGCCTACTGAAATAAACCAAATAACCAGGTTCATTTGGTACTCTGACTGGCAGGTTCTTGTTTTCAGCTTCCTACTGGTCGTACCTAGCGCGATGCTGATTTTATACAAACTTTTGGACACCGCTGGCATCACCAAAATGGATATTTGGGGTTTGTATTGGGTGCCCCGCTCAGTATTTTTGTTGGCCATAACATCGGCAGTGTTGGCTGTAACTTGCGTCAAGTGCAACGGCATTGTCCAAGCTAAAAATGGGGCCGAAGCTGTACGCTCTTATATGAAGGGCGATGGTATTACCGCAGTGGGCCTGGACCGCATTCGCCTTGCTTGCAACCCAGAGTATGATGCTAACTTCTTGTACCGCATTGTTGAACACAGCGACGGCGATTTCCGAACCACCGTTCTCCTTGGCGATGATGGTAAAACAGAGCCGGGAGTCCTCGCATCAGCAAGTTTCAACGAAAAAATTCTCAGGGTTCGAGCCGACACACGCAGGCAAATTTTAGCTGAGTTCTCGGCAGATAAACGGGCTACCGGAGTCCCGAGTCAGCTTACACTGTGCTTTGGTGAAATTAACAAGAAGATTAACGGAGGCTATTCTACTCACTTAGTTGCTGCCGCTCTAAGTGAGGGCGGTGATGGCATCAAACCGTTTGTGGATGCAAATAATAATGTTGTATCTGCTACTATCCCAGTGCGTCAAAAGACCAAATAATTGCACTTGAAATCGTCATGGCTGCACCATTGCCGAGACTTTCTCACGCCCCACCCCCAAACACTGCCCCGCAAACGCCTTCACCCGCCGCCAAGCGCAACGCGGACCCCTCCCCAAAGCCCCCGGCCGCGCCCCCAACGCCGCCGGGGGCTTTTGCATACAACACCCCCGCCGCCGACTATTCCCGCGTCTACAAGTATATCACCGACCCCAGCCCGGAGAACGCCAAGGCGGCCGACGTGCGCGGGTTCTACCGGCAACTGTTCAAGGACCAGTTCAGCTACGAGGCCAACGCCGGGAACGCCGACTGCTACGGGCGCGGCCGCATGGTGGTGGAGCTGAAGGGCCGGCACGACGACGGGCTGGCCGGGCTTCTTCCAGGCGCTGCACTACGCCAAAAAGGGGCTGGGCTTTGCCTACGTCACGGTGCTGGCCGACAACTTCATCGGCCTGTGGCGGGTGACCAGGATTCCGGAGTTTGCCAGGCGGCTGGCCACCAACCCGAACGGGCGGCCGTCGAAGCAGTCAGGCAGAATATCTGTGAGAGCTTGGGGGCCAGGGAATGATTTGTACCGCGCCGCTTACAACTTGTGGCGGGAAATTTTTTACCCATCAAACCAGCATTATGAAAGACTTTTTTGCTACAGTGCTGCTCGGTGCAGCCACAATGCTCGCAAACGTGTGCCAGGGGCAGGCGACTTCGGGCGGCGACTTATTCAAGCACGCCCAGCAAGTAGAGGCGGCCGGCAGCCGGGCGGCAGCGGCGGCGGCCTATCAGAAAGCCTACGAGGCGTATATGAGCGTGGACGACTCGGAGGGGATGATTAAATCGTTGCACAAAAAGCAAGCCCTTAATGGAGGCCCGGCCGCTGCTGCAACGCTGCGGCCTGCCCCCCGCCCGGCGGCCACCGCGCCCCGCCCGGCCCCGGCCACTGGCCCCAGCCCGGTGGCCGGCCGCATGGCGGGCGGGCGGCCCCTCGGCTTGTTTTTCATGACGCGCTACATCCCGGTCTGGCATTCGTTGGAAAAAGCCACCTGGTATTTTGCGCCCAACGGGCAGGTGTTCCACAACCCCCAGGGGCTTGATGCCGCTGGTTATGCGGCCCTGCCCCCCGGCGATAGGGGCGTGTACCAAGCCGGGGCCACGCCCACCGTGCAGTGGGCCGACGGGCGCACCCAGCCCTTCAAGGTTGAGCCAACGGGCGGCAACACCTTCAACTACGACACGGGCATCTTCGTGGGCATGGGTCCCTTTGGCAGCACCCGCGAAATTGTGGGCCGCTTCGAGGGCGGCAACTCGGTGAAGGGCGCCGCTGCTGCCAGCGGGCTGGAGCTTCGGGCTGATGGCAGCTACTCGGGTAGTGCCAGCGGCACGGTGAGCGCCAATACCAGCCAAGGCACGTTCACCGGGGGGAGTTCGGGCGAATCGGCGGGGCGCTGGAGCCTGAGCGGCTGGGTGCTGACCCTGACGGATAACACGGGGCGCACCACGCGGAGCATGGCCTACCCGATAGAGAAAGACGAGAAAACCGGGCAGGTCGCGCGGTTCTATTTCAACAACGTGGCCTACAAACGGCTCTAGCAGCCCACCGGGGTGCGGGGCCACTGCCCCGATGCCCGACCCCGGGGCCGGCAAAACCTACCGCTACCGCCTGCCCCCCCTGCCCGTGTCCGCCCCCTGGACGAGCAACGTGTGTTCCGGCGGCCGGCGGCGCGGGCAATTTGTTCATCACCGCTTCGGATGACGTGTTTGTGCTGCCCTTGCGGGTGCGCGGGGCGCGGGGGCGGGCCTCAGTAGTTGAAGTCCCGCGGCTCGCCGGCCAGCTCGCGGCCGCGCAGGATGAGGCGTTTCAGGTAGTCGGGTACGGCGCAGTACTCGGCGGGGTCATTGTCGGGCTTGCTGGCGTCGTGGTAGGCGCGGAACTGGTCGGGGGCGGCCGGGGCCAGGCCGGTGGCCAGCCGAAACCCGTAGTCGTCGAACACCGCCGGCAGGGCCGCCAGCAGCAGGGCGCGGTGCAGCTCCTGGGCGGCCCCCACGATGCCTTGCCGCCAGTCGGCGTGCGCCGCCACGGGCCAGGGGCCTTTGGCATCCCAGAGCAACTCCCGGCTGCTTTCGGTTTGCTGCAGGCAGTGGCTGTAGTGGGCACTTTGCTGCCGGAGCCAGGCCCGGTGGTAGGCCGCGAGGGGCTCCGGGTCGGGGTCGAAAGCCCGGGCAAATTCCTCGAAGCGCTGGGCGTACTTGTCGATGTACCAGCCGGGCGGCGAATCGAACGACTCTTGGGCGTCGAAATCGTGGTAAAACGGCCGGGGGTCAGGCACGTAGGGCGCGGATGGGCCTTCGGTAGCCCGTTTTTCCGCCAGGGCCAATTCCCGGTAGTAGTCTTCGCGTTCGCCTTTGTGGTTGGGGTGGGTGGCAAACGGGTAGCCGGCCGGCGCGCCGGTATGGGCGTCGTAGTAGGCATACCAGGCCGGGTACGGGGTGCAGTCGAGGAACTCGTCGGCGGGCAGGTCGGGCTGGGTTCGGCGCCAGTCGTCGCGCATATTGTCGTAGCCCTGCCAGTTGTAGGGACGGGGGTGGTCGGGGTGATGGCCCACGTCCTGGCAGGCGGAGCTGGCCAAGTAGTCGCAGTATAGGGCGTACTCGGCCGGGGTGATGGGCGGCAGCCAGGGGCAGGCATGGATGTGCGTTTCCCAGGTCATGAACTGCTGGCAGACCGCCACGCCGGGCAGGCTGATTTCGCCGGCCCGCCAGCGCACCTGCAAGTCGAACAGCTTCTTCTGCTGCACGTCAAACAGGCGCTCGTAGGCCTCCTCCTGGTACTCAATGGCCTGGTGCAGGCGAAACTTCACCATGTCGGGGCCTTTGCGCAGGCAGTTTACCTTGTGAGCCGCGTAGTGCTTGATGAACGCCTCCGCGCTGGCCGGCTCATAGCCCGCCAGGTAGGGCTGGTAGCGCGGGTCGGTGCGCAGCTCGTGCTCGAAGTCGCGCTGCTGCCGGGCAAATTGCTCTTCTTCTTCGGCTGCGCCGAGGTGGTAGTCAGTGGCCATGCTGTGGAGGAAAAAAGCTGGGGGATAAGTAAATGCTGTTACGCATTGATTTATAAGCTGTTTGGATTAGCCTTTCCGGCTGCCTGCACGGTGTAGAGACGCATCCTTGCGTCTCAGGAACCGCGCCGTAAGGCCAGCTTTCGTTCAACGACGAGACGCAAGGATGCGTCTCTACACCGTTCCAGCGTTTGCTCTGCTAACGCAAACAGCTTCTAAGCCTGGACGCTGGAAAGACGCTTTTTCTACTTCAGGGAAAGTCTTTCCAAGCGACCAGGCACTACGGTGCGTAACATCAGTAAGCAAGGCACCCGCGCTAGGGGCCCGACTGCCGGGCCTGGTACGTGGTGAAGGCGGTATGAATGGCCGTGGCCAGGCACTGCTTGCGGTGGTTGAGCCACGTCAGGTGCAGGGCTTCGCGCCAGTCGTCGGCCGCCGCAATAGGCAGGCGCTCGATGATTTCGGCCAGCCGCCGGCCGGCCTCGTGCCCGGCATTGTTGAGCAGGCGCTCCGCTTCGGCCACCTCCGGGGCTTCCGGCTCGGCCGGTGGGGCCAGGCAGGCCTGGTGGTAGCGCCGCAGCTCGGCGGTTTCCTGCTCGCGCATGAGGGTGGCGATGAGGCCCGCGTAGTCCGGGTACCCCAGCCACGGCGGGGGCGCAGGCGCTGCGGGCTCCGGGGCGGGCGGCGGGGGTGGAGTGGGCCGAAAAATGCCGGGCAGGTCTTCGTCTTCCTCGTCCTCGTCCGCGTCGTCGTCGGGGCCGTTGGCGAAGCCGCGCAGGTTGGGCCGAGCCAGCACCGGGTTGGGCGGGCCGTCGCGCTGGTCGCACCACGCGTACCAGCCGGGGTACAGCAGCGCTTCCCCGACTAGGCGGCCGGGGCGGAACCGGCGGCGCACGCCGGCGGGGTCGTAGCCGTCGCCCCGCAGCAGCAGGTAGCGCCGGAAAGCGTCGTAGTCCTGGAAATCGTAGGTCTGCACCGCCTCCGGGTCGGCATCCGAGCAGTAGGGGCTGGCCAGATAGGTCAGGTAGTCCGCCACCTCGGCGGGCGTGATGCACGGCAGCCAGTGGCACTTCTTAATCTTATAACCCCATTGCTGAAAGTCGGCGGCCGTGCGCACGTAGGCATCGGCCGCCGTGGTTTCGCCGGCCCGCCAGCGCACCTGCTCCTCAAACAGCTTGCGCTGCTGGATTTCCCGCAGGCGGTGCTTGGCCTCCCGCGCCAGCTCCCGGTCCAGGCCCTGCTCGTACTCCAGCTGGTTGCGGCCGGCGGTGAGGCTATTGGTCCGGCTGTCGGCGTAGGATTCTAAAAAACCTTTGCCGTCGTCGCGGAACCGCCGCAGCCATTCCCGCACGGCGGGGTCGTCCTGGTGCCGGGCCAGGACTTCGGCGCGCAGGCGCACCATTTCGCGGTGCCGGGCCGCGGCGCGCCGGGGGTCGTCGTCGGGCAGGTGGCTGAGGGAGGGCTCGTCGTCGGGCATGGGCCGTGGTCGGTGGGTGACGGTTAGTAGTTGAAGTCCTGGGGTTCGCCGCACAGGGCGCGGCCGCCCAGCACCCAATCGCGCTGCACTTGCAGTACGTGTTTCTCGTATTTCTCGCGGCTCATCCCCTCGTGTTCCGACGGCGGGGTGGGGCGCAGGCCCAGCGTCAGGCGCTGGCGGTACTGCTCGTACACGGTGGTGAGGGCCTCGGCCAGCCAGCGCTTGCGCAGGTCGGTAGCGGCCGTCACCAGGGCGTCGCGCCAGTCGTCGGCGCCGGCTTCGAGCGGAACCAGCTCCTCGGCTTCCATCAGCACCTCAAACGCCTTGCTCACTTCGTCGTTGTCGTTGTCGCGGTGGTTCAAGCCAGCGTCCATCGCCTCCTTGAGCTGCCGGAGGCGGGGCGTGGGGTCAAAGCTTTCGGCGATTTCGTCGAACAGCTCGTCCCAGTTGTAGTGGCCCCACATGGTGCGCCGGTCGCGGTCCGGCGCGGGGTCCGGCACCGGGGCGTCCGGGTCGGCCACAATGGCCGCGATGACCGCGGGCAAGGTGTCCGCCGGCGAGGTTGCCCCGGCGGCGGCCGCTTTTTCGGCGGCCTGCCGGGCGTGGCTGGCCTTCAGGTACACGGTGGCGTAGTGCTTCTGGCGCTCGCCGCGCCGGTCGGGCAGGGCCAGCATGTCGGCGCCGTGGTGGCGGTCGTGGTAGCGGTACCAGGGCAAGTAACCGGGGTGGAAGTTGTTCATGCTGGCTTCGTCGTCGCGGTAAAAATCGTCGGGGTCGAAGTCCGGCTCCTCGGTCAGGTGCGCGTCGGCGTAGTTCTGCCAGTTGTCGGGCCGCCAGTCGCTGTAATGGTCGGCCGCGTCGAGGCATTCGGGGCTGAGTAGGTAGGTCCGGTACAGTTCCACCTCGTCGGGGGCGATGGGCGGCAGAAACCCGCACCGCTCGGGGTGGCCTTCCCACTCGCCAAACTGCTGGTAAATGTTTACGCCCGGGAGCTCAATTTCCTTGGCCCGCCAGCGGCATTGCAGGTCGAACAGTTTTTTTTGCTGAATGTCCCACAGGCGCTGGTCGGCCTCGGTGTGCAGCTCGGCGGCGTGGCGCTCGCTGTGCTGCACTTGGTTGGGGCCGTGCAGCACGTAGCGGGCCTTGCGCTGGGCGTAGGCCCCGATGAATGCCGCCACGCTGGCCGGGGTGTAGCCGGCGAAATAAGGTAGGTAGTCGGGGTTGGTGCGCAGCTCGTGCTCGGTGTCGCGCACCAGTTGGGCCAGCTGGCGGCGCTCGGCGGCTAGTTTCCGGGTGATTTCAGTGGACATGGGCAACGGCGAAAAAGTGAAAGCAGGAACGGTTGGCCCCGGCTACCCCAGCGGCGGGTGGGCAATGCCGGCCTGCTCCCGGAGACAATAGTCGCGGTACGCCGCGGGCAGCGCGTCGGTCAAGGTGCGTTTCTCGTGGGCCACCTGGGCCTGGCGCAAGCATTCGCGCCAGTCGGGGCCGGCCGCCACGGGCACGGGGTCCCGCGCTTCGCACAGCTCCTCGTACACGGCGTACATGGCCTCGGTTTCGGCGTCCTGCTCCGGCTGAAATTCCATCGCCCGCATAAACCGCAGCACGTCCCGGCTTTCGAACCGCTTGATGAGGGCCTCGGACAACTGCAAATCGGTGGTACTCAAGTGGCGCAGCGGGGGTTCCAGCGGGTCCGTTGGGGGTTCTTCGGGCGGCGCGGCCAGTGCCGGGCTCGGGGCCGGGCCGCGCTCGTCGGGCAGGCGCAGCAGCGGGCCGGTGCCCCGGTACAGGTCGTAGTAGGCGTACCACTCCGGGTAGCGGAAAAGCAGGTTGAAGAGCCGCCCGAACGAGTCCTGCATCCCGTCGGGCAGGGCCCGGCCCAAGTCGTGGCCCGGCGATTCCGAGCCCGCTTCTTCCAGCCGGTGCCACTGCCGGAACAAGTCGTATTCCTGCCAGGTAGGCTGCCCGATGATGCCCGCGCCCACGTCCACGCAGTCGTCGCCGAGCAGGTAGGCCCGGTACAAGGCCACGTCCTCAGCACCGATGGGCGGCAGCAGCGGGCACCGCGTGATGTCGCGGCCCCAGTCCGCAAATTCAGCTCCGGTTTCCACGCCGGGCAGGTCGAGCAGGCCCGCCCGCCACTCGCATTGCAGGTTAAACAGCTTTTTCTGCTGAATTTCCCACAGGCGCTCCGTGGCTTCGGTCAGCGGCTGGGTGGCGCGGCTTTCCTCCGCCGCCAGCCAGCTGGGGCCGTGTACCAGGTAGCGGGCTTTTTTTTCGGCGTAGTGGGCGAGCAGGCCGCCGCCATCGCCCCAAAAGTTCTTGAGCCATGCCTGCATGGCTGGGTCGGCGGCCAGTCGGGCTTCGGTCTCTTCGGCAATGCGGGCCTGTTCGCCGAAATCATCGGCTTCCTGGTCGTAGTGGTCGGCGGTATTCATGGCAGGGCTGAAGGGACGCACCAAGCTACGTCACGCCCCTCACATTCAGCTACCCCAGCTTCTTGTAGCGCACCCGCTTCGGCTCTACGTCGCCCAGGCGCTTGCGCTTGGCTTCTTCGTAGTCGGAGAAGTTGCCCTCGAACCACACCACTTCCGAATCGCCTTCGAACGCGAGGATGTGCGTGGCCAGCCGGTCGAGGAACCAGCGGTCGTGGCTGATGATAACGGCGCAGCCGGCGAAGTTCTCCAGCGCGTCTTCCAGCGCCCGGATGGCGTTTACGTCCAGGTCGTTGGTGGGCTCGTCGAGCAGCAATAAGTTGGCGCCCTGCTTGAGCGTCATGGCCAGGTGCACGCGGTTTTTCTCGCCGCCGCTCAGCGTGCCCACCTTCTTCTCCTGGTCGCCGCCGCCAAAGTTGAACTT